>MDTC01100597.1_pt1 | contig 11939 bp, 10 predicted proteins | sample 811181 | NCBI WGS metagenome assembly MDTC01 (sample SAMN05326644, study PRJNA326480) | marine metagenome | isolation source: seawater | place: Pacific Ocean: North | collected 2011
CATTTGATGCGTGTGATATTTATAATATGGATGACCAAACTATTGAAAGAGTCAAATTAGACTATCATAGTAAATTTGGTGAATTATGTTAAAATATATTCCAATTATTATTTTAGTAAATAATATTAGCATTAGCCAAGAGATAGTTAACCCTTTTAATGAAAATAAGATACTTAAATATCGTTTATTTCATACCCCTCCAAAACCCTTATTTAAATCCCAAACCCACTTTTTGGATTTTGTTACTGATATACCGAAAGATTCGGTTAATGAGGCTATTCTATTTTTTAAAACAAATAATATGGAAAATTATAGAGAGTTTTCACTTCTTGGGACTCATGGTTTATATCGTTTTAAATATGACCCTAAAATTTACCCCGGTAAATCAATACAATATTATTTCGTATTAAAATCTGGCCCAAATATTTATGCGACACCCTTAAATAGCCAGGGAAAACTTATACCGGTTAATAAACGTTTTTTAGACCCAGTCCAATATTATATGCAGCGAGCACGAATGAATAAATGAAATACAAACAACGTATTAAAGAACTAAAAAAAATTATCAATGAGCATAATTATAAATATTATATCAAAGATGATCCAACAATATCCGATGAAGAGTTTGACCAAAAGCTACGTGAATTAGAATTACTGGAAAAAGAGTACCCCGAATATTTAACTCCTGACTCACCAACACAAAGGGTTGGTGAAAATCCAATATCTGAATTCCAAACTATTCAACACCGTACACCAATGCTCTCTCTAGCCAATGCGATGAATGATAAAGAATTAATTGCATTTGATAACCGAATGCAGAAAGAATTAGGATTAAATAGAGTAAACTATATAGCAGAACCAAAACTTGATGGCTTAGGTGTGGAGCTAGTATATGAAAATGGGAGCTTTGTATATGGGTCTACAAGAGGTGATGGGTTTCAAGGTGAAGATATTACACATAATTTAAAAACTATTAATAGTGTGCCATTAACTCTTCGGAATGATGATCTACCAGCGCCATCACTTTTAGAGGTACGCGGTGAAGTATTTATAAAAAAAGAAGATTTTAAACACTTGAATAAAAATCAAAAAAATACTGATAAACCTTTATTTTCTAATCCACGAAATGCTGCAGCTGGAAGTATCCGGCAATTAGACCCAAATATCACTGCTAGTAGGCCGCTTTCCATTTATTTTTATGAAGCAGGAGAAATAAATGGTAAAGAATTCTCTAATCATTCTGATTTTTTAATTGCTTTACAACAATGGGGACTACCGGTCAATCCATTAATTAAAGCTCTAAACGGGAAAAATAAAATAATTGAATATCATCATCAATTAGAGAATAAAAGAAATAATTTAGTTTATGAAATAGATGGAACAGTTTTTAAAATAAATAATTATGCCGAGCGATTAGCTTTAGGTGCAAGAAGCCGTTCGCCAAGATGGGCAATTGCTGGAAAATTTAAAGCCCAACAAGCTACAACAATTATCAAAAATATTGATATTCAAGTTGGTCGAACAGGCGCATTAACACCCGTCGCTAAATTTAAGCCAGTATTAATATCTGGTGTCACTGTAACAAATGCGACACTCCATAACCAAGATGAGATTGATCGCAAAGATATTCGAATCGGCGATACTGTCTTAATTGAAAGAGCCGGAGATGTAATACCGAAAATAGTTAAAGTAATATTAGAAAAACGTCCAGATAATACTCGTCGATATAAAATCAAGGATCATTGTCCCAGTTGTAAATCTAGAACTTTTCGTATTGAAGGAGAAGCAATCTTACGGTGCGGTAATTTATCCTGCCCTAAACAAATAAAAGGTCGGATCCAACATTTTGCTTCAAAAGCGGCAATGAATATTGATGGTTTAGGGGAAAAAATTATTTCCCAATTAGTTAATACAGGTATGATTAATTCTATTGATCAACTTTTTCTACTTGATAAAAATTCATTAGCAAAACTAGATCGATTAGGTGAAAAATCAGCAGAAAATCTAATCACGGCTATTCATAATTCTAAAAATACCACATTTGCACGTTTTATTTTTGCTTTAGGTATTCGAAATGTCGGGGCACATATTTCAAAAGTTTTGGAACAATATTATTCAGGGGATATCCATGATTTTCAACATGTTAATTTGGAAGATTTAGAATCTATTAATGAAATTGGACCAATTGTATCTAAAACAATAGTCCAATTTTGGTCAGATAAATCCAATAAAGTAATGGTAAAAAATTGTTTAGAGTATGGTGTTAATCTGACCCAAGTTAAAGATAAAGGAGCACAACCATTTCATGGAAAGGTATTTGTCTTAACCGGGTCTTTAAAAAATATTACACGAACCCAAGGCATTGATATTATTGAAAAACTTGGAGGCCGGGCATCTGGATCAATAAGTAAGAAAACAGATTTTGTAATCGTTGGCTCTAATGCAGGATCAAAATTAGAAAAAGCAAAGGCACTAAATATAACTTTATTAACAGAAGATAATTTTTTAGAAAAAATTAAAATATATGATTAGGGCCCTTTTCTTTCTACCTTTAGCAGTTATATTATCCAGTCAAATCTCTGTTGTGAAAATTGCAGATGTCCCCGCAAAAGCACTATATCTCACTCAACCAATTGGTGATAATTCCAGATTGTTTATTGTGAATCAAAAAGGAGAAATTCATATTATTAATGAAGGAAAATTATTGAGTGAAAACTTTTTAGATATTTCAAATCGTGTACATGGATCATTTGTCCCAGGTAGTGAAGAAGGTTTGCTGGGTTTAGCATTTCACCCCCAATATATTTCAAATGGGTTTTTTTATGTTAACTATATTAATAAAAATGGTACATCTATTGTATCTAGATTTTCTGTGACAGAAAATCCAAATATTGCAAATCCACATACAGAAAAAATTATTTTAGCATTAGATCAACCATTTGGTAATCATAATGGTGGGCATTTAATATTTGGGCATCATGATGGAATGCTATACATTGGTTTTGGTGATGGAGGTAAATATGGAGATCCATTCGAACATGGACAGAATACAAATACATGGTTTGGATCAATACTACGTATTGATGTTGATAATGGAGACCCCTATGCAATACCATTGGATAATCCATTTCATGGGCAAAAAGGGAAAAAACCAGAAATATGGTGTTTTGGATTGCGGAACCCATGGCGATTTTCATTTGATAAAATAACTAATGATTTAATTATTGGAGATGTTGGACAGAATCTCTGGGAAGAAATAAACTGGAGCAGTTGGGATGAATCAAAAGGCGCAAATTATGGATGGAATATAATGGAAGGGGATCATTGTTATAATCCAAGCATGAATTGCAATAAAGACGGATTAATAAAACCAGTGCATGAATATCCGAATAATGCAAATTATATAAAAATTCTTGTTGGTATGGATGATGCAGAAGCAACAGGATGTTCTATAACGGGTGGATATATATATAGAGGTGATCAAATACAAGATCTGAAAGGATTATATATTTTTGGCGATTATTGTACTGGGAGAATTTGGTCCCTTCGATTAAAGAATAATAAAATTATAGAATATAAAAATATTAGCAATGATTTAAAAAAGACATCAACGGGAACACCTCTTTTTATTTCATCATTTGGAGAAGATAATTATGGTGAACTCTATGTGGTGGATTATTTAGGAGCTATCTATAAATTTGTATATAATTAATTATGAGAAATAATATGATGAAAATAGAAGAAATTGTTGGTGATTTAATATTGGTTATTTTGGATGGGCATGAGTCATTAAAAAAAATTGGGATCGATCAAGATAAACTTTTTGTATATGTAAAAGGGTATGATGAATATGGTATGTGGATTGACAACCCTAGTTTCCAAGTACCAAATATCACTGGTCAGGGAAAAGCAAAAACAAAAAAAATCGAAGCTTCAATCTTAATCCCTTGGGGATTTATTGTATCAATTGCACATTTCCCTGGTGAAGATGGATTTGATTTCCCAAGTCCATTTGACCAACACATTGGTTTCGATCAATAATCGTGTCTAAACCAGCAATTTACATTGAAGGCTTAACAAAGTCTTATGACGATGTGCATGCCTTAAAGGGTGTTGATATATCAATCAAAAAAGGTGAGTTTTTTGGATTATTAGGACCAAATGGCGCTGGAAAAACAACAACAATCAATATTCTTACAGGACTTGTATTTAAAAATAAAGGCATTACAGAAATATTTGGAAAAGATACTGTAAGAGATTTTCGATTTACAAGAAGTAAAATTGGCATTGCTGCCCAAGAATTATCTGTTGATTGGTTTTTTACAATAGAAAAATTACTTTATTTTCAAGCTGGGTATTATGGCTTGCCTTCTATAAAGGCAAAACCGCGCATAGATGATTTACTGGAAAGATTGGGTCTTTCAAAAAAACGAAACTCCCGATTGCGTCAATTATCAGGCGGTATGAAACGTCGATTCCAATTGGCTAAAGCTCTAGTCCATGACCCTGAAATCCTTATACTAGATGAACCTACAGCCGGAGTGGATGTAGAACTTAGAAGAGACCTTTGGGAGTATTTAAAAGATCTCCATGCTAATGGAAAAACTATTTTACTTACAACACATTATATAGAAGAAGCTGAGCTCCTTTGTCAAAATATTGGTATTATTCACGATGGAAAAATCTTAAAAGAAGGCTCTCCAAAATCATTAATTCAAGAATTGGGTACCGCTGGCGTTACTGTGCATTTAAGTAATAATGATGTTAATGTTAATCCATATTTCAAAGATTTCAAATTTACTAAGGAAAATAATAGATTACATTTTTCTGTAAAAAACCCCGAATCTTCTATCCCAGAAATCATTAATAAGCTTGTAAAAGAAAATATTAATATTCAAAGTATTGAGTCTCAAGTCTCTTCTTTAGAAGATGTTTTTTTAAATTTAACAGGTAAAGGTCTTAATGAATGAATTGGGTTGGTCTTAATACATTAATACAACGAGAGGTAGGTCGATTTTTTTCAGTATATAGACAAACTGTTTTACCAGGCTTGATCTCATCTGCACTATATATAATGATTTTTGGATTTACATTAGAACAACGTATCTCTGAAATTCAGGGTATACCATATACTCTCTTTATTCTTCCTGGTCTTATTATGATGAATACGCTAACAAATGCAACAGCAAATACTTCATCATCTATGCTACAAATGAAATTATTACAGCAATTACCCGATTTATTAACTGCGCCTCTCTCTGGATTAGAAATTTCTATAGCATATATAATAGGCGGTACAATTCGTGGAATTGTCAATGGAGTACTTGTATTATTACTAGGAATATTTTTAATTGATATGCCTGTTATAGATCCTTTTGGAACATTAGGTTTTATTTTTCTCGTTTCATGGGCATTCGCCAGTATGGGCCTTTTTTTAGGCCAGTTAGCAGAAAATTGGGATCAACTTGCTATGATGCAAAACTTTTTTCTTACTCCCTTAAGTTTTCTTGGGGGTGTATTTTATTCTATCAAAATGTTACCTGAATGGGCTCAAAATTTAAGCCTCGTCAATCCAATATATTATATGATAAATGGTATACGTTATACAATTTTAGGGGTGAGCGACTCTTCAGTCTTAATAAGTTTTGTTATGGCAATCATACTAACATTGATATTTACATTTGCCGCTATATTACTTATGCAAAGTGGGAAAAAAATAAAACATTGAAAATAATATTTATCTTTGTGCTAGCCCTAAATCTATTAAATGGCCATAATCCGGATAAAGAACTACCTCGTTGGAAACATTATAGCCGTATTGGATTTATTCGTAGTGGTGATAACATAAAAGGTTTAGCAACATATTTGCGCTTTAAACGAACTACATCTTATACATTTCGAGATTTAAGATTCTATGGACATTTTTTTAATAATAATCAAGAAATCCGCCTTCGCCAAAAAACAAGTCGCAGATTTATGAATTTTGATTGGATATATTCATTTAATACTTTATTCTATGAGAGAAATACTTTTTTAAATGTTGATCTTCGCTATCATTATAATCAAGGATTGGGATGGCTAATCAGAAATACTGACGTTGGAAATTCTACTATTGAAATCGGATTAGCATTTGACAACTCTGATTATCTTCAAAATAATCAAAAAACATCATATGTTAAGAATGGATTTACATTTGATCAGAATATTTCAATGTTTAGTATTAAAACTGAGTGCAACTATTTTCATCAATTCAATAAAAATATAGATGGAAGTGATCAATCTCGGGTGCAAATATTAGGAGAATTTGAATGGAAACTGAAACGATGGATATCTATAATAGGTGGTATTAAACATGATTTATACCTAAAAAAATTATTTAGCCTAGATCAAACCTTCTATTTTCTCAGTCTAGAATTCAATAAAGCTCTTTTATGGAACATTTAAAAATCAGGCTATCTATTGTCCCCTTAATTTTTTTATTAATCTGTCCTTTATCTTCAAAAGGGCTAAATCATGCTATAACTTTAGAAAAACGATCTCTAATGATCTTACCCGCAAACAAAGATCATTATCCTATAATTGGTGGGAAAATTATAGCTACCATCTCAAATCAAGCTACTTCAATAGGTCGATTTCATGTTATTGATCGTACGATTATTGATGAAGTGTTAAACGAACAGAAACTACAAATGTCTGGATTAGTTTCAGATGATAAAATAATAACATTAGGTAAAATGGCCACCGCTGAAGAAGCACTAATTTTAGATGTTATTCACTTTGGACAAAAAGGTATCCCAAAACCTAAAAAAATAAAAAAAAATGATAACGAGAATGATAATACTGAAACACTATTCTCATGGGTAGTGAAAAAATCAGTAATTGCTATCATAGATAATTCAAATAGCGAAAAAGAAAAACGTAAACTCGAATTAGAGAATAATATTAATACTGTTATCACTGCAACTATACGTTTAATTGATATAGAGACCGGTATATCAAAGGAATCATTTAAAATAGAGTCTAACTACACTGGAGGGAATAAAAATATCTCTCTTAAAAAAGCTCTAGAAAATCTTTCTTTTCAAATTAATCAACATTTAAAAGAATTATATACAATTACAAGTGAAATCATCGATGTAAATAATAATACTATATCTATTCTATGCGGCGAAAACCTTGGATTAAATATCGGTGATTATTTTGAAATTGCTTCTAAAGATAAACAAAAATTATATAAAGGAACTACTTATACATTACCTGGTAAAAAACGTGGTATAGTTAAAATCACTGAAGTAGGTCCTAATGCTAGTAAAGCTCAAATCATAAGAAAATGGCGAAAAATAAAAAAAGGACATCGTGCATATGAAATTTTGAATAATATATTTGTTTCAGATCTCAGAATAGCATATAGCCAACAATCTCCTTTTCACTTAAATAGTGGTTTATTACTAAAACCTTTTTCAAAATTTTATAGTAGCGTTAATGGCCATATAGGATTGTTAAATAATTCAAGAAATAATTTAAATCTATATTTCGGCATCAACCCATCTTTGAATTACAATATAATTTCTTGGTTTGGCTCTAAGATAGATTTCACTTTTGATTTACCCATCTCCTTAGCAACAGCAACAGATGATGCCAATAATTTTGTAAAAAGTGGCCTAATTATGCCCACCTTAGGATGCAATTTTGGAATTCAAATAAATAAAGAACTAGATATTATTTTTTCATTGGATCATATTCTGGGTAATAATCAAAGTAATTGGACCTATACTGAGAATACTGGTAAAAAAGATAGCGATGGTAATGATAAAATAAAATCGCAACCTGCAATTTGGCATGATGAAGCCCCAAGTATTGATGCCAAAGGTTCTAGGCTTGGAATAACATTTAGATATTATTGGTTAAAATAAAAAATTAAAATGGATTGATAAGTGTCATTCTAAAATATGGATCTGGCAATATTGGGTTATTAACCCATTTCTCATTTTCTTGTGCTAAACCATAACTAAAAATAAATAATGGAATTTTCGCTAAGGATAATGCAAACCTAAACTCAACACCCGTTGTAAATATTAAGTCTCTAGATATATCATTATTATCCCATGCATCACCGTAATCAGTAATTAACGCAACAGTAGGATTATCAATACTTAAAACTTTTAACACTTCAATGATCTTAATTGGTATAGTAGGCAAACGTAGTTCAATCGTCCCCATAAATGCTTTTTCTCCATATCTTAAACCAGCAAACCCTCGAGGACTCATATATTCTCTTCCAGGGACAAAGGACCCAGATTGATAATAATTAGGGATATCAAAGATGCCTAATTGATCTTGACTCAAATAATTACCAGAAATTTGTTGATAACGTAAACGGTTATATAATGATAATGGTCCAACTTTTTGATTATGGAAAAAGTCTAATGACGTTTTATTATAATCAAATTCACCATATATACTCTTTGAAACCAATTCATGTTTCAAGTTAAATCCATATCCTTGATTTGGAGAAAAATTATTACGCTTATGTGATCGAAGGTTTTTAAATTTATATGATAAACTCATTTTACCTTCTTTACCGCTTTCAGGAGGATCAAATATATCTAGCAACGAATCTTCTATGGTGTAAGCCTGTCTTTCCATTAAATCTAATTGAACCCCAATAATATGATTTGAAACTAATGATTTACCAAAATTATATGGTTTTTCCCACCATAGCGATGCACCATTAAATGATTCAAAAAGAGGAGCTTGATCTCTATTGTAAAATTGAAAAGTAAATAATAAATCTTTATAATAGTTTATCCCCCAAGAACCAGTAAAAGGAAAACCAGTATGATTGCTATATGTAATTCCTGTGGCATTTAATGTATCAAAATCAGAAAAATATAAAACTCCAAGTGAGTGCCGTCCCATTCCATCAGTAACTGCAGTGTTAATAAAAAATTCATTATCAGGTATAATTATCGTTCCTAAATGTGAGATGTGCTTATAAAATTTATAAGGGGATTCTTTAATAATCTTAACCTCTTGCATTGGATCTATATTTTCAACTAGAACATCTGGAGATTTTGTTCTCCAGGATGAAAAAGCTTTATTCATTATTAAATCGTTAGTTTTTACTACACGCCTTGGATCCACTTCTACTATACGAGAAGAGTCAACCGTATTTAATGTTAATGCAGTTATTGTTAAAGTCTTTTGATTCCACTGGTGTCCTATTACGATATCGCCTACATCAGTATTTTGAACTGTTTTATCTGACTCAAAATCATAAGTATATAGATTGGGTGTATAATTATATAAACCTGTATAAGAAATCTTTTTACTATCAGGATGCCAAATAGGACCAAAGTCACCTTCAGGAGAATTAGTAATTTGTTTTAATTGTCCAGTCGCTAATTGGAAATTATAAATATCCATAAGCCCATCTGCTCCAGATTTAGCAAATGCAATTGATTTACCATCAGGACTCCAAGATGGTGTTATGATTTGAGTATCACCTATATTATTTGTTATCTGCTTAATATTACTACCATCTATATTCATCGTATATAACTGAGTTATGGAATTTTTATGTGCTATAAATACTATTGTATTTCCATCTGGTGAAAATTTTGGATAATTAGCTCGCATATCAGGCGTTAATAAAGTTTTTTTCTTTGTCTCTAAATTCAAATACCAAATACCAAACATAATTGATTGATTAGTACCATATCTATATTTTGGATAAATGATGGCCTTCCCATCTGGTGAAACATCTAAATTCGGAACGATTTCACCAAAAATACCATGGTCATATTCTTTATAATCCCATTTTGGTTTTACTTTCTTTGGGTTCTCTCCTTTCTTTTTGGCTTTTTTTAATAATTTTTCCCGAATTTTATTTTCTTTAGCAGTATCACGAGTCGCAACTACCAACGATAAATCGCCTTGCCCTTTTGAGAGCTGACCAATCATGGCGATGCGTAATGAATCAGAAAAATAATCAAAAGCCACTACCCGTTTTAATGGGAGTTGGCTCACTTTCCCAATATCTTCTACACGTTCCTTTTGAGCACGTTGCCCATAAAAGAATGTGTTCATATGTCTGCGCCAATCTTCATTAAACTGTTTTAATTTGATTCCAGTATGTTTTCTAAACGAGTCTTTAAAATCCAATAATTTATATTTATTTCTATCATTTAAAATTTTTACAATCGTAGAGTCACCAAATCTTTCTGCTAGATAAAGACTTTTAGAAAAACCATCATTATGAGGGTCTTGAATTTTTTGAACAGTATTACCTATAACATGGCCTTTATGCGAAATATCATAACGAAATGGACGCCATTTTTCTGTGTAATACTCAGCAATACCTTCTACTATCCATGGTGGAACTCCTGCTGTTAAACTATTCATGGGTTCTGGTAACCATGTTTTAATTGTATTAAAATAGACCAAATGTTGAAGCTCATGTGATAATACAGTACGCATCCATTTCTCATCCCCTACCCATAATGCAGCATCATTTTGATCTATCCAAATAATTGTATGGTTACTCGGCATAGCAAACCCATTCAATACTTCATCTTCTGCAGTAAATACAATATCTAACCGACGTAAAGTATCCAAACCCATTTGTTTCATTAAAATGGGCCTGACTTGTTCTGCGATCGATGCACCTTGAACTGCAATATCTCTAATTTCATCATGATAATGAATATCAAAATTAGTTGTCTCTATTGTATTCCAATTCAACTCCGGATGTGTACGCCCTGTAAACATCCAAGCGCCAGTTCCATTGAGTAGGGTTAATACATAAATCAATATAATTAAATAATTTTTCATAATGTTATTATAAAACTTTTAGTGTTCTAAGATCTTTAATTAATTTTTCAGTTGATTGAAAATGTAGGGCATGAAAACCTAACCTAGAAGCACAATCTACATTAATATCTAGATCATCAATAAATATAGAATGTATTGGTTTTGTATTTGCTAAATCTACAGCCTTCCAATAAATTTCTTCTTCAGGTTTTCTACAACCCATATCAAAGGAATATACAGCACCATCAACAATACTAGGAAAAATATATCGATTTTCAATTTCATTCTGAACATGGCTAGGATTGGTGTTTGATAATAGCCATATTGAATAATCTTTTGATAAAGCTTCAAGAATATTAATTGTCTTTTTCTCTTTACCTAAAAGCTGAATCCATGCATCCCAAAAATCTGATTCTTTTAAACAACATGGTTGTGGCATACTATCTTTAAATGCCAAAAACCATTCATGATCTGATAGGTTTCCTTTCTCATATTCATTATGTGCTTCATTTGGAAAATATTTTTTAATTACGTCTACAGGCATATACATACAATCACTTAAATAAGATAATGTTTTCTCTGGATGAATATTGATTAATACTCCTCCAATATCAAAAAAAATTGTTTTTATAAATTTACTATCCAAAGAACGCTACTATTATGATTATAATTTTTTTCCTGTTTTTAAAGTTTATATTTTAAGATTTTTTACACAAGTATATTTGAAATTTACTATACTCATTGAATGGGGATTGATCATAATCACCAAATTTATTAATGATATCCAATTTTGCTTTATTCAATAAAATATCCATCATATGAGGATAAAACATTCTTAAAGAATAATGATATACTTCTGGCAATAATATGCCATTACGTTCAACTTGCCATTTTAAATGATTGATTTGAGTATCTTCATCATATCGATTCGATTCTAAAATACGACATTTTGCACCATCAAAATCGAATTCAGCAGTTGTCGGATACAACTCTCCATCCTTTCTATATAAAAATGATGGGTCTGGTATAAAAATTGAAACCAAAAAGGTTCCTGAATCTAATAAATGATTATAAACACATTTTAAACAAGAAAGAGCAGACTCATCTGTCAAATTATGTAAAAAAGA
>MDTC01188681.1_pt1 | contig 11939 bp, 13 predicted proteins | sample 811181 | NCBI WGS metagenome assembly MDTC01 (sample SAMN05326644, study PRJNA326480) | marine metagenome | isolation source: seawater | place: Pacific Ocean: North | collected 2011
TACGGATCTATTGGTTCACTACTGATTGCACTAGTGTGGATTAATGTGGTTAGTTATGTTTTAATTATAGGGTTTGAACTCTACACCAAAACTGGTACTTTAAAGAACCAAATGAGGAATTGATAGATTTAAAGTCCAAGCATGTCTTCTTTTAAACTGTCATCAGCAGGTTTTTCACCAAGCCAAATGGCGAAAAGAGCCTGTTTAAAAGCTAATCCTTCGAAAGTTCCTCTTTCTTTTCCATTTTTGTATAAATAAACTTTTTCATCAAGTAATAAATCACCTTTTGAATCTGTCAACAATCTACCATTTTCAGTTTTGGCGTAATGATAATTTAGAGTAATTACATCACCTTCAACAAAAGGATCATTTAAATATTTTTTAAATTTTTCGATGTCCTCAGGACTCGATTTACCAGCAGAAGAATTTTCAAAGCCTTCTTCTAATGCATCAATAAATCTTTCTCTTGTTACTAGTCCAGATACAATTTCAATTTTTATTCCCATATCTTCGTTAGCCATAATAACTTTGTTAGCATCATTAGTATTTGATTGAAGGTAAAGAGCGCCAACGTATAGGTCCATAAATCCTAGTTTTTCTCTTAAACCACCTCCATTTAAAAGTGTTTTAGAGCCGTTTATATTTTGGTTATTACTGAATTCAACCCCTTCTATTGTAGTTGTTTGTCCAAAATCCATCAAAGAGATACAGAAAAAATATGCTGTGAATAGAAACTTTAAATATTTCATTTTATTTTTTTATTACAATGTTTGTATTTGAACCTAAATTACGAGAAATAATATTAATAAAAGATTTATTTTGTATAAAAAAAATAAATTGAAAAAAGATTTAGTCATATTTTTTTTACCATCGTTACAAAAAGACGAAATTACACTGAGTGAGTCTGATTCAAAACACGCTATAAAGGTATTAAGGCTAAAAATTAATGATTGGGTCCATCTTACTAATGGAAAAGGATTATTGGTGAAGGGAAAAATAGTAGATGATAATACAAAAAATACAAAAGTTAAAATAGCTGAGAAAAAGCAACACACAAAACCCAAGACTCTTGCTTTAGCATTCTGCCCAACAAAAAATCATGATCGAAATACATGGATTATTGAGAAAGCCACTGAAATTGGAGTAACAGAATTTTATCCTATATATTCACAAAATTCTGAAAGAAGAAAATGGAATGAAGATAAGGCAATAAAAACTACAATTTCTGCTATTAAACAATCTCACAATTTATGGCTTCCTAAAATGCATCCCTTTATGAAATTTGAATCCTTTTTAGAACTAAAATTGATTTTTGATAAAAAATTTATGGCTCATTGCAGAGATGATAAAAAGTCGGAGCTTAACCAAGTTTGTAATAAAAACAGTTCTCAAATTATTTTAATTGGTCCAGAGGGAGACTTCACTCAAAATGAAATAAATTATGCTAAAAAGAAACTATTTAAAATGATAAGCCTAGGTGAAAATAGACTTAGAACCGAAACTGCGTGTATCTCGGCTATTTCAATTATGAAAATTTAAGAATTATTTTAAATACCAGTGTAGTTAAATGGTGTGATCTTTCGCAATTCCTCTTTTATAGAATCATCAATATCCAAAAGATTTATAAAATTTCTCATTGATTTTTCTGTAACTTTCTCATTATTTCTAGTTAATTCTTTTAACTTCTCGTAAGGATTAATTATGCCTTCTCTTCTCAAAATAGTTTGTATTGCTTCTGCTACTACAGCCCAATTATTTTCTAAATCACTATCAATTTTATCTTTATTTAATAGCAACTTATCTAAACCTTTCTGGGTGGATAGCAACGCAATCAAGCCATGTGCAATTGGAACTCCTATATTTCTTAAAACAGTACTGTCAGTTAAATCTCTTTGAAGTCTACTAATTGGCAATTTTAAGCTTAAGTGTGTAAGTAATGCATTTGAAACTCCCAAGTTACCTTCAGAGTTCTCAAAATCTATTGGATTGACCTTATGTGGCATTGCTGAAGAACCAACTTCTCCCTTAACAATTTTTTGCTTGAAATAGTTCATTGATATATATGACCAAAAATCTCGGTTTATATCAATTAAAATTGTATTAATTCTTTTTAATACATCAAATAAACTTGAAAGATGATCATAGTGTTCTATCTGCGTTGTTGTTTGCGACCGAGATATTTTTAACTTATTTAATAAAAAACTATTTGAGAATTTTACCCAATCTATTTCTGGAAATGCAATGTGATGTGCATTAAAATTTCCAGTAGCACCACCAAATTTACCTGCATATGTTATTGATTTTAAGGTTAATAACTGAGTATTTAACCTTTCAACAAAAACAAAAATTTCTTTTCCTAATCTAGTTGGAGAAGCAGGTTGACCATGGGTTTTTGCGAGCATAGGTACATCAATCCAGTCTCTAGAGATATTATCAAGTTTTTCAATTAAATTTTCAATAACAGGGATGTATACTTCCTCAATACAATCCTTTAGCGACATAGGAATTGCAGTATTATTAATATCCTGTGAAGTTAATCCAAAATGAATAAACTCTTTTGAAGGACCTAAATCTAAAAGATCCATTTTTTCTTTTATGAAATATTCTACCGCTTTAACATCGTGATTAGTCATTGATTCAATTTCTTTGATTCGCCTAGCATCTTTCAATGAAAATTTTAAGTATAAGTCTCTAAGCTTAGAGAAAAATTGGTGATTTACTGACTTTAACTGTTCTAAAGGCAGTTCACAAAGAGCAATAAAGTACTCAATTTCAACTTTAATTCTGTACCTAATTAAAGATGCTTCAGAAAAATATTGTGCAAGAACTTTAGTTTTTGAAGAATATCTGCCGTCAATAGGGCTTATAGCATTTATACTAGAATCTGACATTAAATTTTATTAATAAAAATGCAAATTTAACAATATGAAAATTATTACAGCAGTTTAAATGTAAATAGTGGTATTTAATTTTGTTTTAAAAGATTTATTTTTATTAAGCCGGACATTTATTATTTAATTTGTTTCTTAAAATTTATTTAATATTATTAACCGCCATATGAGACTTCTATCAATTCTTTTTATTGCATTTATTTCCTTTTCCTTTTTTTATTGTAATAGTCCTGATATAGATGATAGTTATGAAAGTAAGTTATGTAATTTGAAGTCAAATATCGATTTAAAAGATGTGAATAATTCTAAAAACATTACTTTTTACTTGGATGCTGATACTATTGAAGGTAAAATATTTAATGAGAACTCTAGCTTTTATTTTAAATGTAAGAAAAAACAACGGTTATTTAGAAAAAAAAGATTAAGATTCCACTCACTCCAAAACAAAAATCTAAACGACTTTGCAAAAAAAATTATTAGTATGAGTTCTGATCTAAAAGAGAATAAACTAATAGGTGTTTTTAGCGAATTATTATATGTTAATGATAAATTATTTTTCTTACATGAAGAAGTTGATAAGATACTTATTGAGTCTAATGAAAGAAGAGAAGGAAGAATATTTAAGATCAATACAAATAAGAAAGATTTTTCTGTAAACACAAATAGAAAACATCCTGGTGATACAATTTTAATAGAAACAATTAAAAATTTGATTCTTTACGACTCTCTTAACATGGATTTAATTGATGAAAAATTAATGAGAAAATTTTACTCTATTTCATTCCATCACTTTAAAAAATTTTTGATTCCAAATTACTTTTATCTTAACCCTCTAACTTATAAGTTAGAGCCCATAATAATGGGAATTACATCACTATCATTCAAGGAAAAAAATAATACTAAGTATATAAAAAAATTTGTTAACAGTGAGTATCTAGATTATTTTGAAACCTCAAACAATAATTCAGAAATAGTTTTAAAGAAAAAGCTCACAAAGATCAATAAAAGTGTAATTATTCCTAATCATTATACTGTAAAATTATATCCAGGAGAAATAATTGACTTAGTTGATAGTTCATTTATCATTTCGAAAAGCCCAATTTTAGCTTTAGGATCAGAAGAATCCAACATTTTAATTAAATCCAGTGATTCTACTGGCCAAGGATTGCATATAATTCAAGATACTAATATTTCAATCATTAACAATTTAATATTTGAAAATCAATTTTCTTTAATAGAGAACAACTTTAATACAGAATGGATCTTACCTAGTTCATTCACAGTCTATGGGGGTAGAGTAGAAATAAATAACTGTAGTTTTCAGGATTTGAAAAATGAAGATGCTTTAAATATTTTCAGATCTACATATTTACTAAAAAATTCTACTTGTCAAAATACATTTTCAGACGCCATAGATGCTGATTTTAGTGAAGGGATAATTGAAAATTGCAATTTATTCAATTGTGGTAATGATGCCGTTGATGTTTCAGGTGGAAAATTATTAATAAAAAATACAACGCTTAGCAACGTAGAAGACAAAGCAATAAGTGCAGGAGAAGATAGTAAAATTATTATTGAAAATTGTAATATTAAAAGCTCATCATTGGCAATAATCGCAAAAGATCTTTCGGTGATAAATGCAAATAATAATAAAATTTCAAACTGTGAAATAGCATATTGTGCGTTTAAAAAAAAGACAGAATATGGTAAGGGAACCATCATATCTCAAAACGATCAGTTAACCAACTGTAAAACAATTTATCTCATTGAATTTAATTCCATTTTAGAGTTAAATAATAAACTAATTAGTAACTTTCAAAATAATGTTGCAGACATGCTTTATGGAAATGTTTTCGGAAAGGCAACTGTCAAATAAAAATTGATGTCCAATGATAAATATCAATGATATTTTGGTGAATTTCAATCCTATTGGTTTAAACGAAATGGAAGATGTAGCGTTAATGGAAAGGATCGATAAAAAATTTATTTTAAAAAAGTCTCAACTTATTGACATTTTAGAAATTCTAAATCAAAATTACAGCTGTTTAACAATCGAAAATGAAAAAATATTTAAATACTGTACTGAATATTTAGATGATGAAAAATTTTCACTTTTCAATAGTCATCATAATGGAAAATTAAATCGTTATAAAATTAGATTTAGAGATTATGTGCAATCTAAAATTACATTTTTGGAAATTAAATTTAAATCCAATAAGGGAATTACTAAAAAAACAAGGATTAAAATACCGTTTCAATACCGTCTTAACTCTGAAGAATGTAAAGAATTTATAGAAAAACAAACGCCTTACAATATTTCCAACTTTTCAACATCTTTAACTAATAATTTTGATAGAATAACACTTGTAAGTTTATCTAGCAAAGAAAGAGTAACAATAGATTTTAACTTAAAATTTTATTTAAATGAAAAAATAAAATCATTAAAAGAAATATGCATCATTGAAGTTAAAAAAGAAAAAGGGGATCAAGCATCAGAAGTATTATCTTTATTGAAAAAAAGAAATATTAGACCAGTTAGAATTAGTAAATATACAATTGGATCTGTACTTTTAAACCCAATGTTGAAGCACAATAATTTTAAAAAAAAACTACTACTCATAAATAATTTATCAAAAAATGGAAATGTATGGAATAGCACTTTTTGACGGAAAAGACTTTGCAAAATTAATATTCAAATTTGGCATAAACTTTATATTCTTATTTACAATAGTAAGATTAATTTATTATAAGGTAAAAGATGATAAAGACTATGTATTTACATTTTTTATGTTCAATATTCTCACTTTTTTCATTTGTTTTCTTCTAAGAAAAGTTCCGATGGAAATGGGATTTGCACTTGGTCTTTTTGCAGTTTTTGGAATTTTAAGATATAGAACAGAGGCAATACCTATACGACAAATGACATTTCTTTTCATTGTTATAGGTATCTCAATGATAAATGCACTTTCTAATAAATCTATCAGTTTTTTAGAACTTTTTTTCACAAATGGTCTTATTACTTTAATAACTTACTTGATTGATAGAGTTTGGTTTAAATCCTTAGAATTAAAAAAGTCAATCACCTATGAAAAAATAGAATTAATTATACCAGAAAAAGAAAATGAGTTAATAAATGATCTAAAAAAAAGAACTGGGCTTAATATTCATGCTGTTTCAATAGATAAAATTGACTTTCTAAGAGATACTGCTTCTATTACCATCTTCTACAATGAAAATTAGTGCAAAATTAAGTTTAATTGTATTTTTTGCTTTATCATTAATTATAAAAAGCTGTGAAACCAGTAAAAATCAAGAAACTGAGCTTAACAAATTTTTTGCAATCATTGAAATACCTGCTGGAACAAACAAAAAGTTTGAGTATGATCATAATTCTAATGATTTTAAATGTGAAATAATAAATGGTGAAGAAAGAACTATAAATTACCTTCCTTACCCTGCAAATTATGGTTTTATACCGGATACATATATGGATCCACTGCTTGGTGGAGATGGAGACCCATTAGACGTACTTGTTTTAGAAGAAGCAATACCAACAGGGCAAAAAATAAAAATTCAACCTTTGGCAATAATAAAATTACTTGACAGCGGAGAAGAAGATCATAAAATAATTGCAATCCCATCAAAATCAAAAATTAAAAGATTTAAAAAAGGACTACCAAGCTCTGTAAAAGATATAATTTCAATATGGTTTTGTAATTATAAAAATGATAGTACAATAAAGTTTTTAGAATGGGGAAACCAAAAAAGGGCTATTGAAGAAATCAATAAATGGAAAGTTAAATAATTTTTTTAAAGTACGATTATCCTCTATTTTAACTCTAATCTTAATAGATTTAAAACTGAAAGTGCAGTCACATGAATATTTCGCTCTCTACTATATCCTAAATTTAGTTTTTTTGAAATAATTTTACTTTCCGAGGAAACACAAATCCAAATAGTTCCTACAGGTTTGCCTTTGGTAGCTCCAGTAGGTCCTGCAATACCGGAAGTAGCTAAACCAAAATCTGTTCCAAGCTTTTTTCTGATTCCTAAAGCCATCTGTTCCACTACTTGCTTACTAACTGCTCCATAATTATTTAAATCGTCTTTATTTACTCCCAACAAGGATTTTTTTGAATCGTTAGAATAAGAGATAATACTTCCCAAGTAATATTTCGAGGATCCACTCTTAGTTGTTAACATTTTTGCTACAGCACCTCCAGTACAGCTTTCTGCAGTAGATACTGTTTTATGATTCGTTTTTAGCATTTCACCCACAACATCTTCCATTTTATCACCGTTAAAGCCATAAATTTGATCTGGAATTAATTTTTTTAGACTGATTATTTGCTTATCAATTTTTCTTGATAATTCAACTTTATTGAGCCCTGTAGCTGTAAGTCTTAACTTTACAATTCCTGGTGAAGGCAAATAAGCAAGCTTTATTTCTTGACTTTTTAAATTTTGTTCCCAATCTTTAATAATCTCAGCCAAAAATGATTCACCCATACCATGAGTTCTTACCGTTTTATTAACCATAACACTAGAATCACTCTTAAGTCTAAGTATTTTTTCAAAAACAAAATCATTCATTATACCTTTCATTTCGTAAGGGACACCAGGAAGGAAAATAAATACAACTCCATTTTTCTTAAAAATCATACCACTAGCACTTCCTCTCTTATTTTCTATAATTTGACAATTTTCAGGCAACAAGGCCTGATCTAAATTTGATTGTAAGATTGGTAGATTTCTCTTTTTAAAGTATTCTATTATTTTGTTTTCAATTTGTGCATTTCTAACTAATCGAGTATTAAAATAATCTGCTATTGTTTGTTTTGTTATATCATCACTAGTTGGTCCTAATCCACCTGTTACAATAACAATGTTAGCTCTTTCAAATGAATGATCTAAAGCAGATCTTATGTCATTTTTTTTATCAGAAATTGAAGCAGCGTAGGTTATATCTAAACCAATTTGACTAAGTTTTTCTCCAAGCCAGGAAGCATTCGTATTGACAGTTTGCCCTATTAAAATCTCATCACCAATAGAAATAAGTTCACATTTCATAGACTTTTAATTAGTATTTATTTTTGTGAATTTTAATGAATTTTAGAAGAAAATTGTAATTTAATCAATAAAAATAAATATGCGATACTTACTACAAATAAAGACAATATTTTTAATCTTTTCTCTTAATATATATAATTTTCATAGTCAAATTAAAGTTAATAAAATATCTGCTAAACTCCCTTCCACACTTTCTTCAAAAAAAACTGAAAAATCTTCACTTTCAAATGAAGAGGTTGTTAATGGGCTTAAAGAAGCACTTAATATAGGAGTAGAAAAAGGTTCAGAGCAAGCATCTAAAGTAAATGGATTTTTAAAAAATGACGACATTAGATTACCTTTTCCGCCAGATGCTCAAAAAGTGAAAGATGTTTGTTTAAAATGGCGTCTTGAAGGAAAAGTCGAAGAATTTGAAAAAACCTTAAATGCTGCTGCAGAAGAAGCTTGTAAATCAGCTGTAATGATCTTTAAAGATGCCGTTTTAAATATGAGCGTAAAAGATGGTTTCCAAATTCTTAAAGGACCTGAAAATGCAGCAACTAAATATTTGTTAAGTCATACAAGTGATAAACTGTATATGTCTTTTTTTCCAAAAGTAAAAGAAGCAGTTGAAAAAGTAAAACTAACTTCCTATTGGGAACCTCTAACAACAAAGTATAACCAATCCACAAAATTTACTGGAAAAGAAAGTGTAAATACTGATTTAAATAAATATGTAACTGAAAAAGCTATTGAAGGTATTTTTCATCTAATTGAAATTGAGGAAAAAGCAATAAGAAGCGATCCATTACAAAGAACAACTGATTTATTGAAAAAAGTCTTTGGGAACTAGCCGTATTCAATTAAAAATGGAGATATATAATTGATGACATCGCACAAAAAAATACCTGAATCTGAACTTATTCTAAATAAAGATGATAGAATTTATCACTTAAATCTTCATCCTAGCGAAATTGCTAAGGATATAATTATTGTTGGAGATCCTGAAAGGATTCCATTAATTTCAAAACACTTTGATAAAATTGAAATAAAAAGAAGTAAAAGAGAATTTGTAACACATACAGGGATTTTAAATAATAAAAGGATAACAGCATTATCAACAGGAATAGGATGTGATAATATTGACATTGTTATCAATGAACTAGATGCATTAGTAAATATTGATTTTAAAAATAGAACCCCAAAAGAAAAATTAACATCTCTCAATATAATAAGAATTGGATCAACAGGAGCATTACAAAGAGAAATACCTGTTGACAGTTTTGTAGTATCAAATTATGGTCTTGGATTAGATGGTTTAATGGGATTTTATAATAATAAACTTTCAAAAAATGAAACCGAAATTCAAAATGCTTTTTTGAACCATGCGCATTGGCCAGCTGATTTAAATCTACCATATTTTTCCAAGGGAAACGATGATTTAATTCAGAAAATTGGACATGGAATTTTAAAAGGAATAACAGCAACAGCAATTGGTTTTTATGGACCACAAGGAAGAAATCTAAGATTAAAATCCAGAATTATAGACTTAAATAAGAGGTTAAGTTCTTTCAGTTATAATGGTAACTCAATTTTAAATTTTGAAATGGAGACATCAGCACTTTACGCACTAAGTAAGCTGCTAGGTCATAAAAGCTGCACAATTTGTGCGGTAATTGCAAATAGATTTTCTAAAACTTATTCTAAGAATTATAAGATTCCAATAGAAAATCTTATTAAAATTGTTTTAGAAAGAATATAATAACATTTATTAAAGCAACCTTTCTACCTTTTTTCCGTATCAAATAATCCCTTGAAAACAGATGTAAATATTAAAGCATTAGTAAATTTATTGGATGATCCAGATGAAGTTATTTATAATGAGATAAGAGGCCGATTAATCGAAATTGGACCACAATGTGTTCCATTTCTAGAGAGAATTTGCTTCGAAGATAATCTTGGAAATTTGTTTAAAGAGAGAGCAAATAAACTAATTCATCAAATAAAATTTAAAAAAATACTTAATGTACACGAAAATTGGTTGAAACAACCTTTTAATTTAATTGATGGTGTACTGGATATCGACCAATACTTTTTCCCTGATATAACTGTAAATTTCATAAAAAAAGAAATAAATGAAATGACAGAAGATATCAAAAAGAACATTAATAATAATATGAGTCCTATAGAAAAAGTAAAAATCATTAATGACGTCATATTTGAGAGTTACAGAGTCAGAGGAGATAAAAAAGACTATCATAACCCTAAAAACTCATCATTTGGAAGCTTAATAAAAAATAAAAAGGGAAATCCGTTGACAATTTCCATTTTATATGTTGAAGTAGCAAGAAAGCTAGGAATTCCAATAAAAGGAATAAATTTACCAAATCATTTTGTTGTTGGTTACTTAAAAAAAGATGAAGATGAACTTCAGACAACTATTGATTATGAAAAAAATGATGTGATTTTCTACATAAATCCCTTCAGCCAAGGAGTGATTTTAAATCACAGTGATATTGAAGATTTTATTAAAGAAATTAACATAGATATTAAAGACTATTACTTCACACCTTGCAAATTTAGCGATATAACAAAAAGAATACTAACAAATTTAGCGTACAGCTACAGTAGAACTAAAAATTCTCAAATAAAAGATGACATTAAAGAAATATTAGCTCTTTATGAGAATACAACACTATGATATAAAAACAATGTTTAATTTTAGTAAAAAATATAACTTGTTATGGAATTTTTAAGTTCTTGTGAAACAGAATATAACAGCTCAAAGCAAGTTTTTAAAAAAAAAGGTAACAGAATATATTTTACCTATTTTGGCGAATTTGATTCACAAAAGATCGCAGAAATTACAGTACAGAATGAAGATTACCTAAAAAAAATTGGTGCCGTAAAAAAAACTATTAAAACGAGTTTTAATATTTTGATAGAAGGCTTGCAGAATATTATAAATCATGGAGAAATATCACCAAATGGTAAGCAAATAGCCTTTTATAATATTGGAGAAAAAGACAATCATATCACAATGAATTTTTCAAATTTAATTAAGACAAATAATATCCAATATGTAGAAAAGAAGATTAATCATCTTAATAAAAATGATCTATCTGGTATCAAAGAAATTTATATTGAAACACTAACTAATGGAGAAATTTCAAAAAAAGGTGGAGCTGGCTTAGGACTTATAACAATGGCAATGAAGTCAAAAAACAAAATTGAATTTCATTCCAAATTAATTAACTCTTCACTATCAATGATAACAATTGAAATAAAAATTAATAAAAATTAAATTTATGAACAATTTAAATATTTCTCCAACAAAAAGTAGTCCATTTGTTACTGGTAATATTGAAGATGGTACTTTAGAAATTAAAGGTAATTGTTATCCTGAAAATTCAATTTTATTTTTTGAAGAGATAATGAAATGGATGGACCAGATACCTAAAACAATCCCCAAATTCAGTCTAATTTGTGAACTTAACTACATTGCTTCATCAAGTGTTATGCACTTTTACAAATTAATTCAAAAAACTGAAGAAATTGTAAATCCAGAAAAAGTCAAAATAATTTGGAAATATGAAGAAGATGATGAAGATATACAAAATCTTGGAGAAGAATTCCAAAAATTAAGTAATGGTGTAGTGGAACTTATTTCAATTGAAGTAGATTGACTTACTTTTAAAATTTCATTAAGAACACATTTTTTTCTTTGGAGGAGCAAACTTTGTAAGATTAATTCCTACAACTGCACTTTCATATTCTTCCATTGTTGGAGTTCTTCCTAGTATAGCAGATAAAACAACGACAGGTGTTGATGCTAGTAGAGACTCTCCTTTTTTTCTTTCTGAATCTGCAACAACACGTCCTTGGAATAAGCGTGTTGATGTTGCCATAACAGTATCTCCTTTTTCTGCTTTTTCTTGGTTTCCCATACACAGATTACAACCTGGCCTTTCAAGGTACATCATATTCTCATATTCAGTA
>MDTC01250992.1_pt1 | contig 11938 bp, 8 predicted proteins | sample 811181 | NCBI WGS metagenome assembly MDTC01 (sample SAMN05326644, study PRJNA326480) | marine metagenome | isolation source: seawater | place: Pacific Ocean: North | collected 2011
CATTCCTAAAAGATTCAGCTTTCTCCTCCAGATAGTGGATCTGCATATCTAAATCGAGTTCCTTTGCCAAATCAACTTCTTCGCGATGAAAGTCCATATCACGATAAATACCAGTCCCATGTAATCCAAAACCCAAGCAGGCATGAGGGCCAGGGCGCCTAGAAGTATCATCTATCAGGGAGAGCAATTTCGATTTTCGGATCGCTGCGCTCGGCTCATTCTCGTCAAGTACATAAGAAAAAATGAAGTGCTGGCCGGCGGCCATCTCTGCCTCAAACTGTTCAAGATATTGATCATAAGTGGGTGCCACATTTTGTGAATGGTTCAGAGTAGTGGTAATGCCGTTGGCAAGCTGATCAAGTGCACCGTATAGGGTGAAATTATACATGTCTCCATCTTGAAAGAAATCCCCAAAGGTCCAGTGCAAGGAATTGAGCCATCCGTAGAGCTCTTGATCACTTGCCAATCCACGGAAAGCACTTTGCCAAAGGTGGTTGTGACCAGAAACAAATCCAGGCAGAATAATTTTACCGCGGGCATCAATTAGAGTCCCACCTAGCGTTTCAGAGGGTTCGCCTTCGACTATATCAATAATTAGGCCTTCTTTTGAAATTTGAATGTAACCATCTAAAGGCTCAGCAGAGCCTTTTGCCATGGTTAATATATAATTTGAGCGGATCAGATAGACATCCATTGTAAGCTCAGCAACTGCGACGGAATAGAAAAACAGAGTCAGTGAAAGAACCTTACAGATTTTGCTCATGCACTAGTCCGAGCATAATCTGTTCCGAAGTGGAGACACAAAGTCACGTTCCGTATTTCCGTAACTTCTTAGACGCTGCATCGATTTTTCTTTAGGAAATCTGTTTAGAAATTAAAGGCGGGCTGGAATGCAATCCTCTTTTTGATCAACACAGATGGTCAATTTTGCACAAAATAAAGCGGGTTTTGAATCTCAATTGGTGTTTTCTTCCTCCGAAAGTCCCCGCGAATTTTCGCCGAACTCGGGCAAATAAACGAATATAAGGATGATTCCGAAGCAAGCGAACATGCGAAAAGCTGCATCTTGACCGTTCCATATTTCAGATTGCCACATGGTGAACCACTCACCTCCAATTGTAATAAACGCTACGAACCATTGAAGCATACTAAGCACAAGGCCAGCAATAGCGAGTGACTTTCCTTCTGCGAATACTGCTTGCGGAGCTTTTAATCGGCTCAAAAGTTTATATCCCCCGATGAAGCAAAAGACCATAGCTGCCCCTTCCCATAATATGATTGTCGCATAAAAAATCGTGTGGACGAGAGGACTGTCGATGGAACGCCACATCAACTGGTTCCCCTCAAATACGGTGGTCATTCCCAATACGTTCTCGACGAAGAGAAGGTTTGAGCCGTAGTCAGTGATATTGTTGAGAACGATCAGAAAAAGTAGTAACGCTACAGAAAAAACCAGAGCGATTTTTGTTAATCTTATAATTTGCATAAATTCGGCGAGCAGTATTCCTGCCAAAAACGAGCCATCCTAGTGCTGGAGCTCCTCGTAGTCTGGGGTCTCTTTCGCTTCAGAGTGGAAACCTATCAATTCTCTTTTCTGTGCAGGGCGAGCGAGCAGTTCATTAAAACTTCTACTGTCAAAAACTACCAAGCGGGCATCGGAACCTTCCTCGACTCGTCCCATACCTTCTAACCCCATTATATCTGCTGGCCCCAAAGTAACCATTCTAGTCGCTGCATTAAGCTTCATGTCTAAATGAGCAATGCGGATGCTTTGAACCAATACCTCAAACATATCGAAATCTCCCCACGCATGAAAGGCGTCTCGAACGTTATCACTTGCACAGGCTAGTGGAACTCCCGCGGTTTCCAGCTCATGCAACAAAGTCACGCCTCTCCACCGAGGAGTTGCTCGAGCGGAGTCCTTTGCTTCCCGCCTATCTTGTAAATACATATTGCACATCGGCAAGGATACGATTTGCACTCCGGCTTCTTTAATAAGGTCTATCGTCGAATTCGCTCGGCTTTCATCCTGAATGGCTAAGCTGCAAACATGGCCGCAGGTTACAGGGAGCGAAAAATCTTTTTTCAGGATGGTTTTTGCGATGCGCCGGACGCATTCAGCTTTTGCCAACCCATTCTCGTCGACATGTAAATCAACGCCTAATCCCAGCTCGGCAGCCAAATCAAAAAAATAATCCAATTCTGCGTCCAAATTTGGCCCCATCTGAGGCATCCCGCCCAACAATGCTTTGGGAAAATTTAGGGACTTCTCAGCGATTTCTTGTCCGATTGGCTCCATGTAAAGTTCAATGCCACATAGACTGACAGTCTGTAGTTGAATCCGGCCTGACCAACGCTCGCTCAAAGCCCTCATGGCTTCGTAGCTATTTTCCCCGAAATCTCGCCCGACATCTAAATGGGTTCGCATGGCAACCGTGCCGTGGGATTCAGCACATCTAAGGGCGAAGTCTCCTCGGCGGTAGAGGTCTTCAGTTGTCCAGTTAAATCTATCTTTAGACAATAAATCGATAGCATCCCAAAATTCTCCTCTGACGTTGGGTGCCCGATCCCATGTGAATGCTTTGTCCAAGTGAACATGAGAATCTATAAATCCTGGTAAAACGATTCTGTTACTCAGATCTTTAACTTTAACACCATCAGTTGCATTGATTACACCAGGAGCTGCGATCGCTGTTATAAGTTTATCCGAAATTTCCAGGTCTCGGATTAAAATCTCAGCTTCCCTGGCCGCCCCTTCAGATCCGATTGAATTGGCAAGCAATGATTTTGGAATTGCTGCGTTACGAAGTATGAAAGTTTCGGGCATGTTATCTTGTCTTAGTCATGCGGAAGAAATTGCTGGCTCAAAAGATCTTTTATTGAAATCGAGTCTGATATCAATCCATGCTCTAAAAGTCTTGATTGCCCGTTTTCTAGAAGGTCTGGGCTCATGGGGCGAAAGAGTGAGCCGGGTTCAGGCTCCATTAGCTCTCTAATCTTTGCCAATGAGCGAAGTTGGTAATCGCGATCTAGTGATGGATTGTATTTCTCCAAAATCAAGTCGACCGTCTCCTCTGGATTATCAAAGGCGTAAGCCCATCCAAGCTTAGCTGCTTTCAGAAATCCGCGGAGGTTTGAGGATTTCGCCAAAGCCGTCTTCCGTTCAGTAAACATGACCTGCGAGTAAGCTTTATAGCCATGATCTCGTGCCAAAAATATTCCAGCCCTGTCTCCGACCATTTTCTGCAGCTTTACAAATTCATCGATGTAATAACATTGAAGGGCGTCGAGCTTCCCGTCTAACAACGGCTGGGGGTCGTGGGATGCCTTAAACGTGTCAAGTTCGGAGGTGTCCGCACCGGCTTCCCGTAAAAGAAGCTCAATCACTCTAGCACCATCAGAATGGATTCCTATTCGCCGATCCGCAAGATCCGAAAATTTACTAATGTTTCCTCCTTTGATGTACATCCAACCCATCGGGCTATCCTGAAACATTGTTCCTAGAGCAACTACATCCGCTCCCTCGGCAACTTCAGCAATTAAAACATTGCTTTCTGTGGAACCAATACTGAGGCCTGGAACCTCAACTGTTGCCGAAACCGTATTTGCGGTGGTAACGCCTCCTCGTAGTTCGAGTCGAAGACCCTGATCGAGAAAAAAGCCTTGTTCAATTCCTTGATAAAATCCAGCAAACTGGGCATTAAAAATCCAATCAAACTGAACCACTACTGGGATCGGAGATCTCTGATCAGATGCTGACTCAGGCATCGCGTGTGAACTCGATAAACAAATAGCTAGTAGGACTGAGGTGGTAACAATCAAAAGCCTCAATCTCTTTACGAAGTTCGTGAGGCCAGAGTTATGACCGATTACGAATAGTCGCTGCTCAACAGGATTCCCATAACTCATCATAAGGTTACGGGTCAGCAAAGAGCGTACCAATTCCATAGCGTTTTTAAATTAAGCGAGGCGATAAGAAATGGCAACATTCCTGCTAGTTCACCAGGGAATGACCTCAAAACCAATTTATTTACCAACAATCACACCCGAAATAGTTTCTACACTTCAATCGATCGTACCAAAGGAGCGGATTTTCACGGGCAGCAAAACGGAAAAGTTTTCGAAAGACTTCTATTGGTATTCCCCAATTTTGAAACGTTTGCTTGAAGATAGGCGGGCTGAGGTTGCAATCCGAATCGATACAAGAGAAGAGCTTAGAGACATTACAGCATTGTTTTTTTCAAAGGATGTTCCTGTGGTGATTCGGGGTGGTGGGTCCGGCAACTATGGTCAGCTCATCCCACTGTATGGTGGAGCAGTGCTAGACCTTTCTGGTATGTCGAAAATTTTCAGTGTTGATGGGGTGGTGCGTGCCGAGGCTGGTGCGACACTGCGAGCAATCGAGTTCGAAGCAAGAAAAGCCGGTTGGGAGTTAAGATGTATGCCGTCTACGTGGGCTATCAGTTCAATTGGAGGATTTTTTTGCGGAGGTTCTGGCGGAATTGGCTCGATTTTACACGGCGGTATCTCCTCAGGTGACAACGTGAAGTCCGTCACTATTATGACGATGGAGTCGGAACCGAAATTTATAAAATTCGAGGAAAAAGATGCGATAAAGGCCCTACATACCTACGGGACAACTGGGATTATGGTCGAGGTTGAAATGCGACTCGGAAAGGCCTTCAATTGGGAACAATTGATTTTCGTCCATGACAACTGGCACGAGCTTCTGGATTGGACATACTCGGTAGCGACTGACGATAAGATCGTCAAAAGATTAGTCACAGTGTTCGAAGCTGAGATTTGCAGCTACTTCAAGCCATTGAAAAAATTCCTTCCCGAGGAAAAAATGGCTACTTTCCTGATGGTCGATGAGCCTGCCGTCGAAGCTCTTTTAGAATCCGCTAAAGCTGCCGGCATTGCACACGTATATTCTCGCCCTTTTGGTAATCCTCCTAAACCACCCTTCATCACAGACTACACATGGAACCATACGACTCTTTGGGCTATAAAAGCGGACCCGTCTATTACATATTTGCAGTGCGGCTTCGGGGAAAATTTTAGCGAGAATTTAGATAAGCTTAAAAATAAGTACGGAGATGAATTTTTACTACATCTCGAATTAACATTAGGAAACGCAAAGTTCGAAGCGGGTAAACCTGGAGTAACAGTCGGAGGCATACCGCTAATAAAATTCACAACAGAAGAGAGGTTGAACGAAATAATAGATTTCTGTAAATCGATCGGCGTAGGCATAGCGAATCCACACACCTACAAGTTAGAAGAAGGCGGGGTTCACCCTGACATAGTGGAGAAAAGGGCTCTGAAGGACGCTGTTGACCCGAAGGCTCTATTAAATCCAGGCAAAATGATTAGTTATCATAAAAATCCTTTCGAAGCTCAACCTACATAGGAACACTAACGGAATATCTCAATGTAATAGTAGTTCCGCTCTAGCGAAATAGCGAAGTATTCGAAATTGAAGCTCCGATTGTTTTTTTAAGCCAGTGAAACAAGTTTTTATTTTTCAAGCTAAGCGTGTTAATTCCTCCTAACCCAGATACTCCTTTGGTAAAGATCGAAAACGCTAGTAAGTGCTTCGGGGATACAATTGTGCTCGATAGGATTAATTTTTCTGCGAAAAAAGGAGACTTCGTTAGCCTAGTTGGACCCAGTGGGTGCGGGAAATCCACCTTTTTAAAACTAATTGCTGGCCTTCACCCGGCCAGCGAAGGATCTGTGACCATCGATGGTTTGGACCCCAAGAACGCCCGTGAAGAGATGGCTTTCATATTTCAGGACGCAAATCTTCTGCCTTGGAGACGAGTCCTCTCGAACGTCGAACTCTCATCTCAACTCCGTGGAGTGTCTAAGAGAAAAAGGCAAGAGACTGCTCGCGAAGTGCTTGAACTCGTTGGTCTATCTCATGCACTGCGTCATTTTCCTTGGCAGCTTTCTGGGGGCATGAAAATGAGGGTTTCTATTGCGAGGGCTCTCACTCTGTCGCCTAAGTTACTTTTGTTGGACGAGCCTTTCGGAGCTCTTGATGAAATGACTCGGGATAAATTAAACGAGGATTTGCTTCGGATTAAGGCTCGAGATGGATGGACCGCGTTTTTTGTTACTCACTCAGCAGCGGAGGCAGTATTTCTTTCAAACCAAATTATTGTTTTATCTGCTAAACCAGGCAGAATTGCGGAGGTGATAAATGTAAAACTGCCCGCTTTTCGTGATGCAGATTTACGAGAAACATCGGAATATCTCAGGCAGGTTGCCAATGTTTCTCGATCGATTCGAAAAGCTCATTAAAGTTCTTATTTGATGAACAAGCTAAAAGCGATCTTTCTACCGTTCATTTCAGGAATACTTCTTCTCGGTATTTGGTATTCGGTCGCATTTGTTTACGCAAAAAACGAGGGTTATGAAGTACAACGAATTGTCATTCCTTTTCCCCATCAAATAGTAGAGGCTTTATGGGATGAGCGTGCAATATTGTGGATCGCCACTCGTCAAACCGCATTCGCCGCTTTAGTTGGCTTCATCGCCGCTGTCACTTTTGGCTACGTATTATCGATGTTACTGGCATCAGCTGTATGGGTAAAACGGTCGCTTTACCCTTGGATCTTAGTGCTACAAATGACTCCCGTGGTGGTCCTTGCACCCATATTTGTTTTGTGGATCGGGCAAGGCCTTCCAAGCATAACAGCTATTACTTTCATGATTGGGTTTTTTCCTGTCGTCGCCAACACTACCATGGGCTTGATATCAACGGATCGTAATTTAATAGAACTTTTTGAGATGAGCAATGCTAGCAAAACACAGGAAATAGCGTATCTTAGAGTTCCGTATGCGATGCCCTATTTTTTAACTGGTATGAAAATTGCGGGTACGTTAGCCCCGATTGGAGCGATAGCTGGCGATCTTTTTGCGGGAAGCTCCCAAGGAGGGGTAGGAGGCATCGGTTTCATGGTGATTTTGTACAATTCCCAAGTCAAGGTTCCAGAGCTGTTTGCTACAGCGTTTGTAGCCTGCTTCTTAGGGTTCATTTTTGTTGGCTGCGTCAATTGGCTCCATTGGATGCTCCTGAAGAATTGGCATGAATCAGTTAGAGCGACAGACATCGAATAAAGATTTCAACAATCCAAATTTAGAGATTATTCCTGTATGAAAAAGAACGCTGTATTCACTAATCTGTTCCTAATCGGAGCTTTTATATTTTCTGGTTGTGCTCCGACCGAACAAGTCTCCTCGACAAATGGCCTTGTTAAAGTTACTTTGCAAACCGATTGGTATGCCCAAGCTGAGCATGGTGGATTCTATCAAGCTGTTGCGGAGGGTTATTACGAAGATTTCGGGCTCGATGTAACTATTTTGCCTGGTGGACCCAATGCTATGGCTGCTCAAAAGACAGCTACAGGGAAAGTTGAATTCGCGATTGGACGAGCGGATGACGTTGTGCTCCAAGCATCTAATGGCGTTCCAATTCTAATCGTGGGATCGTTCATGCAGCACGATCCGCAGGCGATTCTCTTGCACGAAGAAAGTAGTGTAAACAATTTTGAGGACTTGGACGGTCGTTCTGTCATGACAACGCCTGGAGCTGCGATGATTAAGTATCTGGAAAAACGTTTCGATATCACAATCGAAACAATGCCCGTCGACTATGGAATGAGCCGTTTTCTTGCTGATAAGGAGTTCATTCAGCAGTGCTTTATTACCAGTGAACCATACTATATTCGAAAGGAGGGAGCAAATCCCAAGACATTGCTAATCGCGGATAGTGGATACGACCCCTACCGAGTTATGTATACTAGCAAAACCTTTGCCCAGAAGAACACTGACGTAGTCAAAGCTTTCGTAGAGGCCTCGGTAAAAGGCTGGAAAAGCTATATAGCTGGGCCAAGGGATAAAGCAAATGAGGTGATAGCAAAAGGAAATCCCAAAATGACGGAGGAATTTTTGAGCTATTCGCTAAACGCCATGATTGAAAACCAGCTTATATCAGGATATCAGGATGAGGATCAAACAGGATTAATAGATCCCGACCGCATGCAAGCACTGATAGACGACCTCTTCCTCCTAGGTGTCATCGAGAAAAAAGTCTTTTCCAGAGATCTCGCACCCATTTCTTTCCTGCCTGAATATTTGCAAGAGATGATCGATTTGGATTGATATGCCAGTTCGATTGAGCTCCTAGGTGCAGGTGACCATCAGTGCTCGGAGGAGAATTCTTTAGCGGTCACAGAAAAAAGCGCAGAAGGGGTCATGTAGTGTTCAAAAATGATTCAGCTATTAATCAAAAAGGCTCAAAATAGAGCAGTTGATCGAGTAGTGCGGTTAAACGAGATGTGGCATGGCTGATGCTTTTATTTGCGTGGTTCTAACACACGACAACTAAAAACAATACAACCACACCACTATGATAAAATCATCGCACAGAACAATTCTGTCAATACTCATCGGTTTTACGACCAGCGTTTCGAATCTTTCGGGACAAGATTCGGGATTACCAGAGCTAGAAAGTTTTATAGCCGATGAAAGTGCATCCGCACTTAACAATACTATAATGCCAACTGAGCGCGAAATCTCAGGCCTTTTCTCTGACGCAAAGAGTATATTGGAAATACCCAGATCCGTTACCCTCCTGTCGCCAGAAATACTGGATCAGCTAAACATCAAAGGTCTGCGTGACCTCGAAAAGGTTGGTGCAGGTACCCAAGCCTTCAACTATTATGGGGTGCCTGGATCTCCAACTATAAGAGGAGCTAGAGGCGGAACTTACTTGAATGGAATGCTCAGAGCGTACAATCGCAATGAAATGCCACTGTCTTTCGGCTCTCTAGAAGCGATCGAGATCGTCAAAGGTCCTGCTCCTGCGGACTTCTCGCCGACTCTGATAGGAGGATTTGTTAATCTGATCCCTAAGACTCCATTTTTTGATGAGGAGAAAGGTTCAATCGAGCTCCAATTCGATAACTGGGGTAGAAAGACTGCAACTGCGGACTTAGGAGCACCATTTTTAATATCGGGAGAAATCCCAGCCGCTTACCGATTATCAATAACCTCACAGGACGGAGAAAGCTACTATGACGATTTGAGTAATGATTATACGTCTGTTTACGGATCAATAAAATTTCGTCCGAAAAAAGGTGTATCCGTTTTTATGGGAGGTGAATACTTTGACTATAAGTCGAATGAAAATCCTGGGTGGAATCGCCCCACGCAGCAATTAGTTGATACAGGCGCTTATGTTATTGGTGAGCCTCAAGACATCACTAGCGGTATATGGAGAGGAACTGCTGCACGACGCGAAATCTCCGCTGATCCTAGGCTTGCGATCGAACGCTCGGTAGCGGAAGAACTTGTTCCAAGTTTCGGAAACCTAGAGGACATGGAGTTTATCACGGATTCAGATGGCGTTGAAAAATACGTCTACACATCCGACTATTTTGCTAACGGGGGCAGTGCGGTAACAAGGCAGCTAGAGGGTAATGTGGTACTCACAGATCCAAGTGACTTTGCCGACTCAACGGACACGGTTTTGTTTGCTGACATTGTACTGGACTCGAATCCAGAGAGAACAGTAACGATAAAAGGAATCGCGGAATTTCTGGAAACTGAGAAAAGCTCATCCTACGGATACGCATTCGCTTCCGAGCAAACGCTGTTCGGTGCTAAAATGTATGTTACAGAGCGTGGCCTTATACCGAATACTTCCTTTAGTTACGGAATCGGGGCGCGCTTCCATGACGCAACTCAACTGCAGGACTATTGGGACGAGCCGTTTAGTCGCCGAGATATAACCGAGGATGAGATAAGCGCTAATACAATTCTTCTTTCCGGAGCCCAATTCCCAATAGGGGGTAACAACCAGTGGGGTCTCTTTGGTGTGGGCGGAAATTCGGAATCGGAATTAATGCAATTGTCCACGTTCATTAATGGTCAATCTAAGCTCATGGATGACAAATTAAGCTTACTTGGGTCAGTTCGTTTCGAATACGCAGACTTCGATATCAAAGTTCCCAGCGAAGTTGAGGGTTTAAGCGCAGAAACGAGGGCCGATTACGCCAGTATTGGCTCTGATAGTACAGATTACCTTAACTGGAACTTAGGTCTCAATTACGAAGTGGCCGAAGGGATCTATCTTTATGGAAATTATCAAGAGGGAACTTCTATGGATCCAAGTCAAGGTGGTGCACTCGTGGGCGAGGCTAATTTTGCCGAGAATGAGATGTCTGAGGCAGGGATCAAATCGAGTTTTATCGATGGGAGCCTTTTTACTTCGGTAGCTTTTTATAATTGGGAGCAGAGTGCCTTTAACGGAAGGGCTGGGTCCAGTGAGCCACTAGAGGGGGAAGGATTTGAGTTTGAGGCGACTTGGATCGTTTCGGATTCTCTTAAGTTTATTGGATCTTTTACCTCGCAAGAGGTAGTCCGAAAAACGCCTTTGGGCTTTCGTACCATTCCCTTTTCTGAGCAAGATTGGGCGATGTACGGGGGCGAGCTGAACGATCCTTTCGGTAATGCTGGATTCGACGGACGTGACCGCTACGACAGAAACTTTGGGACCCCTCCAGCCAATCCCAACCTTGTTTTCCCTGGTCCTCCTGAAGAAATAATTAAGGTATTTGGAATATATGATTTCCAGAACGGGTTCGAAATGTCAGGTGGCGTGAGATCTCAAGAAGAATTCTTTTTGGATTTCGATCGACAAATCGTACTGCCAGACGCCCTTATTTGGAGTTTGGGTGGCAAGTATTCAACGGAGACCTGGGATGTTGGGCTAATGGTTGAAAATCTTACAGACGAAGAATATTTCATAGGAGCCGCTCCAATTTTCGCAGCAAATACGCTCGTAACGAAAGCGCCTGAAAAGACATTTGTTTTCACTTTCAGGTATAAGTTCTAAACTTCCTGCAGGGTGTTTGCTTTATAGCAGAGCAAGAAAGCACTTCGATTTTTAGAAGTGCTTTTTTGTTTCGGTCCCTGTTGGTAGACATATCTGTTTAACTTCGGCCATTTTTCTACAAATTATTGCTTATCAGGTACTTATAAAATATCTAGTATGTGCCTAAAAAGAGTGTCGCGGGTTTAAATCCCGCTGTCTCAAAATTTATAAGTTATAGCAGTCTATGCACTTATATAATAAGGAGCTAGTCTCATTTCAGGCTTGCTGCCTATTTCTTGCAAAGATACACTGAAAAGGTATAGCGTGCGAATGTCTGCAAAGAAAGAATCCAGCCTCCAGAAATGGAGCATCCAAAGAAACAAGGCATTTGGATTCGAAGCCGAAAGGTCTCCCGGATGAACAATCAAGGGCGCCAACGCTGAGGGCCTAGTATCCGGGGCAACTCAACGAACTCGATACCCATATCGTTTGCGCTTTTTCTAAGTGCAGTCGCTCCGGCAATACCGCGTTCTTCGGCCCTAAGAATAAGGGCTCCCAAGCGAGGAAATTGTCGGAAGTCTTGCACCGCGGTCTCCCAGGCATCCGGGTATTTCCTACGGAAGTCCATAGCTGTTCCGGTAGCCATAGCAAAGTAGATGGCCCGGGCTTTATCTTCCTTGCTGCCAGGACTCGTGAGGAGTCGGTCAATTTCAAAATTCAATGGTATCTTCATCCAATCCCGTTGCCGATCCATCGCATAAACGGGGAGCAGGTTGGCTGGCACCTCACGTTTGTAGGTATAAGTTGCTCCTTGGCTACCCTCGTGGACGGTGGCTTTTCCTTCCTCCACGAGCGTTTTCACCGCAAGGTGGGTCAGGCGACCGGCAAAGCCGGTAAGGGTTTCGTTAAGGGGCATATTTAGTCGGGTAATGTTGTAGTAGACGTCTTTCACTTTCCAGCCTTGATCCTCCATCCACTGATACCCTTTCATGATTCCCAGGATCGTCCCAACCGATGCAGCTGAGTTATCAGCGTCCCATCCAAAGTTGA
>MDTC01234599.1_pt1 | contig 11933 bp, 9 predicted proteins | sample 811181 | NCBI WGS metagenome assembly MDTC01 (sample SAMN05326644, study PRJNA326480) | marine metagenome | isolation source: seawater | place: Pacific Ocean: North | collected 2011
AGTGAAAACGGTCCTAGAGCATTAGGAAATAGATCTTTACTCTATGATCCAACTGATCCAAAAGGAAAAGATCACGTAAACGAAATAAAAAATCGAGAATACTTTAGACCATTTGCAGGAAGTATACTAGAAGATGATGTACACGAATGGTTTGACCTGCGTGGTATGGATAGTTCACCTACAATGATGTATGCTGTAAACTGTCAACCCGGCGTTAAAGAAAAGATTCCTGCTATTATACATGTAGATGACACTTGTCGTATTCAAACAGTAAATAGAGAACAAAACGAAAATTATTATGATCTAATTAAAGCATTTAAAGAAAAAACAAGTTGTCCAATTATCTTTAATACTAGCTTTAATCTAGGCGGTGAACCATTAGTTGAAACACTAGACGATGCCCTTAGAACACTACAAAACAGCAGAATTGAATATCTATATTTGCCAGAGTACAATACATTATTTAAAATAGAAAACGAATAAATATTGTATAATGTTTAAGTTAGATAAATTTTTCAATAAAGGATTAAAGGATAGTGTACTATTAAAAGGCACAATGTCTCATAATGGTCCTTGGAAGCAAGCGTATGCAAATACGCTGTTAGATAGATTTCATATATCAGACTTCTCAAGTGCAGAATATACTATATCAGCTGATTACGATAAAGATAATAAAGAAATAATTAAAGTGTTAGTTACAGCTAGTTTAGATGAAGCCGCTATAATAGTATATGCAAGAAATAATTTAGGAACAAATTTAATAGACATAACTGCTACAGTAAATAAAAGCTATGTTGATATAATTATAAATCCAACAGTATCAAAAGAAGGTTCTAAAGTAATTTATACTGCACAGTATTATCAAAATCAAAATCCTCAAGTTATCTAACATTTAGATTATGGATAAATATGTTAAAGCCAGAAGGATTATTGAAATATGTCAACCGTTACAAATAAACAGTTAGAATCAGCATTCGGATTTAAAAGTACTGGATTTACTGTTGATAATCAAGGTAACATTACTGCTAGATCTCTTGTAGAAACACAAGGGTCAGAAACCTTCGATTTAGCTACTCCAGCAAATTTTACAATTACAGAAAATGGTTCTAATACTGCTTATATTTGGACACCGGGAGGTGAAAGTGCTAATATTACAATGTATAGAGGAGAGTCATATATAATTGACTTGACTTCGTTAACTAATGCATTTTACCTGTATGATGGTGCTACACAGTATTTTACAGGACTTACACATTCAGACGGCGGAATTGGAGCCACGGCATTAGGCAAAACATCAGGTAGATTAGTATTTGCAGTTTCATCAACAGCTCCAAATAGTTTAACATATAGAAATTTAGCAGGAACAGTTACTGGTTCAATTAGTATAGAAGATCCTATTGGTTCATTTACTACTGTAACAGTTAACAGTACAAATGTTTCAACAGCATCTAACAATGGTGCTTTAATAGTTACAGGTGGTATGGGTGTAGGCTTAGCTTCTAACTTTGCAGGAAGAATTTCAGCTCACGGCGGAATTACTGGTGATTTAACTGGTTCTCTTTATGCAGACGACAGTACCTTACTAGTTGATAGCACAAGCGGAAATATTGTAGGACCAATAAATACTACTACAATTAATGATACAACAATAGGAGCAACTACACCGTCAACAGCCGCATTTACATCAGCTACAGTAGCAAACACGCCAACGACAGATACGTCACTAGCAAATAAAAAATATGTAGATGAAACAATACCGGCTTTAGCGATAGCACTTGGGACTTAACAGATGGCAAAACAACAACTAAAAGATTATATATTTAAACCAGGCATTGGTGCAAACGCTTATGTCTATCCAGATGGTTATAGTTTAATAAGTCAAAACAAAGCGTACTTACAAGCAGAAGCCACAGCATGGATAGCAGTACAAGTTGCTGCAGGTGTTTCTGGATTTGTTGGTTATACATTTAACGAAGCAAAATGTCAACGAGATTTAGGCTACGTCATTGATGCATATTTACATGACTTAAGATACGGCGGCAATGAAGAAGTAAGTAGAGTTGTTGGATACTACTGGGACGGCACCACAGCTCAAATTGATGGCGATAGACAACCAGAAATACAAACTCATACAGAAATAAGAAATATAATAAACAATTATATATTAACTAATACAGCACATACATCATTAAGTGCATCTTCACAAGTAATTGATTCAAGTAAAACTACAGAATCTGGTGTTACTGCAAGAGTTACAGAATTATCAAATATTGTAATTAATGTTATTACAACAGGATTAACAGCATTGCCAACACTAGTAGATGCTGGAGTTACAACTATTAAATTACAAGGTAGATATGAAACTGAAGACCTATTATTAATTACTAATACTACTAAAAATGAAATAATTTATAATTTTTCTAGCTCCAATTTAGGAACAATAGTTAAATATAAGACACATGGTGTTGATACTGATTTTCCAAAATACCTACAAATTACTGATACAATAACTACTTTAACTCTTACTAAAGATACATCATCTCATTTAAATACCGACGAGTTGCAAATATTTGCAGAATCAGAATTTATACGAACTAAGCCTTATGACTTTGGCGTAGATGCAATTGAACGTCAACGTATGGCGGCACCGTTGGCTATGCTTGATGCTGACTTTGAATACGGACTACAGCCTACTAAATGGTCAGCTATTGGAACATTAAGAGGATATCCAAGCATATACGAAGTACCAGGAACAGAAACAGATGTGTTATCTGTAGTGACAGATGCTTCAGCAGGAACTAGTGGAGTTGGTCAAAGTTTAATTACAGTAACAACAGTTAGTCCTCATGGATTTGAAGAGGGAGAGCCTATTACTATTAAGGCGTTAGAAAATAGTGTTGCAGGAGCTGCAAGAGCAGAAGGTTCGTTTGTTATTAACGCAACACCAACAACACTTACATTTACATATTATGCAAAAGCAAAAGTTGGATCTTCTAATGGTGAGGTACTATCGACAACATATACACAGCTAAGAAAAGCAGGTTTTTATACAGGTGCAGCAATTGGTAGCCCGCAACTAGCTGTTGCAATTCAAGGATTTACAGTAATAAATCAAGGCGCTTCTGGAACACTAACATCTGAAGTTATAGTTCCGAGTGGCGAAACACGCATTCCATATGACGGAACATCACCAGCAATAGGTGCTCCGTTAGTACAAGCGAGCATACCAACAGGTTCACAAACAACAGCAGTAATCGATCAGTCAGACGGCGGTGGATCATTTTTAACTCCTGAAATTGCTGTAGATGTTCCAATCGGAGCGTCAAGTATTCAGTTATTAGATGCTACTGGTGTTGTTGCTAATTTAGCGTTTAATAGAGGCGATGGTATTGCTACTTACATTGAAACTGTTAATCAAGGCACTAACACAATTACTTTATCTAGTCCAACTACATCTTCGTTTACAGCAAATACTGCTTCGTATTCCGGAGTAGCCGGTGTTAACTATACACCAATTGGTGCTAGTTTACAAGTTAACGTAAGTTCAAACGGAACAGCATATGCTGTTGGAACAATAACTAGTGTAGGATCAAATTACGCAGTTGGCGATATTGTAAAGATACCAGGAACTAGTTTAAGTGGACAAAGCCCTGCTAACGATTTAACAATAAAAGTAGACTCAGTTGATGCATCAGGAGGTGTGTTAAGTTTATCAGTAGTATCTGGTACACCATTCGACGGTGATGGTACATATAACGGGTTAACTCCTACACCTGATGGCGGAGTTGGAACAGGTGCTGAATTTACTGTTGAGTTTACAAATAATACATTTGCAGCAGTAACAAGAACAGGCAATGGCTCAGGATATATTGCTAACGATAGAATTATTATATTAGGAACAAGTTTTGGTACTAATGGTATTGACGGAACGCATGATTTGGTTATTACAGTAGCTGGTGTTGACGGAACCGGAGCAATTACTAGTACTACACAAACAGGTACTGCACCTGATGCACAAATTGATTATGCTATTACAGACGATAGTACAGAAATGGTAATGTCGGCAGCAGGATCTCATTTAACATTAAATAATATTGGTGCAGCAGATGCTGCTAGAACAGCAGGAACATACAACGGAGTAACAGGTACAAGTAGCGGATCAGGAATAGTAGGTACTTTTAACATTGTTGTTGCAGCTGACGGATCAGCAAGTGTACAAATAGCAACAATTGGTTCAGGACATACCGCAGGCGATACTATTACTGTTGCAGATTCTAATCTAGGATCAGGCGGTGCAGTTGACTTAACATTTGATGTAAATCAAACAGGAAATGGTGCAGGTATAAATGCGTCGTTTACAGTAAAAACAAATGGAACAACTTATTCAATTACAGATATAAATCCTGGTAATAACTTTTTAGTAAACGAAACTATCACAGTACCAGGTGATGTACTTGGTGGAACAACACCAGCTAATGATTTAGTAGCAACTGTTTTATCAATTAACGGTTCGGGCGGATTAGTAGGTTTATCACCTAGCGGAACTGCATTAAATAGTGCAACATATACAGCACAATCAGGAAGCAGACTAATTGGTACCGGATTTATTGCAAATATATCAACATCAGGTGGAACATATAGTATAGACTTTGATAGCCCAGGAGATGGCGGAACTGGTTATGGATTAAACCAAACATTCACTGTATTAGGAACTAGTTTAGGCGGATCAACAACAGCTAACGATTTAACTATAACAGTTACAGGAGTTGTATCAGATGATTCAACAGCTAGAGGTGAAATAACTTCAGTATCAGTAGCAGGCACAGCATCAACTGGATCATTTAGTGCAACACCAGTATCTGGTAATAATGTATCAGTAACTGGTAGTGGATCATTATGGAACGTAACTAGAAGCTCACAAGACTCGACAGGTATATACGAAAGTATTAGTTATAATAATGGTAGCAGTTATGTTACAGGAGACAAAGTTACTATCCCTGGTAATTTATTAGGTGGAGCAACACCTCTAAACGATATTACTATTATATCAGATGATGGAAACTTTGTATCATTTACTGTTTTATCAGGAACACCAGCACAAGCAAGTATACTTAATTTACTGTGTACATTTACAATGACTGAAGCAACTACAGGACAGATTGCTGCAGGAACAAGTATAAGTTTTGAAGCATTAGCAACGTTAGAGGTTGATTTTCCAAATGCACACGGACTAGTTCCAGGAAGTAGCTTTATTGTTACACAGCAGTCGGATGATGGTTCGAACAATCATGTATTAGCTTCAGGAGCATTTATTGCTACTGATATTCCGGCACTTGATAAATTAAGATATCAAGCTAGAGCAGCAGGAACAATTGACGTTACTAGTAGTGATATTATTGGTGTTGTTTACCCAAGACCAGATTCGTTCTTTATTCACAGACCATACGATGGCGGTGTACAACTAGGAACCGGCGGCCCGCAACACGGTGCTCAAGCAATTAGACAGAGTAAAAAATATATTAGATACCAGTCAGGTAAAGGTATTATGTATACCACCGGTGCGTTACTTGCACCAAGTTATGACTTACAAAGTGTAACAGCTGACGGAGTTGAATTAAATGCGTTAATTACTGTTACTACTGACGACAACGATCATGGATGTCAAGTTGGCGGAACTGTACGTTTAATTGGCATTGAAACTTCAGGATACAATAGTGGCCCAGGGAATAGTACACCACCAGATTTTGATTATACTGTAGTTAGTATTGTTGACGAAAGAACATTTACAATTAGAGCACAGCGTAGATTAGGCTCAACAACAGCTGATTTAGGATTTAATGCACAAATGAGTGTTGTTAGTTGGCACGGTGCAACTGTCAGAGCAGGCGTATTTGATGATCAAAACGGAATTTTTTGGGAATATGACGGAACAAATGTTAACGTAGTACAAAGAACAGGTACCTTTCAATTAGCAGGAACTATTGCTATGTTAGCTGACGCTAACCTTATTACAGGAACTAATACAAAATTTACTAAGCAATTAAAATCAGGCGATCGAGTAATTATTAAAGGAATGACACACGTTGTCAATACAGTTCCTACAGACACAAGTATTACAGTTACACCAGACTTTAGAGGCGTAAATGATATTACTGGTGCTAAGATGATGTATATAACTGACAAAAAAGTTAAACAATCTGACTTTAATATTGATAGATTAGATGGCTTTGGAAAATCAGGGTATGTAATGGATCCTGCAAAAATGCAAATGATTGGTATTCAGTACAGTTGGTATGGTGCTGGTTTTATTGACTATATGGTTCGTGGAGCAGATGGTAACTTTATATACGCACACAGAATGCGTAACTCAAACGTAAACACAGAAGCGTTTATGCGTTCAGGAAACTTACCAGTTAGATACGAAATAACTAATGAAGGACCTCCTGGACAACTAAGTGCAGATATTGATGCCAGTGTTACGACACTACCTTTAGTTGATGCTACTTTCTTTCCAACATCTGGAACACTTTATATTGATAATGAAATTATTACGTTTGACGGAATAAGTGGAAACAACTTAACAAATTGTGTTAGAGCTGCAACATTTTCAAATTTCCAAGCAGGTGCAACTAGAACATATACCGCAGGAGTAGCTGCAGCACATACTGCTAAAACAGGAGTAGTTCTAATATCAAGTACTATTACACCATTAATTAGTCACTGGGGTAGTGCATTTATTACAGACGGCGGCTTTGATGAAGATAGAGGATATATCTTTTCATATCCTGAAACAAACATTACTGTTAGTACAACAAAACAAACAGCATTTTTACTTAGACTGTCACCAAGTGTATCAAACGCTATCATTGGCGACTTAGGTGAAAGAGAGCTACTTAATCGTGCTCAGCTATTACTTAATGAGATTGAAATTACATCTGAAGCAGGAGATGGTAAAGGTATTATTGTTGAGGGTGTGTTAAACCCACAAAATTATCCAGTGAATCCAGCAGATATTGGTTGGTCGGGCCTAGCTGGACTTGCACAAGGTGGACAGCCTAGTTTTGCTCAAGTAGCATCTGGTTCATCGGTTGCATGGAGTTCTGGTGTATCAGCTACAACTGCTAGTGCAACAGCTCTTGCAACAATTACTGGTGTAATAGATAGCGGACAATATAATGTAGGAAACAACAGTTCGTATGTATTCATAAGTGCTACTGATTATAGAGCTACGTTTGGTGATAACAGTTTAGATCATGTTTTAGGTAGAAATATAACCGGCTCTAACATACGAACTGGTACAACAATTAACGGTGGTTACATTGGTTCTAGTGGAACATATGGATACTTTTATCTAAGCCAAAGAACAAGCGGTTCAATTAGCTCAGGAAGCTCTGATCACTTTACAATTACACTAAACAATGCACAGGTAAACTCAAACAAAGCATTGTTTGATCAGACATCTTTTGTTAACTCAGGCGCAACAAACGGTACAGCAACTACAGGCGGAAGTGTAACATGGCCAGCGGGTACATTGGTTAATAACATTGCATTAAAAAGTTGGGGCGGAACTACGTACTACGAAGTAACATTTAACAATGCATTTACAGGAACACTTGCTAATGGATCAGGAACAGTTGAATTTACATTTGAACAACCTCCGTTTGCATTACCGGGAGAAACTGTGTTTTCATTTATTGCTGTTCCAGGAGAAAGATCTACATTAGACTTATCAGCATTGAAAGAAATTACAAATACTCCATTAGGTGGACGAGGAACATTTCCAAACGGTCCAGATGTGTTAGCTATTAACGTGTATAAAGTTTCAGGAACAACTCTTAATGCTAATATATTATGTAAATGGGGCGAAGCTCAGGCTTAAGAAATAGTAGTATCTAAAGACTGAACAAACGATCTTAAATCATCAAACACTTTAGTTTTTGCTTTAAGTTTTTTATAAGTAAATCTATTAAGTAATTTTTCTGTTTCAATTCCATACCCGGTTCTAACTAGTATAGGCCTAGCATTCATTTTCATCGCAGCTTTAAGATCAGAAATCTTATCGCCAACATAATACCCTCTAGAAAATTTAATACTAGGATGTTCTTTTTCACAACGCTTAAACATGCCCGTATTAGGTTTAGCATACATATCATCTTTTCTATTTGACTCGCTGTAATATAATGCTTCAATAAATTTACATCCTGCTTCTCCTAATAATTGAAACATTTTTTGATGTACTTTATCAACATCTGATTGAGACATTATTCCTTTTTCAATGCCTCCTTGATTAGTTATAATAACAACTTGAAACCCTAACCGTTTAATTGTAGCTACCGCTTCTAAACTTCCGGGTATTGGATCAAAGTCTTCTGGAGTTGTTACATAAGTTCCTAAATCTTTGTTAATAACGCCGTCTCTATCTAATCCAATCACAAGTTTAGAATTCCTGTCATTGTTATCAATGAGAGTCGGTATATCGGATGACCACCTAATTATTGGTTGTGGTGTTTCCGTTGCTGGTATCTGTTGTTCGTTCACTTTGACTATCTCCGGGAATAATTCTATAATTATCTTCTACTGAGTCAGGAGTACTAACTTCAGTAATGCTACTACCATCTTCTAGTGCTTCTAATTGATGCGGTTGTAAAGGTGGATTATGCCAAGTTTCTCCTTCAAGTAATTCTTGTTCGTGTAGTGTAGCAGTTGTAGTATCAATCCATCTTATAGTAAATTTGCCGTTGTTGACAAACCATGTCTCATCTTTTTCTCGATGAAAATGCATAGAAAACTTATTACCTTTCTTTGCAAATACCATAATCTTGCCGCAGTATTTTTCATTGGTTGCCCAAATTAACTCGTAACCCCAACCTTTTTGTACAACTCCGCTAAGTCTTTCAACTTCCATTTATATAATCCTTAATATCTATCCATTTATGATCTATTACAGAATTTAGTTTAGTTAAGTCTGCACACGTATATTTTTGGTATTGACCTTTTAAATTATCTGGCATAGGTATATATTTAATCTCAGCCCCATACCTTTTGGCTATTGTTCTGGCTACATTTTCAAAACTTTCAGGAGAACCTGTACCAATATTCCAAATATCAGTTTTATCAACACTAAGCATTTTTTCATGTATTGCACATATGTCGTCTACGCATACAAAATCTCTTTTATAATCTTCGCTATTTTCAAATACATTAATAATTTTAGATTGTTTAGCTTGTGTTGTAAACTTAGTATAAGGACTTGCTTGATTGCCTTTATGATCTTCATACGGACCATACACATTAAAATATCTAAATCCTTGAACAATAATATTAAAATCATTTATATGCTGGTTAACAAACCTATCAAACAAATACTTGCTCCAAGCATAAGGACTTTGTGGTAATAATGGCCCGTCTTCAGTAAAATGAGTTGTAGGACCATATACACTTGCACTAGAAGCATATTGAAAATTAGTACCCATAGTATCACATGCTTGTAATAACCTCATACTATTTTCAAAATTATTAGCCATTATTTGTTCAACATCAGTACATGTTGTATCACTAATTGCTCCAAGATGAATTACCCAATCATATGCACTTGGATCAGGAACTGCATTTTCCATAAATTCCCAACCTTCAACTTCATGACCTTTACTAATTAAATATTGAGACAAATTTTGTCCAATAAATCCTTTATATCCTGTAACTAAAATTTTCATAATCCAAAATCCATTCTCCACGGATACATTGTATGTCCTAGTGGTTTTAAGAAGTATTCTTCAAACAATATAATCACAACAATAGCAAATACCCATTTAACCCACTTAGGCCATTTAGCCTGCCATCTATGAAATGGTGCAAGAATCCACATAAAGAATCTACTCAATACATTTACAAATCTATCTTTTAAATTGAATGGTGGTATTAAACAAACTACTGCTGCAATACAAAAATACCAAAGCCATTTGTCTTCACCATCAGGAAATAACAACGGTATACTTAATGTTGCTACTAGATACAATCCTATATATTTTTTTAGATGTTCCATTTAATTTCCTATTCTAAGTTTTACTCTACGTAAATCACTTTTAGGATTACACGCAGGTATATTATTGTATTTTTTATAGTACAGACAAAGCATCTGCATCTCTGCTTCTTTTACAAGACTGTTATGCATTGGCAAATATGTTTGATATACGTGTTCTATATTATCTTTACCAAAATTTTCTTTAAATGCAGTACCACACCCGTAAGGTGATAAACGTTCATTTTTTACAGTACCTTTAAAATCTGTTCTTCTTCCTAACATACAGTTTCTAGTAGTAGCTCTGCTTTCACCAATATAAATTACTTCTGGTTGTAAGATATCTACTGTACTAGGTAACTTGTCTTTAAATAATCCGTACATATAACAACCTGCATCTTTTTTATCAAATCCCCAGTCTAAGTTATATTTTTCATCAACATGATGCCATTTAGTAAAATTATTAAAAGACGGAATAGTATAATTAAAACTTTGTGTAGTTAAGTAATCTTTACCGCCGTGTTCTAAAACTTTTTTTATAGTATAAGCAAAGTCTTCTAAGTTATCAATATTATCAAAGATTTTTATAAGTTGACTCTTTTTTAATCCGTGGCCGCCTGAACCTTTAACTATATTTTCCGCAAGTGTTTCAGCTTTCATAATTATCTCTCATTTTGTCTATAATTTTAGTTGTACTATGTCCTTTAATAGTAGGAAAAATTACAACATTTGCAATCTCGTGACCAACAACTGTTTTAATGGTATAGTCTCCACCTTTAACAATAATATTAGGTTCAATAGTTTTGATAGTTTGTAAAGGTGTATCCTCGTCAAATATTATTACTTCGCTAACCCACGGTAATGTTTGTAAACTTTGCTTTCTAACATTTGCATTATTAATTGGTCTATTTTTACCTTTTAGTCTTTTAACACTAGCATCACTGTTTATACCTACTATAAGTTTTTTTCCTAGTGTACTTGCATACCTTAATAATTCTAAATGTCCTGTATGTAATATATCAAATACACCGTTAGTCCAAACTATTCCTTGATTTAAATCTTGTTGTTTGAGAATATACGTACCACTATGTTTTACACTCTCAGTTGATCCTTTTATAGCAATTTCTAAACATTTTCTATAACTGTACTCTTTAGTAAGTCCGTAAACAAATCCTGCTAAGAAGCAATCTCCTGCGCCTGTAACATCACTTACTTCAACTTGTTCAACAGGAATAGTATATTTGGTATTATCTATTTTAGCAACTACACTATGACCTGCATCAGTAGTAATAATATTACCTTGCCATTCGTCAAATTCAAATTTAGTAAATTCACTATTGTTAGGTTTAACTAACCAAGCACCTTCATAGTCGTGTGCGTAACGTTTTGGATCTACAATTACTTTAGGACCTTGATTGTTTATATGTGCAATAATCTGTTTTGCGTTATCTAATACACCTTTATCGTAATCACTTAGAATAACATACTTGTATTGTGAAAAGTCATTACGTAGTATAGTGTCTAATACTGCATTTGAATTTGCATTTTCGTCTTCGTCTAATCGTGTGATATAATGTCCATCAGATATAATTCTAGTTTTAACACTACTTGGTTGATTAGTTTCAAATAGTTCTATGTCAACACCCAAACTTTTTAAGTTTTCATAAACAAGTCCTGCACCACCTAAAGAGGTTGAAACTCGTTCAATATTGACTATAGGCACAGGTGCTTCGGGGCTAATTCGTAAACTAGTACCATAAATATATTTGTCAATAATTACATCGCCAAGAACTAAGACTTTCATACACTTATTGTACTTTCTTTTAAGTTAATTGTCAAGCAAATTAATTGTTTCAAATACAGTTTCTAATTTAGTAAGATTAGCTTTACTTTGTAATGTATTACGCAGCCCCAA
>MDTC01259504.1_pt1 | contig 11933 bp, 14 predicted proteins | sample 811181 | NCBI WGS metagenome assembly MDTC01 (sample SAMN05326644, study PRJNA326480) | marine metagenome | isolation source: seawater | place: Pacific Ocean: North | collected 2011
GTTCGCCCTGTCACTTCTGGATTGAGAAAGTCACTTGTAGCATGGTTTTATGGACCTCCTTATTCGTAAGAAGAATGAAGTTTATCTTAAAGTTGAAGCAGAACCAGGATTAAATTATGAATTAGCAGATTTCTTTACGTTTGAAGTAGAGTCTGCAAAGTTTATGCAGAAGACCCGACGATATAAAGGTTGGGATGGAAAGATTCGCCTATACTCTCCAGCAACAGGAGAGATCTATTGCGGTCTCATCGACTATCTTTTAGATTGGGCGGATGAAAAAGGATACAAATATAAACTAGATGAGTGTGAATATTTCGGACATCCGTTAGAACAGAACGAATTAATTACTCCCAAGTCGGTTGTAGGGTTCGTAAAATCACTGCACCTACCCCCGAATCTTCAGGTGCGAGATTATCAGTATAAGGCAATTTATGAAGCACTAAAGCACAACAGACGACTGTTGCTGTCCCCCACAGCGTCAGGAAAATCTTTGATGATCTATGCATTGGTGCGTTATCATACTAATGTTAACAGAAATGTTTTAATCATTGTTCCTACTACTTCTCTTGTAGAGCAAATGTACAAAGACTTTGAAGAATATGGTTGGATGGCGACCAAAGATTGCCACAAAATATATGCGGGGCAAGAAAAATACACGGATCATAGTGTAGTAATCACCACTTGGCAGTCTGTCTATAAGGAACCTAGAAAGTGGTTTGATCGGTTTGACGTTGTGATCGGTGACGAGGCGCACCAGTTCAAAGCTAAATCTCTTACGTCTTTGATGAGCAAGCTTCATGAGTGTAAATATCGCATTGGTTTTACAGGAACACTAGATGGAGCAAATGTTAATCAATTAGTGTTAGAAGGATTATTTGGTAGGTGTTCTCAAGTCACCAGAACCAATGAATTAATGAAACAGGGATATGTTGCAAAATTAAAAGTCAAGATTGTTCTTCTGAAACACGAAGAAAAATTATTTGAAGGATATCAAGATGAAATTGGATATCTTATTGAACATGAATATAGGAACAAGTTCATCCGCAATCTTGCAAAAGATCTAACGGGCAACACTTTAGTACTCTTTAACTATGTAGAGCGTCACGGAGTCCCTCTTTACGAACTGATAAATAGTTCTACGGACAAACCAGTCCATTTCGTCCATGGCGGAGTTGATGTAGATGACCGTGAGGAGATTAGAGCATTAACAGAACGTTCTTCTAATGCGATTATCATTGCTTCATACGGAACTTTCTCAACAGGTATTAACATTAAGAATTTACATAACGTTATTTTCGCTTCTCCTTCTAAGTCCAGAGTGAGGAACCTTCAATCTATAGGTCGTGTTCTGAGGAAGGGCGAAAATAAATCTCAAGCAACATTATATGATATTGCAGACGATATCTCCACTGACAGGGGTAATAACTATACCCTCAATCATCTAATGGAGAGAGTCAAGGTATATAACCAAGAAAAATTTAATTATGAAATCATAGATGTAAAACTAAAAGCTTATGATTAATTACGCAAAACACGACGAAGAATTTTACGGGGTATTCAAATTAGTCAGTGGAGACGAGGTTCTCGGCAAAGCTGTGATGACAGAAGATGCAGGTGAATCCCTTGTCTTTATCCAAGATCCTGTGTGTATACAGATTGTCACCAAAGAGGGTGAAGATGGAAAAATGCATCGTGGAATGGGATTTACAAAATGGATGCAACTATCTGATGAAGATTTCTACATCTTCCGTGAAAAAGATATTATTACAGTATCCTCAATGAGTAAAGAAGTAATCTTTATGTACGAATCATTTATCAGTGATGAGGATCCTGCAGCGGGAAAGGCTAAATTAAAAGCAGATCCCGACCAAGCAAGTGGTTATGTGGGAACGATTGATGATGCTAGGAAACTCTTTGAAAAGATCTTTAAAAGTAAGCCTAGTAACTCTTGAACCCTTACATGGTTATTCTACTGACAATTGACACTTCTGTCAAGTGTGCTATAATGAACACAAAGCAATAAGAGTATGAAAACTGCAAGAAAACAAAAACAGCATTATGTAGATAACCAAGAATTCCTTGCTGCCATTATTAAGTACAAGGAAGAGGTTGATATCGCTAAAATTAAAGGTCTTGCGAAACCTCGTGTCAATAATTATATTGGAGGTTGTTTTCTAAAGATTGCAACACATTTATCATACAAACCAAATTTCATCAACTACATGTATAAAGATGACATGATTTGTGATGGAATTGAAAATTGTATTCAGTATATTGATAATTTTAATCCAGAGAAATCTAGAAACCCATTTGCATATTTTACGCAGATTGTTTATTTTGCTTTCTTGAGACGGATTGCGAAAGAGAAAAGACAGTTGGATATTAAAGAGAAAATTATTGAAAAGTCAGGCTACGACGAAGTTATGCATATTGACGGTGATCAAAAAACCGAGTATAATTACATCAAGTCTAGGATCGAATCACATAGTAGATCGGTTAATAGACGTGAACGTCACCGCACCCCCGAATAATGAAAGTCCTTTTAATTACAGACCAGCACTTTGGGGTCCGTAACGATAATCAATACTTCATTAACCATTACCAAAAATTTTATAACGAGATTGTTATTCCATATATCGATGCTTATGGTATAGACACTGTTATTGCGTTAGGCGATACCTTTGATAAGCGTCGTTCTATCAACTTTATGTCGCTGGAAGCAGCGAAAGATATGTGGTTTGATCCTCTTGCAGAGAGGAATATTCGTATGCACATGCTTGTAGGTAACCATGACATCTACTACAAAAACACTCTACGAATTAATGCCCCATCAGAACTCCTCTTGGGATACAGCAACATCACTGTCCACGATAGACCTACTACCATTGATATTGATGGTCTTTCTATACTTCTTTTGCCTTGGATATGTGACGAAAACTACGACGAGTCCCTACGATCTATTACAGAAAGTACTGCTCCTGTCGCTATGGGCCATCTTGAGCTTAACGGGTTTGAGGCTCATCCTGGTCATATGATGGAAAACGGCATGGATCATTCCATGTTCAATAAGTTTAAGAAGATTTTTAGTGGTCATTATCACATGAAATCTAATCGAGATAATGTATACTATCTTGGTAATCCTTATCAACTATATTGGAATGACTATGGATGCAAAAGAGGATTCCATGTCTTCGACACCGATACTCTTAAAACTACTTTTTACAGAAATCCCTTTACTACTTTTCATAAGTTGTATTATAATGATGGGGTTAGTTTACCAGATGATAGAGAATTGGAAGGAACCTTCGTCAAATTGATTGTTGAAGACAAGGGTGATTATACCAAGTTTGATTATACGGTAAGTCAACTTCAAAATATGGGTCTTGCGGATCTTAAAATCATTGAAGATCTCAGTGTAGATCTAGAGAATGGTGGAGTAGTGATGGAAACCGAAGACACAATGACGCTTTTGGACAACTACATAGATGAGATAGACTTAAAAGTTAATAAAAGTAACGTCAAATCTGTTATGAGGTCCCTTTATATGGAAGCATCAGAAATCTAATGTTTATTCTAACAGAAAAAACAGGCGGAGTATATGCAGTTTCCGCCAAAGAAAATATCAGGAAAAAAATCGTACAAGCATTTGAAGAGCGAGATGATGCAGAAAGATATGTTACACTATTGGATGCAGATGACTATCCAGATCAACTAGAAGTTACTGAAGTTGATCCAGAAGTTCTTGCATATAATTGCGTAAATTTTGGATATAAGTATACAGTTATTTCTCCTAATGATTTTGTAATCCCAGATCTATGATTATTTTTGAGTCTCTCCGTTGGAAGAATTTTTTATCTACAGGTGACCAATGGACTGAAATTGATCTGACAACATCTACGTCTACATTGGTTGTCGGATCTAATGGTGCAGGCAAGTCCACCATGCTGGATGCTTTGTGTTTCGCTCTGTTTAATAAACCCTTTAGAAAAATCAATCGTGGACAGTTGGTAAACAGTATCAACGAAAAGGGATTGAAAGTTGAGGTATGTTTTACAATAGGTCGTGATGAATATCGGGTATTCCGAGGAGCAAAACCCAATGTCTTTGAACTTTACAAAAATAACAAACTGGTTGACCAGGACGCTGCTGCAAAAGACACCCAGAAATATCTGGAGCAGTCAGTCCTCAAACTCAATTTCAAGTCATTCACTCAAGTTGTTATACTCGGATCGTCAACTTTTGTCCCCTTCATGCAACTGCCTGCCGCTCACAGGAGAGAAGTTATTGAAGATCTACTCGACATCAATGTCTTCTCGAACATGAATCAATTGCTGAAGGATAGAGTCCGAGCAGCAACAGAACAGAGTAAAGAATGTCAATACATGTTGAGTCTTGCAAGACAGAAAGTTGATGCACAGCAGAAACTAATTGGAACATTGGTGGAAGTTAATGAGAATAGGCAGGTAGAAAAGAATCATCAATTGGTTGTTAATCAGGATAAAGTAAAAACTTTAAAAGAAAGAATTGAAAAACGAAAGACAGATTTAAAAAATAGAGAGAAAGGTATCTTTGATACTACTGAGTACAATGATATGTTGGATAATCTGAAACAAAAGAAGTCTGATTATACAGCAAATCTCAAACGATGTATCAGCGACCATAAGTTCTATACTAAGCATGAGAATTGTCCTTCTTGTGGACAACATATTGATATGGAATTGCGTCAAGCAAAAACAGAATTGCTTGCAGCACAAGGAGTTGAACTAAACAAAGCAGTTCAACATGTAGAAACTCAATTGGATGATACTATTGATGTAATTAAAAAGATCAATGAAATTGCACTAGAGTTTAATAATGATAAAGCAGAACTCAATAATTGGGGAAGTGAATTAAATCGTTTAGAATCTGAAGCAGTAGAAATCAACAGAAAACTTCTTGAGTTGCAACAGAATACTCCCAACATTGATAGTGAAGAAGAAGTTCTTTTTGCTCTCAATAAAGAGTATATGGATACTCAGAAAGATTGTTCTGAAGTTAGTCGTCAGTTAGATGAGTATAATGTTACTGCAACTCTATTAAAAGACTCTGGTATCAAGCGTCAGATTATCAAGAAATACGTTCCCGTTTTCAATAATCTGATCAATAAATATCTGCATAGCATGGACTTTTTTGTCAACTTTACCCTTGATGAAGAATTCAATGAAGTTATCAAGAGTCGATTTAGAGATGAGTTTTCTTATTCTTCCTTCTCGGAAGGTGAGAAGCAGAAGATTGATCTAGCACTATTGTTTACATGGCGTGAAGTTGCTCGCATGAAGAATAGTGTTGCTACAAATCTTTTGATTCTTGATGAAGTTTTTGATAGTTCTCTCGATGCTTCTGGTACTGCTGAACTATTGCAAATTCTTCGTGGTCTTGGAAATGATTCCAATGTTTTTGTTATCAGTCACAAGGGTGAAATTCTTGTGGACAAGTTCCTACGAACAATTAAATTTGAAAAGATAAATGATTTCTCGAAGATGTCGGACGATTCGTAATGCATGGAGAGTCTGGGCAAAGGCATTAGGTGCGAAGGATGGACGAACAAACAGAGAAGCTGATACTATTGCTGGCATACGCACCCTTATTTTTATCGCTTACATGGTTACCAATGTGGCTATCGTTGCCAATGCAGTGAGGCATTGGGACAATAATAAAAGTGTCCACCCTATTGACCATTGCCAATCTGATCTGCTATGATGTATACATCTAAAGAATCCTATGATCAATCAAGAAGTTAAAGGAACCCTCGCCAAACTACTGGCAACCGAAAACCTCAACGTTGAGCATCGTCGGGTCAGCACTGCATCCTTTGATGTTGACAAGCGACTTTTGATTCTTCCTATTTGGAAGACTGCATCCTCTACAGTATATGACCTTCTGGTTGGTCATGAGGTGGGTCATGCTCTCTATACCCCCAACATTGGGTTTGGTGATGCTCCTAAGGCGTTTGTGAACGTCCTAGAGGATGCTCGTATTGAGCGTATGATGAAGGTGACCTATCCTGGTCTTCGTAAATCTTTCTTCAAAGGATACAAAGAACTTTGGGATGATGATTTCTTTGGTGTCAAAGGTGAAGAACTTGACAAACTTCCTTTGATCGATCGTATCAATCTGTATTACAAAGGTAATACTGCTATCCCATTCGATGATGATGAGATGCAGTTTGTTGATGCTGCAGATGTTACTAATAGTTTTGAAGAAGTTATTGATCTTGCTAAGCGAGTTTATGAATATTCTAAAGTAAAACAAGAACAAAAAGAACAGCAGTCTCCAGAAAATTTTCCTGAAATTGATATGGAAGGAGAAGGTGACTCTGCTGATGAAGAAGAAAAAGTACAACCAGAATCTTCTGATGAATCTGGTGATGAAGATGATGGAGATGAAAAGGACTTGTTTTCAGATCAAGATCCTATGGATCAAGACTCTTATGGTGATGATGATCCTGCTCATCTAGATGTCCCTAGTTATGAGAAAGAATATGATGAGACTAAAAGTATTACTGAAGAAGCATTGCGTGATGCTCTAGAAACACTGGTTGATGATGATCAGTCTGAGTGGATTTACCTTTCTCTTCCAGATGTTGATGTAGATAAACTTATTACTCCTGCTGCTACGATTCAGGAAGAACTGAATTGCTGGTTTTACGGCAGACCTTTTGAAGAGGAAAGTAGTCAGAATTACTACTTTAGAAATCTAGAGTATGCAATGACAAAGTATGATCAGTACAAGAAAGATTCTAGAAAGACCATCAACTATCTTGTAAAACAATTTGAGATGAGGAAGTCTGCAGATGAGTATCGTCGTGCTGCCACTTCTAAAACTGGTGTAATCAATACTAACAAGTTGCATACTTACCTCTACAATGAGGACATCTTCAAGAAAGTTACTACTATTCCTGAAGGTAAGAACCATGGATTGATTATGCATATTGACTGGTCTGGTTCTATGAGTGATGTACTACTTGATACATTGAAGCAAACTTTTAATCTGGTTTGGTTCTGTAAAAAAGTTGGTATTCCTTTCCGTGTCTATGCATTCCAAGATGGTTATAGTCACTCAAGAGGAGATGATGAAGAAGAAGTAATGGCAGTAGAACCAAAGCAAAATCAACTTTCTATTAGTAAGAACTTTAAACTCCTAGAGTTTCTGTCATCTCGTCAGAACGCAAAGTCTTTGGAAAAGTCTATGCAACTAGTCTTCCTCCAAGCATTTGCTATGGGTGGATGGAGAATCGGTGCTCATCCTAAGTTTGGTTTGGGCGGTACTCCACTGGTTGATGCTGTTCTTTGTACAAGGAAACTTGTATCTAAACTCAGAAATGTTGAGAAGGTTTCTAAGGTGAATGTGATTTGTCTTACCGATGGTGAGTCTAATCCTATTGCTTACGATATTGAGACTGACTCTGACTATCCTTGGTCAGATGAGTTCCGCCAAAAGTATCTGTGCCATGCATACAGAAGCACTTTCTTCTTGAAAGATCGTGAGACTGGATACACTCGAAAGATTTCTTCAGTTCCTTTTGAAACTACAAAGGAGATTGTATCTTTCTTCCGTGAGATCACAGACTACAACTGGATTGGTATTCGCATCTGCAGTAAAAACGAACTGACTAGAATTGTTCGTCACTTTGCATATGATGAATTCGATCAAGTCGATAAGCAGTGGAAGAAAAATCGCTTCGCTTCTCTGAAGAATCAGGTTGGATTTACTGAAGCTTTCTACATGCCTAACCAAGGAATTGGTAATGGATCTCATGAATTGGAAGTCAAACAGAAAAACGAGGTTGCAACCAAAGCAGAACTACAACGTGCATTCAAAAAGCACATGGGTTCTAAAATGACAAACAAAACAATCCTTAACGCATTCATCGAGCAAATTGCTTGACAGGTGCGTATAAGGAGGGTATACTCAGACAAGTTAACAATTTTCCTAAATACAAAAAAATCTTGACTCATGAAAGACTCCTGTAAACGCATGACAGCGGGGCAATTCATCAAAAAACATGGTGATCTGTCCACTGTCTTTAACATGATTGTATCTGACTATTACGGCAACGACATTCAAGCACTAGAAGCAAATATCAAAAATAAAGAAAAGGGTGGAGATCGCGTCATCATCTTTGATAAGATGTTGGAGTGTATTGAATCGGTTAATCCCACCTTTAAGAAGATGCCTAAGGCACAGCAAGACCCTATTCGTAGAGAATATAGTCGTCTGATGTGGGAGCGTCGTCGTAAACTTGTTAATGATTGGAAGTCAAATGAGTCCTATGTTGAACCTCCAGTAAACAACGATTTCTCTGGTCTAGAAGAACTTCTAGTTGAAAATACTGATCAAGATCAGGTCACTTCAATCATCAATGCTGCAAAGCAGAATGATGCTAAGAAAGTTGTGATCGAAGGTGATCGTGTGGAGGTACACTTTTGAAGTGTAAAGTACAACTTTATATTGCTGGAACACTCTTCGATGAGATCGTAGTTGCTAGAGACTACGAACATGCTAAGAAGATTGCACTAGCACGAAACCCAGAAGCAACTATTATGCATGTGACAGCAGTGTTCGATTGAACAACTGTCCTATGACCTGGCACAACGCCAGGTCTTCTGCTATAATATCTGTATAGACAACAAACAAATCCAATGCCTTTCGCTCCAAACCCTGTTACCACTGAACAACTGGTCAATGCTTTGACGGATCTTTATGGTTCAGAAGTTAACACTCCTCAGGTTCGCAGCACTGCAGATTCTCTAAAAGTATCTTACGCTACTGCTTGCAAACGCCTGAAGTCATATAAATCTGGTAAGGGCAAATGGAATCTCACTGCCCAAGAAATCGAACGTGCTTATGAAGCACCTTCTGCACAACCCGCTACCGAAGTCTCTTACGTTCCTGAAAAAGATGATACCTTCGTCCAGTTTGGCAACTATGCTCCTCTTAAAAAGATTGTTCAGTCCAATCGGTTTTATCCAGTCTTCATCACAGGTCTTTCTGGAAACGGCAAAACTCTATCCGTTGAGCAAGTCTGTGCCGCAACAAACAGAGAACTGATCCGTGTCAACATCACAATCGAAACAGACGAAGACGATCTTATTGGTGGTTTCCGTCTTGTCAATGGGGATACTGTTTGGCACAATGGTCCTGTCATCGAAGCTTTGGAGAGGGGAGCTGTACTTCTTCTAGATGAGATTGATCTTGCTAGCAATAAGATTCTTTGCCTTCAGTCAATTCTAGAAGGAAAGGGTGTATTCTTGAAGAAAATCGGAAAATACATCAATCCAAAGGAAGGTTTTAATGTTATTGCAACTGCAAATACTAAAGGTAAAGGCTCTGATGACGGTCGTTTTGTTGGAACTAATGTTCTTAATGAAGCTTTCCTTGAGCGATTCCCAGTTACGTTTGAGCAAGAGTATCCCTCCGCTGCCATTGAAACTAAGATTCTATTGAATGCAGGAATCAATCAGGACTTCTCTGAAAAACTTGTCAGGTGGGCAGGTGTGATTCGTAAGACTTTCTTTGATGGTGGTGTTGATGAAGTAATTACCACACGTCGTTTGGTTCACATTGCTGACGCATATAGCATCTTTGGTGAGCGTATTTCAGCAATCAAATACTGCATCAATCGCTTTGATGAGGATACAAAGCAGTCCTTCATGGATCTGTACACTAAAGTTGATGCTGATGAAGACATGGAATGAACTATGTGGGAGTAGAAATACTCCCTCTTACTATCCTTTCCTTATGTTCGACCCATCTCAATATGTTTCTTGGGATGATGTTGATGAATGTTTGTATAGGACTGATATGAAATGGGAACTTATCAGTCCTGATGGTATAAAAGATGAAGTTCCCACTTTTACATCTGCCTGGTATGGTGATTATCAGGAGACTCGTTACATCACACACAAAATCAAAAAAGGATATGGTTTTGTAATTACTAAGTATGGTCGTTACAATAGACGTACAAATGATTTATGTCGTGAAATCGAAAACACTCTTGACGTAACATCTGACCTGCATATCTATGGAGGTCATACTGGTTCTCATTCTTTCAAACCTCACAAAGATGAAACAGAAAACATCATCATACAAGTTGAAGGGAATACTCCTTGGATGGTATTTGATGATGAATTTAATCCACAACTTAATGTCACCTTATATCCTGGTGATGCAATCTTTATACCGAAAGGATGGTATCACCAAGCAAAACCTTCTAGCACACGCTTATCGATGAGTATTGCTATGTTCGATAAGTCTAGAATTACTATTGACAGAGACCACTTGACTCTCAATCCAAATTGATCTATACTACTAAAAAGTTCCACCTTTATTATGAAGTACAATGAAGAGGAGTTACTGAAAGAACTCCGAGACTATATCATTGGCACTTACAATCAGCACTACGCAACTGATAGTATTCAGACGCTAGACCTGATTGATGCCTGTGGAGACGCTGAAGCATTCTGTCGGAGTAACATCCTGAAGTATGCATCTCGATATGACAAGAAAGGAACTGCCCGTCGTGACATCATCAAGATCTTACACTACGGACTTCTCCTTCTTTATTTCAGCGACAAATCTGCACCCCCTACTGAAGCGTACCCTCAATGACCGTAATCTCTCGTCCAACAATTGAAATCCTTAAGAACTTCTGTTCTATCAATAAATCCATTGTCATCAAACCTGGTAATAAACTCTCTACACTTAGCATAAATAAGAACATCCTTGCCATCGCTGAGGTTGATGAGCAGTTTGAGTCACAGATTTCCATCTATGACCTTGGTGTATTCCTTGGTGGTCTGTCTCTATTTGATCAACCTAAGATTGATACTACGCAAACCAACTATGTAACAGTTAGCGATCAAACTGGTCGCTCAAAGACTCGATATTTTTACGCAGACCCTGATATTATCACTCAGGCACCAGAGAAAGAAATTTCTCTTCCCTCAATTGATGTTAAGTTCCGTCTTGAGGCAGGTGTTTTGCAGCAACTTCAACGTGCTGCTAGTGTGTATCAACTACCAGATCTTTGTCTTTATGGAACTGATGGTGTAATGAATCTGTGTGTAACAGATAAAAAGAACGATACATCAAATAGTTACTCTGTTGAAGTCGGAACTACAGAAGATTCATTCTGTTTCTGCTTCAAGGTAGAGAATCTTCGTCTTCTTCCTGGTGATTACAATGTATCTCTCAGTAAGAAGAATGTTGCTATGTTCCAAGGCGATGGAATCAAATATTATATTGCTCTAGAACCTAACAACTAATCCAATGAAACACATCTTATTTACACTGAAGGGGTGTCCCTTCTCTCTGTGTGATGATGAGTCCCATATTCGCAACATGCTAGTCAATGCTGCTACAATGGGTAGGTGTACATTATTAGATGTGTCATCCCATAAGTTCGATCCTTATGGTGTAACTGCCATCGCCCTTCTTGCCGAATCACACATTAGTATTCATACTTGGCCAGAGAAGTGTATGGCAGTCTGTGATGTTTTTACTTGTGGTGAAAACAATCTTCCCGACTCTGCAGCACATTACATGTTTGAACGCATGGAAGCAACAGACTGGGAAGGAACTGAAATTAATAGGAAACTAGATGATGAATGATTTTTTGTGGGTTGAAAAGTATCGTCCTCAGAAAGTGGACGAATGCATTCTACCCGAATCTGTGAAGAATACCTTCCAGAGTTTTCTTGAACAGGGTGAGATTCCTAATCTCCTTCTGTCTGGAACTGCTGGTGTTGGTAAAACTACTATTGCTAAAGCACTCTGTCACGAACTGGGAGCAGACTATTATGTTATCAATGGATCTGATGAAGGTCGATTCCTGGATACTGTACGCAATCAGGCAAAGAACTTTGCTAGTACTGTGTCTCTTACTTCTTCTA
>MDTC01151077.1_pt1 | contig 11930 bp, 13 predicted proteins | sample 811181 | NCBI WGS metagenome assembly MDTC01 (sample SAMN05326644, study PRJNA326480) | marine metagenome | isolation source: seawater | place: Pacific Ocean: North | collected 2011
GAAAATTGAAATTAAAGTTCCTCTAGTGATAAGGCTTGCTGGGACAAATGTAGAAAAAGGAAATCAAATTTTAAAAGATAGTAATATTAATTATATTGAAGCAAATACTCTTGAAGATGCTGCTAATAAAGCGGTTGGGGCTTTAAAAAAATAAATTTATGACTGTTTTGATAGATAAAAATTCTAAGATTATTATACAAGGTTTTACAGGAAAAATGGGATCTTTTCATGCAGAGGAGATGATTAAATATGGATCTAATGTTGTTGGGGGTGTAACTCCTGGAAAAGGTGGTTCAAAACATTTAGATTTACCAGTTTTTAACACAGTTAAAGATGCAGTAAAACATACAGGTGCTACTGCTTCAATTTTATTTGTTCCTCCAGCTTTTGCTGCAGACTCAGCTATGGAAGCTGCTGATGCGGGTATTAAAACATGTGTTGCTATTGTTGATGGAATACCATCACACGACATGATTAGAATTAAAAGGTATATGCGAAGATACACTAGAGATGATAAAATGACTCTAGTAGGACCAAATTGTGCAGGAATAATTAGCCCTGGGAAGTCAATGTTAGGAATCATGCCAGGCCATATTTATAAGGAGGGCAGAGTAGGTATAATTAGTAGATCAGGGACTCTAGGATATGAAGCCGCACAGCAATTAAAAAATTTAAATATAGGTGTTTCAACTAGTGTTGGGATTGGAGGAGATCCTATTAATGGAAGTTCATTTAAAGATATAATAGAAAGATTTGAGCAAGATCCTGAGACTGATGCTGTCCTTATGATTGGAGAAATTGGGGGACCACAAGAAGTTGCGGCAGGGCAATTTGCAAAAGACAACATGAAAAAGCCTGTTATAGCTTATATTGCTGGTTTAACTGCACCAAAGGGTAGGGTAATGGGACATGCTGGTGCTATAGTTTCCGCATACGGAGAAAGTGCTATTGAAAAAGTTGAAATTTTAAAAGAATGTGGAATTGAAATATCAAAAAATCCATCAGTAATGGGCGATACAGTTAAATCTGTTTTAGATAAAAATCTCTAGCTACAAAAAATAAATGAGCAAGATTAAATTAGTATTAATCCTGCTATTATTTTTTGGGATTTATAAAACTTATGAATTAGTCACCACTTTTAAAGTGAAGACAAACAATAAAATAGTCGAGTATAAAGATAAAGCTGGCATTGAAAGAAAGGGAAATTTTATAGTTCTTTTAATTTTTAAAGGTAGTCAAATTAGATTAATTGAGCAATACCCAATAAATTCAGCTTCTAAATGCATTGATCAAAGAGATTTTTCAAGAAAAAAGTTATCCGTAAAGTATAATTGCGCAGATGTTGAAGCGTCAATTAAAAGTGGTAAGATTGTTAAAATTTTTAAAATAAATAAAATTTTAAAATGAGTTACGATAATAATAATATTTTTGCAAAAATTTTAAGAGAGGAAATTCCTTGTAATAAAATTTATGAGGATGAATTTGTCTTATCTTTTTATGATGTAAATCCACAAAAAAAAGTACATGCTCTAGTGATCCCCAAAGGAAAATATATAAATCTTGATGATTTTTGCACTAAAGCTTCAAATGATGAAATTGTTGGATTAATTAAGGGGATTAACATAGTAGCAAATAAACTTGGAATTTCATCCGATATTGGAAAAGGATATAGGGCGTTAGCAAATATCAGCGAATATGGTGGTCAAGAAGTCCCACATTTACATTTCCACTTATTTGGAGGAGAAAATATTGGTAAAATGGTCCAGTGAATATAGAAGTTAATAGATATTACTTAGAAATACATTCTTTAAAAGAAATTAATAAGATAAAAGAATTATCATCTGAGTTTGAAATTTTAAAAGTAGACCCACCAGATTTTCAATTAAATAAATTTTTTTACAAAAATATTGGCAAGAAACATAGATGGAATGACCGCTTAATTTGGACGGACTCTGAGTGGATAGCTTATGTGGCAGACCAAAAAGTTGATACATTTATATTAAAGAAAGAAGATGATATGGCTGGATATTTTGAATTAATTTATCATGGTGATACTAATGAAATTGAAATAGCTTATTTGGGCCTTCTAGAAGAATACCTTAATAAAAAGTTAGGATCATTTTTACTTTACACAGCCTTAAAAGAGTCGTTTGTAAAAAAACCAAAAAGAGTTTGGGTTCACACATGTTCTTTAGACCACAAAAATGCATTAAATAACTATTTATCTAGAGGTATGAAAGTTTTCAAAGAAGAAACTTTATATTTAAATTAGTTAAATTTTGGAAGTTTAAATAAATCAGATTTGATATTTTGGTTGATCATAATATTTGATAGAAAGGTAAAACTTGCATTTTGATATATATCTAATATTTGCCAACCCTTTATATTCAATGAATCTTTATCAAACAAAACATTTAATTTTAGTTCATCTTTTTTAATTGTAAAATGGATAAATTTATCGTCAACAATTTTTTCATCTAAATTTATAATTTCATTTATAATAAAATTTTTATCCAAAATTAAATTTAAGGGAGTGTTTTTTAATGGATATCGATAATAACTTCCTATGTCAGTAATAATAACTAATGAATTACCATTTGATACTAAAGTTTTATTATTACTTGAGTTGTACTTGCAATAAATTTTTTTTGGGTATTCAATAATACATTTACCTTCTTCAATTTTTCCATTTATATTTTGTTCAAAATTAAAAGTTAAATTTTTAATATTTTGAAATTTTGAAATAATTTCATTTTTATTATCAGCTTTCGTTTCAACGAAAAATAGCACTAAAAAAAATAACAAAATGTATTTTTTATTACAGAACATCTCTTTTACCAACATGATTTGCTTTACTAACAATCCCTTCTTCTTCCATCATATCAATAATTCTTGCAGCTCGATTGTAACCAATTTGTAATTTCCTTTGTAAAAAGGAAGTAGAAGCTTTTCTTTCAGATTTAATTATTTCTAAAGCCGATTGATAAAGTTCATCTTTATCTCCCTGATTTTTAGAATTTTCAGTAATTTCTTTTTCGTCTACAAAATTTAAAATTTCATCAACATAATCGGGATCAGCTTGATTACTTAAAAAGTTATTTATTTTTTCAATTTCTTCATCGGACACAAATGGAGCATGTATTCTAACAATTTTATTAGCTGAAGACATATAAAGCATATCTCCTTTTCCTAATAATTGTTCTGCCCCTTGTTCACCTAAAATAGTCCTACTATCAATTTTTGAAGTTACTTGAAATGATATTCTTGTTGGAAAGTTTGCTTTAATTGTACCTGTAATTACATCTACACTAGGTCTTTGAGTGGCCATAATTATATGAATTCCTGCAGCTCTAGCCATTTGGGATAACTTTTGGATATAATTCTCAATTTCCTTTCCAGCAACTAACATTAAATCTGACATTTCGTCCACAACCACAACAATATAAGGCATTGGAAAGTTGTGTTTTGCATTATAACTATCGATATTTCGTACACCCTCTTTGGTCATTAATCTATATCTACTCTCCATCTCTTTAACCACCCAACCAAGCACTGAGGCAGCTTTTTTTGCTTCTGTTATAACAGGGCATAATAAATGAGGTATTCCTTCATATGTTGATAACTCAAGCATTTTTGGATCAATCAAAATAAATTTACATTGTTCGGGCGAATGCCTGTAGAGCAGCGATAAGATTATAGTGTTGATACAAACTGATTTTCCTGATCCAGTTGTGCCTGCAATTAATAGATGAGGCATAGAAGCAAGATCACCAATTACAGGTAATCCTGAAATATTTTTTCCAAGTGCAATCGGTAGTTTGATATCTTTTTTTTTAAAATTGGGACTATTCAATATTTCACTTAAATATACATTTTCTCTATATTGATTGGGCAATTCTATTCCTATTGTATTACTACCTGGAATTGTAGCTATCCTCGCAGACTCTGAGCTCGTATTTCGAGCTAGGTCATCTGAAAGATTAATTATTTTTGAAACTTTAACGCCTGCTGCTGGCTCAAACTCATTTAAAGTTACCACAGGTCCGTTGCTTACTTTTTTAATTTTACCATTAACTCCAAAATCTAATAATATTTTTTCTAAAAATTCTGGATCATTATTTACATTTTTATTTAAATTTAACCTCTCTTTTTTTGAAGGAGCTTTTAATAAGTTAGTTTCTGGTAATTTAAACTTTATTTTTTCTGGTAATGTTTTTTTTTCACTTTTAATAAAAGGCAAATCTTCTTGTATGAGATTTTTTATTTCTTCTTGAGGAATATATTCACTTATAATTTCTTTTTCATTAGTAAAATTTCTCTCTTTCTTTTTAAAATTAAGATTAATTAGTTTTTTTATTGTAGAAAGAAAATTTTTTAAGTTAAAATTAATACTTAATAAAAAAAATAAAATTATAAGAATTTGAAGCACATAAAAAGACATAGACTCATTAGTTTGGATCAAGTTTTTTAAAAAAGTTTGATTAAGATATGTGCCTATAAAGCCACCATTTCCATGTATGTATAACGTGAAGGCATTTAAATAATAGAATCCAAAAAATAAAGAACCTATAATTGAAAAAAGTATTGAATAAAATAGGTTTTCAATCAAAAGAAAAAGATCTTTAAATTTAAAAATATTTATTCCTGTAAAAATTAAAGTGATTGGAATTAAATAGGAAATTATTCCAATTGATTGCATAAATAGATCTGCGACAAAACTACCTTTAAAACCCAATAAATTATTTATTTTAGTATCTGTAGGAAATATGAAATTTGGATCATTTGGACTATATGATGTTAGGGCAATCATAAGCCAAATTCCTGATACAATAATAATAAAACCTAAAATTTCTATTAACTTTTTAATAGTAAAATCATAAGCAATAATAAAGACCTTTTTTATATTCATAATTGATGAATCTTATTAATCACTTTGTATCATCTAATTTTTATTGTTAAAATTAAAAATTATTATGAAAGTAATTATAATAGGAGATAGTCTTGTAAGTTTAACTTTGGCAAAAACTCTTGTCAATGAAGGAATCTTTGTAGATTTAATTTACAATAAAGAAGCTAAATACATAAATAGAAATCGAACTATAGGAATGACAAAAACTAATATTTTTTTCTTTAATAAAAATATTTTAGATATCTCTAAATTATTATGGAGAATTGATAAGATCGAAATATTTTTAGAAAAATTTTTAAATAAAAAAATAATTGATTTTAGCGATAATAAAAAACAATTATTTTCAATGATAAAAAATTTTGAATTATATGAATTACTGAACAGTAATTTAAAAAAAAATAAATTTTTTAAAAGAAAAAAAATTTCTATAGATAAATCTTTTAAGAAAAATGTTTGTGATATTATATTCAATTGTGATCAAAATAATTTAATAACAAAAAAATTTTTTCAAAATAATTCTAAGAAAAATTATCAAAGTATCTCTTATGTTTCTACGATAAAACATAAAAAAATTAGTCAAAATAATGTTGCATGCCAAATTTTTACCAAGTTTGGACCTATTGCTTTCCTACCCATATCTAAGTTTGAAACCTCAATTGTTTATTCTGTGAAAAAAAAACATAAATTAACTAAAATTGACATTATTGATTTAATTAAAAAATATAATCCAAAATATTCAATTGTTAAGATAGAAAAAGTTGAAAGTTTTGAACTTTATTCATCAAATTTAAGAAATTATTATCATAATAATATTATGGCTTTTGGCGATCTTCTCCACAGAATACACCCCCTTGCTGGTCAAGGATTTAATATGACAATAAGAGACATCAAACAATTAAAACAGATTATTGATGAGAGACTTAATTTGGGATTGGAAATTAATCACTCAATATATTCTGACTTTGAAAAGAAATCAAAACATAAAAATTATTTATTTTCAAGTGGAGTTAATTTTATTTATGAATTTTTTGAATTAGAAAATAAAACACAAAATGAAAAATTAGGAAAATTAATTCAATTACTTGGTAAAAATAAATTTTTAAATAATTTTTTTAGAAAAATTGCAGATAATGGAATTTTAACTTAATTTTACTGAATAGTTGTATTGTTGTAATTATCATGGGTATAAGTACTCAAGATTTCAGCTATTTTAGTTTTTCTGGTAACAAAATTTTCTGTTTCTAATAAAATTTGTTTCTCCTCAAGTGTAAAAGGTGAAGCCATAGCAAGTGCATTGATAATTTCATCTAAACTTTGTTTTTCTAAACCTTTCCAATTTATTATTAGTCCTCTTTTTTTAAAAACAGATTTTAAATCCCTAAAAATTAATTCTAAATCTGAAAATTTTAAATCTATTTTCGTATGCTCAACATCACTATTAAAATTTTGATAGTTAACTTCACATTCACGATAACTTTTTTCTGATTTAATTTCTCTTATTATTTCAAATCTATTTATCCCTTTTAATTCAATTAAGTATCTTTTATCTTCCGTTTCCTTAAAGCTAATTATTTTTCCTAAACATCCAATGTTATAAAGTTCTAATTCATTTTCACTTTTAGAATTTTTAGGTTGAATCATGCCAATAAATTTATTCGTTTTCATGCTTTCATCGACCATCTTGATATATCTTGGCTCAAAAATATTTAAAGGGACAGATGTTTTGGGAAAAATAATAAAATTACTTAAGGGAAATATTGGTATTTTTTTTGGAAGATTTTGCACCATTAATTAATAACAAATAAACAATTATTGATCTATAATAATATATAATGATATTTTGGATTGCATCTTATCCTAAAAGTGGAAATACATGGGTTAGAGCACTAGTAAGCGCTTATTATTACTCTCAAGATGGTTTTTTTTCAGAGAAAATTATTAAGAATATAGGTCAATTTCCTGAAAAGATTCATTTCCAGGGATTTGATTATAATAAAGAAATTGTGACAGATACTTCAAGATTTTGGATAAGAGCTCAAGAAAAATTAAATCAAGATAAAAAGATTAAGTTTAAAAAAACCCACAATTGCTTGAGTGCTATAAATGGTAATAATTTTACTAATAAAAAAAATACAATAGCATGTATTTATATTGTTAGAGATCCTCGAAATTTAATAACATCATTAAAAAATCATTATGAGCTTGATTATAATGATGCACTTGAATTTATGACTAATGAAAAAAAGTTTATTTTTGATTATAATACACAAAATGACTATAGTGATTTTCAATTTATTAGTTCATGGGAAAAAAATTTTTTATCATGGAAAAATCAAAATGATTTCCCAATTAAAGTGATTAGATATGAAGATATGTTGGATAAGACATATCATATTTTTGAGGATCTAATTTATTTCATAAATGATGTTCTGAAAATAAAAGAAAAAATAAATAAAAAAAAGTTGAAAAATTCAATTAGCACAACGACCTTTGAAAAACTTAAAAGATATGAAAAAGATTATGGTTTTTCTGAAGCTATTAGTTCAAAGAATGATAAAAAAAATATCCCTTTTTTTTATTTAGGGCCAGACAATGATTGGAAAAAAATTTTAGACACGAAATTTAAAGAAAAGTTAAATACTACCTTTGAAAAAAATTTAAAATATTTTTCATATCTTTAACTAAATTATTTGAGTTATATTTAGGTATTGCTTAATTAAAAAAAAGCTATTAACTTTATAAATAATAGAATATGCGGGCATAGCTCAGTGGTAGAGCGTCTCGTTGCCAACGAGAAGGTCGAGGGTTCGACCCCCTTTGCCCGCTCCAATTTTTGAATATGAGCGATTTATTAGACAAAAAATGTATACCTTGTGAAGGTGGAGTAATACCTTTCGATATATCTGAAATTCATAAATATCAAAAAAAAGTTGATGGATGGGATATTATTAAAGGTGAAAATGAAATTTTTTTTTTATCAAAGAAATTTAGATTCGAGAATTTTTTAAATAGCCAAAATTTTGTAAATGCAGTTGGTAAAATATCTGAAGATGAAGGTCATCATCCTGATATTTCATATGGTTGGGGCTATGCTGAAATAAAAGTAACTACCCATGCTATAAAAGGTCTTTCTGAAAATGATTTTATTTTAGCTGCAAAAATAGATAAAATTATTAATGTCTAAAGTGTCTAGTTTTTGAAAAAACTAAAGCTATATTAGTCTCATTAGCGAATTTAATTATTTCTTTATCTCTAATTGAGCCTGATGGCTGTACAACAGCTTGAACACCTGATTGCACCAACTTTTCTATACCATCTACAAATGGAAAAAATGCATCCGAGGCTGCAACTAAGCTTTCATTTATTTTTGAAAATTTTTTCATTTTGTTTATTGCTATATTGCAACTATCTAAACGGCTGGGTTGACCAGAGCCAATACCAGCTGTTGTTTCATTAGACGCAATAACAATCCCGTTAGATTTAACATATCGACAGATATTAAATGCAAAAATTAAATTTTTCATTTCTTTTTTGCTAGGTTTACGTTTTGAGACAATTTTAAAATCTTTGGGTGTAAAATTTTTAAGATCCTCTGACTGGAATAATATTTCATTACTTGTTGATACATGTTTTAGACCTTGATTGATTGAATAATTTGAAGCATCTATTAATCTTAAATTTTTCTTTTTCTTTAATATTTTTAATGCTTCATTATCAAATTTATTAGCAATTATAACTTCAATAAATAGTTTGCTTAATTCAAAAGCTAATCCTTTGGCAACTCTAAAGTTACAAGACACTATGCCTCCATAGGCACTTGTTGGATCACAAGCTAATGCAGATTTAAAACTATTAATATGGTTATTTTTAATCGAAACTCCACACGGAGTTGTATGTTTAACAATTACTGTTCCTGTATTTTTTGGAAGAGATTTTGAAATTGTTAATGCTGCAAAAATATCGTTATAATTGTTGTAACTTAGCTGTTTACCATGAATTTGTTTTATATCCATTTCTGAATTTCTTGAATAAATTCCACTTATTTGGTGTGGGTTTTCACCATACCTGAGAGTTTCAATCAAGTTTCCATGCAGTACTTTTTTATTTGGAAAGTTCGTACCTGTTATTTTATTAAAGTAATCTGATATTACTGAGTCATAATAAGCTGTTTCACTAAAAGCAATTCTTGATAGTTTTTTCCTAAAATTTAATGATGTAGATCCTTTACATTTATTTATTTCATTAATTAAATCAGCATATTGGTCTGATGAAGTTATTACAGTTACATCTTTATAATTTTTTGCAGCAGATCTTACCATTGTAGGTCCACCCACATCAATGTTTTCAATTATTTTCTCATGATGAGTTGTTTTCTTTAATGTATTTTCAAAAGGATAAAAATTTACAATGACCAAATCTATATTTTCAAAATTATTAATTCTTAATTCTTTAAAATGTAATTTATTATTTCTTTTATTTAAAATTCCAGCATGTATTTTAGGGTGAAGTGTTTTTATTCTACCTTCTAAAATTTCTGGTGAATTAGTAAATTCAGAAACTTCTGTACAATTAAATTTTAATTTTTTAATTTCTTTGAAAGTGCCTCCAGAACTAATAATTTTTACTTTATTTTTTTTTAGTGCATTTAAAAGAGGTCTAAGTTTTCTTTTATCTGAAACTGAAATTAAGGCTGTTTTTATTTTTTTCATTATAATTTAATTATTTCCCATTTTATAACTTGTTCATTTTCTTTATTCATTCCAGAAATAAAAATATTTTGATTATCTTTGTATGAATTTTTATTTCCAAAATATAGTCCATTATCAATATATATATCATAATTATCACATTTGAATTTCCAACCTTCATTATTTAAATCAATAAGTATAGATTTATTATCTTGAGTTTTCATGACTTTGGAACTTGGATAAAGATGGAATCTAATATCAAATTTAATCTCTTTCTTTGGATTTTTTCTTAATATTTTGTCATATCCAATAAATTTATTTTGCTCCGGGTAAAATTCAATTTCTCTCTCATGAATTGCGCCAAATTTTTGTAAGTATCCGTCATGTAAACCTGAAATTTTCCAGTAATTTTTTTCATAGATAATATTTTTTTTTGAAACTTTTAGCCCTTTATCAACTAAAAAATTATTGTCACTTTTTTTTGAAGTACATGAAGAAAAATCTTCTATTACTAAGGTACTATGAAGAGCAGTACTTTTGGAGAGTTTATTTAGTTTATTTCTTTTATCTGGAAAATAGCCAGCATTAGTAATTAATTTTTTTTGATTTGATAATATTTCAAATGATAAGGCTCCATACTGATAATCTTTTGAAAAATTTTTGTTTGGACTTGAACCAACATCCATTACCAAAACAATTTTTTTATTATTTAAAATTACATACCCTCCAAGTTCGTTAACATCATTCTTAAAGGTATAACCAAATCTCTTTAAGTATTGATCAAAATCATTATTTTGTGATTGATAATTTCCATTAAAATAAATATCTGTACTTATATTTTTCCAGAAAAAAGCATAACCTGATCCTAAATAATATATACTTTCGTTAATATATTCTGGAATAACATTTTGAGACTCTCTGAACCATTCTCTAATAATGATCAAATATTTAAGATAATAGACTAATTGTTTTATGTTTCTTGATTTTGTAAAGCCCTGATTATCGACTGAAGATTTAATTATATTTTTTAAAATATCTAATCCACTCTCTAGATAGTTTTTTTCATTTTTATAAGCTAGTCCAGTTAAAATTACTGCAGAACATCCGATCAATTTGTTTTCAAGATTATTTGAGGATTTAATTTCATTTAACAAGTGATTAGTTTGTTTCTGAATCATGTGATCAAATATTAATTGATATTCTTTATCACTATCTTCATAAGTGAGTTGGTGATTTGATAACCATGCGATTATTCTTTTAGATGTTACCTCAAACTCCCAGCTTTTTTTATTGTATTTCCCATTATTTTTAATCCAATTCTTTATGACTGATTGGGTAGTTTTTTTTGATGATTTCAAATCGAGACTGAAAAACCAAAAAAAATTATTTAATTTTTCATAGTCTTTGGTACTCATTTTATTTTGCCAAATAGACTCAACTCCAAAATCCTCAATTCTATTTTTTTTATTTTGATATTTTATAATTGAGGAAAGTAGATGTGGGCTAGGTTTATATTGAAAATGATTATTGAAAGTTTTTGAGATTTTTTTTTCATAAAAATTTGAATTTTGGTAAATCTTTTTTATATAATCTTTAAAATCAAAATAGAACTGACCAAAAAAACCTAAGGAATTTGTATTAATCATTAACTTATTTTAGTTTTAATAAATTAATATTTTTTTCTATATCTCCACCATTACTTTTAAATACAGTTGTACCTGAAACAAGAATATTTGCTCCAGCTTCAATAGCAATTTTACAATTTTCAAAGTTTATTCCACCATCAATTTCAATATCAAAGTTTAGTTTTTTTTCTTTTTGAATTTTTTTCAACTTTTTTATTTTTTCTAGAACTTCAGGCATAAATTTTTGACCTCCAAAACCTGGATTAACGCTCATAATAAGCACTAGATCTATCTGATCCAAAAATTCAATGATCAACTCAATTTTTGACTCTGGATTTAGAGAAACACCAACCTTTTTTTTTAAATCTTTAATTCTGTTTATAGACTTTTTTAAGTTTTCTGTAGCTTCTGGATGTATTGTAATTATATCTGCCCCTGCGTCCGCATAAGCTTCTATGTATTTGTGTACAGGTGAAATCATTAAGTGTACATCAAATGTTAGAGAACATTTTTTTCGTAGAGCTTTAATGACAGGAGGACCAATAGTGAGATTTGGAACAAAATGTCCATCCATCACATCAACATGAATCATATCTGCTCCAGCATCTTCTAATTTTTTAACTTCATTACCTAATTGACTAAAATCAGCTGATAGAATTGATGGTGAAATTTGTATTTTTTTCATTGATAACTAAAATTACTAGTATC
>MDTC01241803.1_pt1 | contig 11930 bp, 9 predicted proteins | sample 811181 | NCBI WGS metagenome assembly MDTC01 (sample SAMN05326644, study PRJNA326480) | marine metagenome | isolation source: seawater | place: Pacific Ocean: North | collected 2011
GCCAGTAAGAACAGGGCAATCATCGAGAACCAATCTCCAATATAGGAAATCTCATTGGCTGTGAATAGCCTTCTGTACGGTGCATTGGACCTAAGAAGTCCAATGTAGCTTACTCCAGCCATGGCCTTGCGCGAGCAGAGAGACCTATGATTGTCGCCCCCAACACTCAAGACTCTCACACACTCCCGGCGGACGCATGGAGGACAGACTGGTTTGGCTTGATCTAGAGATGACAGGCCTTGATCCAGTAGAGAATAAAATAATCGAAATAGCCACCATAGTTACCGAGGGAGACTTAACCTTGGTCTCTGAAGGGCCATCTTTGGCCATATCACAGCCTGAATCGGAATTGGAGAAGATGGATGATTGGAACATAACTCATCATACTAAGAACGGTCTCCTAAAGAGGGTCAGATCAGATGGTGTTCCCATAGCACAGGCTGAAAGACTTACCTTGGAATTCCTCATGGAGCATTGTTTAGCTGGAGTGCCTCCTCTGTGTGGCAATACAATAGGTCAAGATAGGAGATTTCTCAGGAGATATATGCCGGAGCTACACGAATTCTTTCACTATAGGAGTGTGGATGTGACATCCGTAAAGGAAATTGTCAGGAGATGGTATCCTAAAGCACCAAGATTCTCTAAGCCATCGGGCCACAGGGCCCTCGATGATATCAGAGGCAGCATCGAAGAGCTATCTCACTTCAGGGAGCACGTTTTCAGGGAATGAAAACTACTCGAAAGGAACTCCTTCAGAATCAGTCAGAATCAGATTAATTCCCAGGCCAGACCTATGGAAGGCTATCACTTCAAGTCCATGGATAATATGCCCAGTCGCGGCTCTCCCAATAACTGGAAGATCGCCTCCTGTATCGTCAGACGCCATAGGACGTTCACCCGGAGAAAGCCTCCTCCTGGTTCCTCCGACCTCATCGAACCATGGCAGGAGTCCCTCGGGAGAGTATCTGACTCCGAGAATCATATCGCATCCCTCCGTCCACTGTGCTGCATCCGCATCAGCTTCACTTGGAACCGCTACAGCATTCGGATGTGAGTGAATCCAGTGTGTGAATCTCCCTCCTCTCGACCCCCGTTCTTCTGTGAATATCCCATCAATCCATTCCTCTGGGACATGATGAACAGAGAAAGAGTCTCCTCTGTTTACAAGATGGGGATTTCCGAGTACATATCCCTGGCCTGCAAATAATCCAGCCTGGAAATCTTCTCCGGTAAACCGCATGTCAACTCCATCTGGATGAGGAAGACTGACATCGGGGTCAATCCCAACAAGTATCTCATCAGGAAGGGATCTGAATGTCCACTCAATAATTTCTGAAAGTGTCTCAATCGGCATTAGAAGTATTGCGGCATAGTCGTCTTTAGCCTCCAGGGAATGCATGTTGTAGGTTCCTGCGGCCTGTACTAGCCACTCATGAGCCATGCCGTTCCGCGGGAGTCACATGACTTGAGTTCAACGGACTAATTAATTCTCACATCCAGAACAATATGGTCCCATCTTGGAGCATAGCTCTTTATGCGATTTACTGCGATAATCTCCGCTCCAGACCCCTCTCTGAAATGACATAGCTTCCTTAGTACCCCCTCGCCCCATTCAGAGTATCCACCAGGTCTAGCTAGGCCATGAATGTGGATTACACCTCCGGAGTCGGATAGAACTTCCATCGCTGCTTCAAAACTATCTTCAGAAGTTGGCAGTAGGCCCATAATTACCCTATGAGCGACCTTTCTAATTGACATACAGGTCTCTCTGTTATCTCCTCGATGTATTGTGAAACCAGACGAAATACCATTCCTCTTTAGGCCCCATTCAAGGGATTTTATAGCATCATCATTCCACTCGCAACAGTGAACATGTTCGACCTCTGAGTGGACCATAATTGGTAGAGAGTAGTAACCTATCCCCGAGAATAGGTCGACTACTACTTCCCCTCTTTCCACAATCTCCCCCATCCTCCTCCTCTCATTCACATTCCCTGCCGAGAACATACACTTGGTCAGATGATAACCGTAGTCGACCCCATTCTCTCGTCTAACAACCCAGTCATCTTCTCCGCGCAGCATCCTCGCCCCGCTCTTTCTTGTTTTACCCGTCACCTCTCCCATTATCCCAAGTCTCTCAACATCAAGACCTTCAGCTACAGCTTTCCATAGCGCAGGACTAATCAGATCATCCCAGTCTTCCCCCTCGAAAGAACCCGATGGGAGTATCGCGATATCGGAGAACTTCTCCCATTTCTTAGGTATCTTCGGAAGGGTTTTTTTTCCTAGAAATGATGAAACAGAATCATACAGCCGTTCATGCGGCCCCCCTCTAGTCATATATCTCGGGTGAACATTACGGATTCAGACTTATGGTATATCGCACACTCCAACTGACGTGCGTACATGCATCGCGCTGGTCATTATTCTGCTGTTTGCACCAGTGGCCCATGCCGCACCCCCTCCCGGAGACTCTGAGGCATCGAATGAAATCTGCTCTACTTGGGCTAATGGAAATGGGATATGTGATGACTATGATTCATACTTAGACTCCACACTAATAGACGAGTGGATTGAAGGCCAGGTTAGAATTTCCATGGAGGAGGCATCGACGATAGAGATGAGTCTGGAACTCGCGATTCATGAGCTCCCAAGAGAAGAATTGGGATTACTAGATTTGGATTTGCAAGGAGACAGTGTCCCTTCTGATGGAATTCCTGCCGATTATATCCGAAACTATCGTGACTTTTCACGGGGCGGTTCATCTGTTGAGGATAGATTAGTTGAGAAGATTGAGGATATAATACAACAGATTGTGGATGAAAATTTTCCAAATGCCACAATTAGCCCACTTCAAACCATACCAGAAATAAACTTCTTCGATCGCGGTCTCTCCTCCTGTACGTTGAATGCCGATTCAGACTCAATAGATGAGGAGAATGGTTTGGAAAATGATCCCTTCAACCCTCCCATTTGTTTTCAATCAGAACTCACATTAGATGTTAATCCGACTAATATCGGCATGAATCCGGAAACTGGTGATATTGACAGGGTAATGGAGGGGCTGTTGGCCATGGGGGGCGAGGTATCTACAAACTTCACAACCATTGCAAAATCAGGCCATTACATCGAATATGTCATGTTACCACCTTCATATTCCAATATTATCCAGATTAACGAGCCAGCCGAAATCTTCTCAATCGAGCAGGGACAACTGCAGTTTTTAGGAGCTAGAATGGCACTAAATAATTTGAATGCTCATCACAATTCTAATCTAATCACATCTAACCTGGTGACTGTTCTTGGAACCGATGAGAATGTACCAGATTGGAAGACCTATGCTGGCCCTTCATTGAGCTTGGACCTATTCATAAATCTGAATGATAGGATGAACAGTCATGTAGATATGGAAATAGGAATCCACCACCTAAGTACTGAAACATTAACTCAGTGGGGACTAGACCTCGAGACTCCAACGATAAATCTTGATTCGGTGACATCTGATGGTATCAGAATGTTTGATTCCGAGATGGATATTGATACTGACCAGATGCTCACATCTCTTCCAATTGACACACTTTCAGACTCCTTTTCTCAGTTTCTAGGGACTGAAGTCATCTTCCAGAGCCCCTCATTCTCACCCTCTAACGATTCAGGAGGAATTATGTTCCAACACAGGCAAGGCGAGACCTGTGGAGAAGAATTAGCTTACAGATACTGTCTCGGCGAGAATGGTGCAATGTCTAGTGCTTACCCGATTAAAGTACAATCCAGCACAATTCCCACTGAAATGCAAATTTCAAGCATATTGAATCAGCTAATTCAGCATGCAGACGGGGATCTTTCGACAATTGATTTTTCACAAATTAATGATGAAGACCTAGCCATTATAATGAGCTTCTTGGGTGTAGAATTAGAAGTTAATCTTGACTTCATTCAAGAGTTCCTTCCCTCTGACTTCCCCTCTACAGACATAAGCATAACAATTTACTTGCCCGAATGGTTGGAATCATCTGGGGCGACTCCAGATAGCTTGGTATTTTCTTCTAAGTCAGGAGATAGTAAAACCAGAAATATCGAACTTGAGGGATCGAGGCCATTCGACTGGCAACACTCGATATGTAGAGTATCAGATCCATGTGAGGAAGACAGCATCGATAGGGTATGTGCTCCAACGCAGATGACGTGTGTCTCTTTCCTTGTCGAGATAGAAATTTCCAAAGTATCAGTTCACGAATTGAGTGGCTCGGTGTCGGTGGAATTTACCTCCAATATTATTCTAGAGATATATCGATTAGGATTAGACATCGAGATTGAAGGAGTGGAAATGTCCTCAATTTCATCGGATGCCATAAGAAGAATTTTGGTTATGGGCGATAGAATGGAAGGCGGATTACTAGCAAACTCCGAAATTGAATCAGCAATTGATTTCGGAGTCGGTGAACCCATGGATTTCGAAGTCTCCAATGTGGGTCTAAGAAAACTATCCGATTACCTAACCGAGTCATACGCCGAAATGATGAACGACTTCGGCAATCTAAATCTAGATTCTCAAGATATTGGTATAGAGGGATTATCCCTCACTGCAGACTTATCATCAATGCCATTCCAAGCAGATTTCGGAGTGGTCACTGTAGGAGAAGGTCCCTTCATAGGGGATGAAGAACCAATTAGACTAGCCACTAAGGTAGATAATGCAAAGCTCACAATATCTCTGAGGCAGGATGAGATTATTGTTGGAGTCAATCCTCGCTCACTGGTAGTGATGCCATCGGTAGTGATGTCGTCTATTTTCCCCTCACCTATCCTCACAGATTCTGGATTGTTATTGGACGGCTCGGATATCAGACAGAGAGTAACTCCACTAATGGAGCATACGAGCTTTGGAACAATTAAGACATCGGCGTTTATCGAGATGTTACTCCCTCAGTCCATTAGAATAACATCTTTCGATAGCGAAAAGGGACTCGCAGAGATAACAAACTCAGGAGATAGGCAACTCTTGACTTACACCATGCCATCATGTCTTGAAGCAGAAACCTGGAATGAGTGCAGCACCAACAGAAACTCAGATATAATCACGTACTCAGTTGAGATTTCTTGGAGATTCTTGATCGGAGAACTCGTACCATACATCTTCCTCATTATCGTCTCAATAACTCTTATGGTAAGCAGGATGAGGAGGAAGAGAAGAGAGAAGAAGCAAGCTCAAATCATATCTTCAAAGGAAGAGGAAAGCACAGAGCTAGAGAAGATCATGAATATTGAGTTTGGTAAGCTACCAGAAATGACCACACTTGTAGACGAGACTTTCTTCGACCAAGACGACTCTGAGAGTTCGTAGATAGCATATTCGACTAGTGTTCGAAGTGTTTCTGTATTTTCTTAGCCATAGATAATCCAATCCCAGGTACAGCTCTGAGCTCATCAATACTAGCATGCTCTATTCCCTTTCTTCCTCCAAAGTAACGAAGCAATGACTGTATCTTCTTGGCGCCAAGGCCATCAACTTCCTCCAGAGGGTCATGCATAGATCCCTTCCTCCTCCGGCGACTATGAAACTGATTTACGAATCTATGAGCCTCATCCCGGGAGTGAATTAGTACTCTTCCTCTCCGATCTAATATTATCGGTTCTCTTCCATCGATATAGAGAGTCTCTTCTCTTTTGGCTAGGGCGGCGACAACAAAATTACCATCCATATCGCTCTCAATAAGAGCATTATTTATCGTCGAGAGATGTGTCTCCCCACCGTCTAGAAGAAGAATATCTGGCCACTCCTTTTGTCTCTTCAACCATCTTATCACAGACTCCCTCATCATCCTCAAGTCATCAGCTGAATCTCCCTTAATCTTGTAAGTTCTGTACTCCTTCTTTGACGGTCGACCATTCTTGAAAACAACCGATGCACCAACTCTCTCAGATCCCATAAGTTGAGCCATGTCGAAACAAACAATATGATCTAAAGATGCCATTCCAAGCAATGCTGCTCCTTCGTTGGCAGCACGTTGCTCAAGGCTTCCGGAACTGCTCCTATGGGAGCGTGAGACTAAAATCTCAGCATTCTGGTCGGCCATTTTTCTTAGCCGGAAAAAATCCCCTCTTTTGGGCACCCTGGAAATCAAGGAACCTCCTCTCCTGAACTTAAGCCACTTCTCCACTGAGTCTCCAACTGGGGATGGAAGAAGCAGGACTTTCGGAGGCCTCCTATTCGCATAATGCTCTACCAGAACGAGTGATACGGATTCTGAAACATCTCCTTTGTGAATCAATGGATACTCCGTCTTCCCCTGTACCACCCCTTCCTTGGCATGCAAAATCATAACTACGGCCGAGTCTCCAAGTGATGAAAACCCGATTGCATCACAGTCCTGGTAGAACCTGCTATGGATTATCTGCTGAGAAAGCGTACTCTGAACTGATGAAATCATATCCCTGATTCCTGCAGCTCTCTCGTAGTTCAGGCATTCAGAGGCATTATCCATATCATTTTGGAGAGACTCGATTAGAACTTTAGCATTCCCATCAAGGACATCTGTGACGGCCTTAACAATTGCTGGGTATCCATCTGGATTGCAACAAGGTCCCTTGCATAGGCCGATATGCATCGCTAAGCAACCATCACTGCCCCTGCAGTCTTTGTCCCTAATTCCAAACTCAATTCTGAGTAATTGAATCACCCTCTTGGCGGCCCCAGCATCTGGGAATGGGCCCCAAGATCTTGATCCCTCTGGGGGACGACGAGTGTAGAGAATTCTAGGGAAATCCTCTGCTGTTAATGAGATAAAGGGGTACGATTTATCGTCCTTCAATCTTGAATTGTACTTCGGTTTATGCTCTCTAATGAGATTCCTCTCTAGGAACAATGCTTCAGAAGGACTTTTGGTAACAATGAAATCTATCTCATCAGCCTCCTCTATTAGAAAAGGAACCATTTTACGTCCATCGCTACCAGAGAAATATGACGATACTCTTGTTCTAATTTCCGTAGCCTTGCCGACGTACATTACTGTACCATCTTTTCTCTTGAAAAGATAAACACCAGGCTTGCGTGGAAGATCTAGGGAGCTCCTCTCAACTGGCATTTACAATGATGCGCCACAGGTCAACGCCCATGAACCCGTGCCTTGTCTCAGGGGCATGCTCAGTCACTCGCAGGCAAGGGTTCTCGCCCGGCTAGCTGAGTTTGGAGATCATTTAGACACCGCCTGGGATGTTCCAAGGGAGCTATCACTTCCAGGATTGGCGGAATCCCTTGGCCTAGTTCGTTCTGCTCTACATCAACCACTCTCGGAATTGGAAACCCAGGGCCTCATATCAACTAGGACGGCACACGTGATTGGAGGGGGATCAAGGAAGAGGACCGTTGTCCACATTTCAAAAAAGGGAAGGGTGTTAATCGATAAAGAAATACCAGCTTCTAGAACGTCCAGCAGTGGAATAATAGGACCAGCTCCAGATCCTTCTGAAGTACATGGCCGATCATCAGAGATAGAACAATTGTCGCAGGCTATATCCAATGGTAAGTCAGTAATATTGAGTGGATTACCTGGAATAGGAAAATCAACTCTGGCTAGGGCTCTGGCCTCTCACTTAGAGAGCCTCAGATGGAAGATTAGATGGGCTAACTGCTCAATTAATACTGATGTTAAGGCAATTGGAAATATGTGGCTTGGAAACAGCTCTCTCTCATCATCAGAGGCTATCATAGAGTCTACCGGAGTGAAGAAAACTCTTCTCGTATTGGATGAAGTTCAAGAATTACATCCTAGGCACTCTGGCTCAATTAGTAATCTGATCTCTAAGGCCTCCTCATCCATTTGTTCGGTATTACTGGTGGTCAGAGCGCCTAATCCATTGGACTTAGATGGAGAATTCTTCGAGCTTCGTCTACATGGCCTCGATCTAGAATCAGCAAAGCTTCTCTTTTCTGAAGATATTGATAATGAAACAGCAACAGTTGTTTCAGATTCTCTGGGGGGCCATCCTCTAGCAATAAGACTCTGGTCCCCGGATGAGGGAGTCCCTGAGAAGTCTGAGGCAGTCCTCAGATATGTTGAGAAAACCGTGATAAAAAGACTATCCGAAGATGGAACTTGCTCACTTGATGAATTATCACTATCTCCTTTGCCCCTACGTGTTGAGGAGATGGCCTCTGAAGCGGGTATCAATGAATTGGACGACTCAGCGATACTGAAATGGTCTAATGGACTTACAGAGCCTCATCACCTAGTTAGGAATGTCAGAAGAGCATCTTGGGACGATCAGAAAACTTCCAGATTGCATAAGGATGCGGCGATGACATGGTCGTTATTGGAGGGACATAGGGCTAGGAAGCTTGAAGCATATCACAGATCAATGTCAGGAAAGGAAGAAGATATACAATGGATTGAAAGTAATATTCAGCAAATAGCGCTATCCGATAGTGCGTCAGCCGCTGTGGTATTGGAGAATGCTCTAGGGTCAAAAGAAAGTCAGATTCTTAGGGAGGAAGCGGCTTCTATTGCTCTCGATAGGGGCGAGAGGATTGAAGCAGAAATGCATATAGAAAAAATTAAACAGGTTTTGCCAAGAAAGATATTCGAGTCTAGATTAGCAAGATTGAACGGTAATCAAACCCTAGCAGAGAAAATGGAGGCAGAAGCAATCATATTGTCAGAACCAAGTCAACGTGCTAAAATGGAGGTTTCTTCAATCATAAGAAGATTTGATGACAGACTTCCGGGGAGATTAGGTAACTCTGAGTCTGATAAAATTCTACAGATTATCTCGCAAGTAGATTTGGGTGCTATATCCAATGATGAGAGAGAGTCAGCAACTCTATCTCTGGAGCTAGTCAAATATAATATCGCCCTAAGTGAATCCAACCTCCAAGAGGCATCCAAGTCGAGAGCAGAAATCGAATCCAGACTTGCTCGAGATGATATCTTCCTAGAAATACTCGATCTGAAAGCAAGATTGTCCTCCAGAGTTAATGGCGCGTCTTCTAATAGCTCTATTTCATGGTCAAAAGATTTTATTTCTAGTCTAGATGAACCAGTCCCTAGGATCATGGCAATCCACGCTACTCTTGAGGCCGTAGGCAAAGAATTCCCTAACTGGCTCATTGAGGCCCATAGAGAATCTTGTGGACATCCACTCAGAGAGGATATGCCTTCTTTCAGGAGAATATCCGCACATAGATGGTATTGGAGAGGGGTCCTAGATCCTGTAAATCGAATGTCTCACTGGACTGAGGCAATAAGTAGATTCAGGGCGGCTGAATGCATTAATGCGGCTAATCAATTAGTTACTAAGATGGCCAAGGGAAGCTAAATGTCCCTTTCGAAACCATCCTCTGTAACTATACTTCCAACAACTTCTTCGATTTCACCGTCGTAATATTCGTCAGCATAGAAGAAACCCCTCTCTCGCAACTGCATGCCTGCAAATAATAGTGTGATCAGGAGAATAATGACAATCAAGGAGAGCCCTGCGATTAGAATGCCACTCATAGATTCACCATCGCCGGAGCTCTCAATCTTTTCTTCACCAGAAATGTAGATTGCAGTAGCTAGGTTCGTAGATGATGAGGCTCCAGATATCGCCCTTACTAAAATGACCTGAGTCCCTTCTATAGTATTGTTAGGGAGGTATTGCAACCTATCGACAAGAAGACTGTGTGAGACCTCAAAATCATTATCTCCAGAATTAAATTCTGGCAGATCCATCCAATTATCTCTCATGTCCCAAGTCCTCCATTGAACCCTTTGGATGCCACCTTCTAAATTGTAAGAAATAGATTCTCCCTGACCAATCCAAACTCTATTATCGAGCCCATAATCACTGGCCAAAGTAACATTCAGAGTGAGACTGAGATCATAGTCATAATTGGCAGCTTCATCGACTGCAGGTTGTGCATTGACGTGCCCATGCCCGTATACATTGTTCTGGCGATTCTTGGGTATCGCGTCTTCGGCACAGGGCTCGTTTGCCAACATGTAATGGCACTCCCGATACGTAGAAGTCTCCTGCATAATATTTCGAATATCAAATGGACTTAAATCGGGATTAGCCTGGTACATTAGAACAGCCACTCCTGCCGCACCAGGGGTTGCCATACTTGTTCCTGATAGCGCTACATAACCATCTCCGGTATTCGCATCGGGGGCATTAACACTGCTTCCAACGAATGCTATGTTTGGTTTTACTCTGCCCTCCTCTGTGGGCCCTTGACTCGAATAGATTGCAATAGAGGTATCCTTGTCCAGAGATCCTACAGTGATGACGTCCTCCGCGCTCCCCGGGGTTCCTATTGTTGCAGTTCCACCACTATTTCCAGCCGCGATGAACAGAGTGACTCCAGCCCTCATCATTTCATTGGCCATTCTGTTGACCGACTCCTCCTCCGATGATGTCCACTCTATTGCTCCAGTTAGGGCACCTAGACTCATACTAGCCGCTCTGATATTGAATTCGTGCCTCTTGTCGACTGTCCATTGCATTCCAGCCATGACTGCTGCGAAAGATCCACTGCCACTCCCATCCAGTACCTTGACTCCTACTAGATTTGCACGGGGCGCCACACCAATGTGCTGATAGTTGGGGGCGCCTGTACCGGCTGTGATGCCTGCACAGTGAGTGCCATGGCCATTGTCATCATAGGGAAATATCTCTGTTCCATTCGTTGCTTCGGGGTTGTTTATCGCATCATAGAATGCGACTACTTTAGGATCGTCTGTCGAGTTGTCATCATCTAAATCATCCAGAGCCGTATGGTTACCGTCGATTCCAGTGTCAATGATTGCCATGGTTACTCCCTCACCGGTGTAGCCTGTATCCTGCCAAACCAAATCGACTCCGTGAGCCGGAACTACCTCTTCCATCTGTATCCCAAGGACCCCATCTAGCTCAACGAAAACTACTCCTGGGAGTTCAATAATTTCATGAATTCTACTCAATTCCACAGTACCTGCGATCGAGTCAATTAGCCAGTATCTAAATTGAGTGTTAAACTCAACCTCCCTCTCTAGCATCGATTGATCTTCTACCGTAGGGGTGTGATCAAAGTCGACAATTACTGAAATTAGACCATTTTCATCAAGATACTGATGATGGTTATTTTCTGCCGCTATCCAGATAGCATCATGAATGAAATCACCATCAGAATCCATACTTGTATCTAGCCACCAATATCTCTCATCTTCATCACCAGAAAGATCGGTTGGAACGGCGGTAGCAATCGTTGGTAACAACATCACCAAGAAGAATGTCAATGAGACTATCTTTCCCCTAGTTTCTGGATTCATAAGCATACTAATCATATCTCGGCGCCAATCAGTGTCCGTGTGTCTGCAATCCCTTCAATGGATCTAATCTCCTGGACAACACACTTCGTCAACTCTACTTCATCGTCTGCCTCTACCTTAACGAAGAGGTCATGCAAACCAAAAACTATCCACTGCCCCGAGACATGCTCTATCTTAGAAACAGCCTCTCTTACGGATACCTCAGCACCTGGATGAGTGGTGATTAAAACAAATCCTACAGCCAAAATTATACCTCCACAGCGATGAGAGTCTCAGTCCTGATTACTCCCTCTATAGATCTCATCTGACCTATCAATGTCTTAGCCATCTCCTTCTCATCATCGAAGTCAATTCGTGCGACTAGATCGTACTCCCCATAGGAAACATGAGTCTCAGTTACCGCATCTAGATTAAGCAGAGTAAGATAAACATCCAACTCTCTCTGAGGGACGGTTTTGATTAGGACAAATGCAGTACTCATCACTACCCCAAAGACTCCCCGATACTTCCTGTTTAAGACCTCTCCTATGGCAAAAACTCTCTGCGCAATGGTACGAAGGGATAACATGGAATGAGTCAACCCCCGCTTCGTGACACTCTATCAGAGTAGGCATAGGATGGCTTATGCGTTGGTGCTAATAC
>MDTC01150554.1_pt1 | contig 11929 bp, 10 predicted proteins | sample 811181 | NCBI WGS metagenome assembly MDTC01 (sample SAMN05326644, study PRJNA326480) | marine metagenome | isolation source: seawater | place: Pacific Ocean: North | collected 2011
ACTTGGACTTAGAAAAAGATCTGGATGACTCTGAAAGTCCTAGAGATAAGATGATGACAGAAATTGCTTTATTGGCGCCCTTGTACAATGAACTGATGCAGTTTTTGGCTAATGAGCTCGGTGGTATGGCTGAGTTGAAGTCTAAAACCGAAGTATCCAGTGATGCGCTGGTGAGCCCCTTTGCCGAGGAAGCGTCTGAGGTTTAACCATTCATAAGCACGATCGGGCTTGGATGATTGATTCAAGTCACGATTGTGTTCAATAGTCGTTGTGCCAAAGCGTACATCGTCACGACATGTTATTTACGAGCTTTACTTACACGGGTGTATGGTGTCCTGAGTCAATTCTTGGTGCGGTCTTATCCTAAATACATCTTACGCGGTATTAGGCGGCAGTGCCGGTCGGTAGTACCTCGTCGATGATATGCTCTGAATCATCGGTGGCATCAATCTGGCGCTCGCAGTTGGTTTCCGGCACCATGGTGTAAAAAACGCCCATACAGATGGCTATTGAGACGGGAACAACCATAAAGGCAGCTTGATACGGTGCTATGGTATTCGGCATGTAACCGCTCACTGGTGCATAATATTCCAAAATGTAGCCACTGATGGGCGTCAGTATACCAGTTGAGCATACCAAAATCATATTGTTGAGCGCGATGGCTGTGGCCATGCTGTCTTCACGGTTAAGATCGTTGATTAGCCCAAATGTGATTGGCTGAGCAGCTGATGACGTGCCGATTGCAACGAGCATAATGTTGACTACCCATGAATTACTTGGCTGGAAAATGATTAAAAAGAGGCTTGCTGCCAATCCCATGCCTAACAATACCATGGTTGGCCGGATGCGTTCTTTCATATGATTGGATACCCATCCAGCAGCAGGGCTTGCTATTGCCATGGAAATCCATACCCACATCAATTGCTGAGCTGATTGATCGTCACTTTGTGCTTGTATGAGGCTTAGAAATGGAACGCCCCATGATTCAGCAATAATTCCGACCGCTGCCCAGGATCCAAATGCAGCAAAGCCAACACACCAGTTAACATGATTTTTCGCGACATGACACAATATTGAGGTAATGTCACGGTTAACCTCGCTTTTGTCCTCATCTATTGTTTCAGGGCTATCTTTCAGGATGAAAAAAAACAAGCCTGTTAAAATGATGCCGAATATCCCGGCATAGTAAAGCGATATTCGCCATCCAATGGTTTGAATCATCATTCGGATGGGTTTTCCAGCTAAGACTGCACCAATGCATCCCATGATTTGTACACAGCCGGTGATGAGGGCCTGTTTTTCAGGTGGAAACCACCGAGCTGACAATGCCAGTGGCCCAATGAAAGCAAATGCTGAGGCCGCGCCAATTGCCAATCGACTAATCGATGCTAATATAAACTGATCTGTTGCTTGCAAACACAGTGTAGATATTGCGCACACGCACACTGCTGCTGTTAAGCAGGCTCTAGCGCCGAAGCGATCACACAATAGCCCTGCGGGTAGCTGCATAAGTGCGTAGGCATAGAAAAAGCAAGCAATGAGTTGGCCTAGCTGCCCGGGTCCCACTGAGAATGCACTCATCAATTCGCTGGTGATTACAGTTGGCATTACTCGTAGGAAAAACTCGTAAAGATAAAAGCTTGCGCTGAGAAACACAATAATGTAGGCAGTGAGTGTGCCAAGCTTGGGGTTGTCAGTAGATTCCATAGGTGCTCTTGGGTTTGCTAGTTGGTTTTGTCGTCGATTCGTTGATTAATATTAACACAATATGCAAATATCTGCAAATATCGGGATTAGTACGATGTTTTTTAACAATATTATTGAGCTTTTATGGCATGTTTTGTCAGTGATTGGCTAATGATATCTGAATCAGTGATGGGTTGCTCTCAGATGGTGATCAATGTGTTTTCACGTCTTATGATTGGTGATATTAACGGATTATTTTCTTACCGGCAATTCTGAATCATTTTATCCTTGGAATGAGCGCTTTTGTTCAAAGAGAATCGATAAGCGATTAATGTACCAACGGTTATCGACGGTGTAGTGTTTGTAGTTTTTTTGAAGGCTGATGCGCTTCTTTATTTGTGTTCGGGCGCATAATCAGCTAATCTTAAGTTAAGTTTACTTGAGCGTGATTCGTGTATCGACTAGGACCTATTGTCACAAACATCAGTTTTGTCTTGTTTCAATGTGTTGCTGTTATGTTGCCTGGATTTGCACGGCCATCAAATAAGATTGCGGTTGATCAAGTTACAACTGTTCGTGCGGAGGGTCACTCCTTAACGCGGCAAATTCCCGTCTATGGATGTATTGATAGTACTAGGTACGAGTCGCTGCGATTTGCGAACAAAGGCGTTGTGAGTAAAGTTTTTGTTATTGATGATCAAACAGTCGCTAAGGGTGATCTTTTGGCTAAGCTTGACTTAACGATGCTGCAGCCCAATCTAGATACGCTAAATATCCGAGTTGCGCAGTTGGATAAAAAAATTCAAGCTGCTACTGCTGAAGAGAAAAAGCAAGCAGTTCAATTACTACAAAACGAGCATGCTTTATCACTTGCAAAACAACACTATGAAAAGCAAAAGCGCTTGTATGCAGAACGGATTATTACCCAAAACCAACTCGATGAGTCGGCGTTTCGGCTAGACGAACGAAAGTCAATTCATCTTCAATCAAACTATCTGATTGCGAAAACGCATGATAAGATTGCATTGTTGCGTCAACACCGTCGGAATGCGCAACAGACGATCAAAGATATACAGCGCCAGATCTCGCAAAGCGAATTGCGTGCACCATTTTCCGGGAAAGTAGAGCGTATTCATGCCAAGCCGGGACAATCGGTGTCAAGTAATGATGTTGTCCTCACTTTATTTGATCCCGCACAGATGCGCTTGCGTGCGGTTGTGTCTCATGCTGAGATTCGAGAATTAAAACAGTATCTCAAAAAGAATAGTCGTGTTCCAGTAAAACTGGTTTGGCAAGATCAATCGGTTGAAGGTCATGTGATAAATATTTTGCCGTATTCAAAAAGTGAGACCTTGGGTGTTGATGTATTGGTAGATTTGGATTCCCAAGTATCTAAGCGATTATTATCACCACAACGGTTTATGATGATTGTTCCGACAGACCGTCGTTTGTTTACGTTGCCAGTTGATGCTATCCAGGACGGCTCGTTTGTTGTCAAAGTTTCTGATTCAGGGAAAATACAGCGGGCGGCAGTAACCAAAATCAGACCTGCTGCCGTTAACCCACATCATGTTGTCTTGGAAAGCGAACAACTGCAGTCGAGTGATGAGATTGTGGTCGCCTCAAAGGTTGCCGTGCATGAAGGTGATGTATTGATCAAAAATTCTGGAGTTTGATATGGCGAATCAAAACCTTGCATGTGTACATGATATTGTTGAGGTTGATGATGATAAGGATATATCTTGTCCTCCAAAGGGTAGTATGATGTGGAATGCGCATCCACGGGTTTATCTTAGTATGCCTGCAGGCTGTGATCGTGTCAGATGTTATTACTGTGGCACGCTGTATGTTAGAAAAGTGCGTGCCAAAAAATCAATGGCACAAGATTTGTAATTACGTGTAATGTCACCTTGTATTTTATCATTGGAGACGAGACGAGCACGTGTCATTTAGAATGGTCGACATGGCTGTTGTTTGTTACCTATAAACTGTGCTAATGTGTTCCATTCAACGGTCCATTAAAGGTTTTTAATGAAGGCAATGATTCTCTCTGCAGGGTATGGGACGCGTATGCGCCATCTAACCAAGCATTTGCCAAAACCCTTGCTCAAAGTTGGGCGATCAACATTGATTGAACATCATCTTGAGGTGTTATCTGCCTGTGGTATTGATGACGTGGTGATTAACCTGGGTTACCTAGGGCATCTTATTCGGGACTATTTAGGGGATGGTGCACGTTATGGGGTGAAAATTTCATATTCTGTTGAGAACCCAGACAATTTACTGGATAGTGGCGGCGGTGTAAAACATGCACTTCAGCTCTTGGGAGATCAGCCTTTTTTATTGCTGAGTGCTGATGTTTGGACTGACTTTTCATTGCGGTCTCTGATATCAAAATCGCGTTCTCGTGTGGTGGATCTTTTGATGGTGGAAAATCCCACTTATCATCGAGACGGTGATTTTTCAATTGCCCATGATCGACGTGTTTGGCTTGCAAGTGGCACCAATCCGATGACATATGCCGGCATCGGTGTTTTTTGTCCCAGTTATTTTTCCGAGGTCAGCGCACAGAAATTTGGTTTGTATTCTGTGATTGAGCGGGCGATTCGTGATGGGATGTGCTTTGCTTCTGTGATTCAAGATGCGCGTTATGTCAATGTTGGGACGCCTGAGCTTTTAGCACAACTTAATACAAGCTTATGTGAAATTTAAGCGCTATGAAACCTGTGTATCAAGCGCATGGTAAAAGCTTTTGGGCATGTCTTTTAGTCGTATTATGGTGGTCCAAGCACCAATCAGTTAGTTGCTGTTGTTATCCTTGATGTTGTAATGACGTACTTGATCAACAAATGCATGTACAGATTCAATTGGCGTTTCTGGTAATACGCCATGTCCTAAGCCAGCGATGTAATGAGTGTTCTTATTCACTTTATTTAACATGTAGTGCGTATGTTGTTGTGTTGCTATGGGGCCTGCGTGCAAGATACTGGGGTCGAGGTTACCTTGGAATACGAGATCAGGGAAACACGCTTGAAGACTTTCGATGTTGGCTGTCCAATCAACGCCAATACATCGGAGGTTTGTTATGTTTTTAAGCATTCTGATTCGTTTTTCAGTCAGTCCTTTACTGAAAAACATGACTGGTGCGGGACACTTCATGCGCTTTAGGCTTGCGCAAATATCGCTTAGCGCATTGGCGCTGTAGCTTTGGAATTGTGTATCGGATAAAATACCGCCCCACGTATCAATCACAAAGAGGATATCTGCCCCAGCCTGGTACTGTTTCAGTAGGTATTGAGCAGTAATGCTACTCAGTTCATTAATCAATGCTGTGGTAGCAACAGGGTGTGTGTAGGCAAAGCGTTTTGCTGTATGGAAGAGTGCTTCACTTCGTCCTGAAATCATATAGCAGCTTTGAGTCCATGGGCTACCGCTGAAGCCTATGATTGGCAGTCGCTTACCAAGTGCTGATCGCAACGATTTTACAGCATCATAGACATATTCCAGTCGTTCAATTGCTTCTGAAAAGGGGAGGTTAGTGATGTCTTTTGGTGATGAAATAGGGTGGCTGAGAATTGGGCCAGATCCTTTAACGAAGTTCAAGCCCAGATCTAAGCTATCAGCAATGGTTAGAATGTCTGAAAATACGATTGCTGCGTCTAAATTAAAGCGTCTCAGTGGTTGGAGTGCAACCTCTGTTGTCGCGTCAGTATTACGACAGAGTGACATGAAGTCTGGGAATTTTGCTCTGATTTCCTGATACTCAGGTAAATACCTACCAGCTTGTCGCATGAGCCATACAGGTGGGCCCTCAGTGGCCCTACCTGCGAGCGTATCGATCATGAGGTTGTTTTCCAGGTGTTCTTGAACTTCTTGACGGTTAGAGTGCGGTTGTTTACTATCCGTGTTCATTCTTGACCCCCAAGTCTAATTTCGTGGACTCGGGAGTAATGCGAATGTGTTGCCCACAACACCTGCACACACAATTAAACTGATTATAAATATCAATACGAGTGCCAATTTTCCTCCGGGGAGTTTGAATTCACCTGTCAAACTTTCGATGTATCTTGCACGCCAAACCATGATTACCGGGAGAATGCCGAATAAAAATGTTACTAGTAGCCCTGACAAGTCAAGTGCTAGGAGGAACCCTGAGGACTCTTTTGGTACAATGAGCGAAATTAGTAATGGTGGCCCAAGGGTCAGTCCTGCTGCAATGAGCTTAGGTCTGCTATATTTTTGTATGTTCAGTCCGTCTTGTAGAAAATCAGAGAGTGCGAGTACTACACCTAGAAACGAAGTTAGAATTGCGCAATTGGCAAAAATATTCATCAGCAAGGGGATAGCCTGTGCTCCGTCTGCGCTGAGTGTTTTCTGTAGTGCTGACAGTGGCGATCCACTTTTTGCAATTGTGTAGAGGCCATTTGCACCCTCAAAAGGTAACAATGCTACAATTAGGTATTCATAGACGAGATAAATCACCAGTGGTATGGTTGATCCTAGCCACAACATCTTTTTTAGGCTTGCTAAATCAGTGCTGAAGTTTTTTCTTAAGCTCGGTACGACAAAATGAGACGCAAAAGCTGCAATTGTAATCGGTAGGCTACTGACTAAATAGATTGCTTTACCGCCGCTCAAGTTGCTCAGTTTTGTGTATGGTCCGATTGTGCCGATCAAGCCGAAATAGCTTAAGAACATCGCCATCAGTAATATCTGATTCATCTTATCGAGTATGCTCACCCCTTGAAAGGCGACAAGGCCAAAAATAACAGTGAAAATTACCATACATAAGTATGTATCAATGTCATAAAATGGTTCGATGAGGCTTTGTAATAGCTCAGCTCCTCCAGAGATATAGGATGTTGATATGATGTAGAGTAAGAACAAGAAGCAGAACCACGTGATGACTTCTCCTGTTTTTCCAAGGTGTAGGTGCGCCATCGATATGATGTTGGCTTCTGGGTCGCTGCAATAGAATGTTACTTCTAAAAACAGTAATAACGTTGCTATGGAAAATAGGTAGCAGGCCACCATCATGAGGCATGCAGGTAGAAACCCCCCAACACCACTGATAAATGGTAGTGATAACATACTTGCGCCGATAGCAGTTCCTGCGACAATTGACGCGCCGCTTCTTTCTTCTGAGCTCAAGTTAAACATAGGGTGTCTCTCCAGTGAACGAACTGCTGATATTACACAGACGATAATACGATGTCAATATTGAAACGCGGTATTGAGGGTGGGGTACAGTCTCTTTTTTACAGCTGTGTCGAGGTGTTTAGGCGGTTGCAATTCGCCGCTTATGATACACTCTATGTGACTATTTAAACGCTTGTCGCTGCCTTAGATGGCAGTTTTATGGTTTTGTTTTCTGTCGTTGCGCTTTTTATAAACACCGCTACTCAGACATTTTGTCTGGTAGGCTTTTTCAATATCATCCGCGATCAGTTTGTAATTTGTCGGGGTCTGTTGGTTTCGTATGCTTTTGCAGAAATTGAACAGATGCAAGCCGGTCAATTCGTATGCAGGAGAGGAGGCAATTGTTTCAAGATCGTCATTGGTACGGATTGTGTTACAGCTTTCATAACATGATTTTGAATCTTTGCATTCCTTGAGATGCTTGATTACGGTTTTTGCATGTTTACAAAAGTGTGCGTTGGGTGCTAACTCATCTGCGAGGCAAAATGGCGTTATGGTTACGAGTAGGGCGAAAATCAACATCGATGAGCCTCAGGTATTTTGTTGTCATGAAATCTATCAAGCTTAAATGTTCTTGTCAATAAAGGTTATTGCTTCTATTGCCCTGTGTCCAATGATGAGACCGTTATCCCTCGAGTTTATCTCTCTTCAATTCTGGAGTTTGATGCTGCTATCAGTGCCAAGGCTGGTACGTTTGTACGATCGTGTTTCGCTTACTTGTTTGATGTGATGTGTTCGTCTAATGAGCTGTGCCTAGGATCTTCTTAGGCATGAGGCTTGATGATCTTTTTTTCCTGGTTTTCTTGTTACAGATGCTTCTTTGTTCCGCTTCGATACCGTCAGCGATTGTGTGGTAGGATTTCTGGGTATGCAAGCTTTCGATGTCGCAATATTCAAATAGTGGTGCCCCAGTGAGCTTGTATGCTGCGTGATTGGCAACTTTTCTGAGTGCATAGTTGTCTGCAATGGATGTACATGCTGCCTGGCATGAATCAAGATCAAGACATGTCCTTAGCTGCTCGACAACAGGTTTGGCCTGTTGACAGAATGACTGGTTGGCTTGATCAGGGCTCTCAGCGAGCAGTGATGTCGGCGTGATCGCTCCGAGTAGAAGTATTAATATCATCGTTGCTCTTTCATTGGTTTAATGGTCTGATTTTACAATTTTCTAATCAAGAGTCAAGTCCTCAGTGTGCGATCAAACGTTTCTTCAAGTCTGTTTAAGGCTGATCCCTTCCTGCTTTTAAAGAAAATTTCTTTGATGTTTGGGCATGTTTTTTACTTTGTTCTAACGAGGAATTTGTAATGTGTTTTTATGGGGGAATATTTTGGGAATGTTGTCGCACTATGTTAAACTGCACTATTAGGGGTACACAAACATGCAAAGAAGATGCTAGATTTTGGTCGTGTTGACTCTTTGAAGTCAATTATACAATCAGTTGCTATTGATGATAAGATGAACGCCGAAGTTTGGATGCAACGACAGTGGTCGACGAGGTTGCGGGGCGTACAGAGTAAACTGAAAAAGTTGTTGAGTGATTATTCTGACAATCAACCTGCTAGCAAGCTGCTGCCTCCGCATCAATATGAAAACATTGGTCAGCGTCTGGAGGTGGTTTTTTCTGAGCGATTAAAAAATTACTGGAGAGCTAACAAACTCTCTGTCATAAAGCAAATGTGGTTGCAAGCGCGTGCAGGGATCGGTACTGACTTCGCTGAAGCATATTCGCTTTTTTTGAACGGAGATGTTTCAGCAGTTGATGCGGTTTTCCCTTTCAGTGAGGATGATGTTTGGACCCAGTGGTTTTCAGAATATCGTGATCAATTCCATGAAAGAATTAATCAGATTCGTGATGAATGGATCATTGGATTTAGCACGATAAATGATATCATAGCTTTGCAACGAGAGCTATTGGAAGTGCAACCCGCTGTTTTAAATGATGGCTTGTCATATATTTCATCTGAGTTAACAAATGTCATCATTTTGTTGCGTTTGATTGCATTTCCAGACTGCGAATGTGATTCGCAGATGCCTGCAAGCCTGGCATATTCGGATCAACAGATGTATGGTTTGGAAGATTCATCCATATTTATAAAAGTCAACACAAATGATCCACAAACTCCTGAGCATAAGCTTGTGATTAGTACCGGTGATGACCTTGAAAATTCTATCTATAGCTTTTTTTGTGAAAAGTTTTTTACCACTGCTCAGCGACAGAATGCCGACCAGCCTTTTCGTGTTAAACAGCGTTTGGCGCCAATCATGCTCGGTATACATAGTCTGTTTGGAATGCCAAAAATTGTTGAGATGCTTAATAAATCTTTTCCAAGCCTTAGTGCTTTGTCTGAGTTGACTGATGGCGAGTGCTTAGTATTGTCTCCTGACTATTGTTGGCGCCCAAGCAATTTAATGGCCACTGAGGAGGTGAGTTCTTTGATCAGGATAAGCGACCTCTTTTGTCGTTGGCTGCTTCCCATAGCGTTTCCTGACAAGTTTAACCAGAAAAATCAGTCTGTGGGAGATATTAGTTGCGAATTGCCTGAACCATTGTTGAACAAAGTGTATTGTTGTCCGTCTGAAGCGCATGAAGTTCTCCGTGTGATTGCCGCTAAGCTTAATGAATTTGCTCATCCTAGTAACCACCGCTCGAGTTTGAATGCGCATTGTCCTCGGTATTTATCTTGGATTCGCGATCGATTGCGTGCGTTAAATCGACTCGGTATCTGTGTTCAGCGTGAGCGGGCTCTTTCGGGTGAATATGTGATCAAGAACCTGACATCGTGGTATCAAGATTTTGGTCCATATGAATTATCGATTCGCTGGTGGCTAATGCTTTGTTGTGGGATGATTTTATGGCTGCCGGTTTATGTTGTTATCGTGGTGTGGTTTCTTGTGGCTGGTATCTCTATTGCTGTGCGGTTTTCTGAGCGACACGACGATGCTCAATCTGTCGCATCGCCAGGCGATCAGGGTAGACCTCAAGGTTCGTCGTTGAAGTGCGCTTCTGTCAGAGAGCTGCCTGATGCGCCTGACTTGGAAAGCTTCTCTGTTCCCCTTGAGCGGTTTGATACGACGTTGCCTAATTTCAGTGGCTCTGTGCAACGGTATGACAGTGATTTAGATGCGAATCGGGGATTCTCAACTAGCCATGGTTGATTCAAATTTTGAGATTTTGACCCCTTGGTCAGCGATGATGTTCCCATCGCCGTAAACAATTGAGACGAACATGCTCATTTATTGTCGTATTTTACGGTCTTGGCGTATTAGAGTCATTTGGTTGACCAATCGATTGACGATGTGGCACATGTATTTGGCTTTCTGTTTGAATTTCACTCATTCTAAGAAAATCGCCACTTATTTGGAATGTTTCATCGGTTCTGTAATCAACGTCACCAGCGAGTGCTAGATAGAAATTTGATACGAATAATGCTGCACCTGCCACCATACACAATGCGCCAATGCTCGTTATCGAAGATGCTGTTGACAGTAATGTATAACTTAATGTAAACAGTGCGATGCTTGATAGTCCACCAAATGCCATCATGATTGATTTATAGTGTTTGCATTGATCAAGTAGTTTTTTCCCAGTGTCTGTGAAACGCTGTGCCATAATATTTTTGTTTCTGAAGTAATCACCAATCTTACTCATGTTGGTTGTTGCATTTTCCTGTAGTTGTCTCAATTGGTTTTGAAGTGATTTGGATTGATCTTGAAGTGCTATATTGGATTCTTCGAGTTTTCGTAGCTCTACAACACTATTGTTTGATTTAGTATTTAAAGTTTCGTTTTGTTTTTTAAGTTTGTCGATTTCAGTTTGCAACTGGGTTTTAGTCGATGTCGATTGACTTTTAAATGACGCAAGGAATTCTCTAAGTTTTCGTAGCTCTGCAACATTCTTGTTTGATTTAGTATTTAAAGTTTCGTTTTGTTTTTTAAGTCTGTCGATTTCAGTTTGCAGCTCCGTTTTTATCCTAATATTTTCCTCATTTTTCGCTGTTTGTTCGCTGCTTTCATTCGCTGTGTTCGTAGCTGTTACTCCGCTTATTGGGATCAATTTAGATAGTGTCTCTTGAGTGGTTGTTATCCAGTCCGAGTATGCGTTCGCTAGACATGGTTGTCGATTTTTATTGTTGAGATATTCGGTTACACATGAACTTTTTATTTCAGTGTTTAGTTTGTCTAGCATGGTATTAATTTCGCCTAGTATGCTTTGAGCTGTGTCACGCGATGGTTGATTGCCTGGTGATAGGCGTTGTATAGAAGATCTTGATGTATTGCTGGCCTGATTGGTCGATGTGGTATTGAAAATAGGTTCCAACCAATCGATGACCAGTTGTGCTGTTCTAATCTTTCCATTAATTATTTTTACTTTATTAGCGACGTCCAGACTGTTAATAGCGTTCGAGCTTTTCAATGCGGTTTGTACATCGACCACTTTGGATCTGATGTTCATGATTTTGGGTAATGCTTTTTCAAGCAACCTGTCAACTATCTCAATGCCTAATGGCATAATACATGATGTAATCAGTTGTCCAACTTTAAAAGTCTGTTTAGCGCTGTTATCATTCGTGTGATCTAGATGAACTTCACGATCTGACAAAAGGTTGCAAAGTGTTATTGCGTAATTGGGATTATTTTTGTCAAGCCGAAGGTAACGATTTTGCCTATCAGTGCCCCGGAAGTTGATCTTGATTCCTGATTGATTATCATCATTTTGGTTATGGTTGATACTTGTAGGAAGTTTGTGATTAATCTCTAATGGATGATTAATGATCGCTCTTAAAGTTTGTTGAGCGATGTTTATTTCCGGGTCAGTAATTTGAATTGAGCAACAGTGTTTTAGTATTTCAGGCTGCCGTTCGATGATTTCATTAAGTTTAGAAACTTCATTGTTGATTGAATGGCATTGCATTACCCATTGCGATGCATCCGCATCAGTTTTATTAAGATCATTGATAAAGTAATTTTTTATATTATCATAAATGCTTGAATATGATGATAATGCTTCTGGACGGCTTGAGTTTGCTTCTAGCGCTGTTCCCA
>MDTC01246796.1_pt1 | contig 11928 bp, 13 predicted proteins | sample 811181 | NCBI WGS metagenome assembly MDTC01 (sample SAMN05326644, study PRJNA326480) | marine metagenome | isolation source: seawater | place: Pacific Ocean: North | collected 2011
AAAAGCCTGACACTTAATTTAAATCTCGCAGGTATAAAGCCCCATAAAGCTTCCTGAAAAAGCCTCAGATCCTTCAAAATGAAAAAAGAAAGAAAAGGTATTAGTAAAATGTTAACCACTCCGCCAAGCACTGTAGGAGTCGTCAACCAGACCTGCTGGACGGCTAGTCGAGCCTGACCTATCATTTGCTCGAAAAAGTCGAAGTCTCTAAAAAACTCATAAATACTCTCCTCAGAAATAAGGCCCTGACCTATGAGAAATTGCTGAAGTGGAGCTGTCCTCTCTCTAAAGGCAGAAAGCGCCCTAGGCGCCAACTTAAGAATCTCTACACTCTCATTGTATATAACAGGTGCTATGTGGCCCAGCAAAACAATAATCAAGCCCAATAAAGCGAAAAGCAGCAGGCCAGCCGCCAGAACTCGAGGAAGTCGCAGCTTCAGCTCAAGAAGCTGAACTACGGGTGAAAGGAAGTAACAAAAGAAAAAGCTTATAAAAGCTGATAGTAAAACCGAACGATACAGCAGCGATACCGCCAGAGCCGAAGTGACCAAACATACAGCTACCCAAATGATACTTCGCATACTTAACCTCTGATGATTCAGACATCACGCCAAAAAGTTTAGAACATATATTAATTTGATTCTTCAGGCTTTTTAGCAACCACAACCCTATCTCTACCCGCATAATCTTGCTTAACATTGACATCACACCAACCGGAAGCCTCTAACAGAGCTGGCACAGATTCACCTTGATCATAGCCCACCTCCAAAACCAGATGGCCACCGGGAACCAGACTATCATGAACGCTAATAGCCATGGCACTGTAGAATCGCAGCCCGTCTGAGCCACCATCCAGGGCCAAATGTGGCTCATGCTCGCAGACCGAAGGGTCAAGACTCGAAATCGCACCTTGCGGAATATATGGTGGATTACTCACCACCAAGTCTACTTTACCAAATTCTTCAAGACCGGCGCCCAAAAAGTCGATCTCACAAAACATAACATCAGCTTCATGATATAAGCTATTTTGCTTAGCTACAGCCAATGATTTCGGGCAAATATCAACACCGATAACCTTAGCAACTGCAAGCTCTTTCGCCAAGGTTATAGCAATACAACCACTACCAGAACCTATATCAATAACACTAAAACCCTCGCCACCGGAGGTTATTGCCAATACAGCTTCAACCAGGCATTCAGTATCAGGTCTAGGTATCAAAACATCAGGAGATACGCAAAAGTCTCTTCCATAGAAAGAAGCTAAGCCAGTCAAATATGGAATAGGAACCCCTCTTTTACATTCTTGCAACAGCGCCTTGAAAGACTCTCGTTCCAGAACGGCCACAGGCATTTGATAGTTTGTATAAAGCTCAACCCGTGAAAGACCTAGAACATGGCAGAGGAGACGCTCATAGTCAGACCGACGTAAGGACATATCACTAGACAAGTTGGCGTTGGTCCAACGTAAAATATCAGATATAGTCCATACTCGATCACCCATCGGCTTCACTTGGACTCCAGCTCTTCTTTCAGCAGTTTGGTATTGTGATCTAAAGCCAAAGCCTCCAAAACCTCAACAAGATCACCTTCCATAACACCATCCAGCTTGTATAAGGTCAGGTTTATGCGATGATCTGTTAGTCGCCCCTGCGGAAAGTTATAAGTGCGAATTCTCTCACTTCTATCACCTGAACCAACCTGACCCTTTCTTTCTGCACTTATTGAGTTTTGCTGCTCAGCCTGCGCTTTCTCAAAAAGCCTAGCCTTCAACACCTTAAGAGCTCTATCTTTATTCTTATGCTGCGACCTCTCAGCCTGGCACTCTACAGCTATACCCGTCGGGACATGAACAATGCGAATCGCAGAGTCAGTAGTGTTCACATGCTGCCCACCAGCACCTGAAGAACGTGTCGTCGATATATCTAAATCTTTTGGATTTATTTCAACCTCCACTTCTTCAGCCTCGGGTAGAATCGCCACGGTGCAAGCACTGGTATGGATACGACCCTGAGTCTCAGTCTGAGGCACTCTCTGAACTCGATGAACCCCCATTTCGAACTTAAGATGACTATAAACTCGATCCCCACTAATACTACATATTATTTCTTTAAAGCCACCCGCAGCGCTGTCGGTGGAGCTAAGCATCTCTACACTCCACTTTTTCTTATCAGCAAAACGACTGTACATACGAAAAAGATCACCAACAAAAATACCTGCCTCATCTCCACCGGTGCCAGCTCGAATCTCTACAATAACGTTTTTTTCATCATTGGGATCTTTAGGTAAGGTTAAAAATTTAAGTTTCTGCTCCAGCAGACCCATAGACTTTTCCGCAACTTCGAGCTCCTCTTTGGCCATCTGCCTAAGCTCGGGGTCGGCCTCACCCAACATTTCAACAGCAGCCTCTTTGTCAGCTCTGACCTGCTTATACTCCCGATACACAGTCACCAGCTCTTCAATTTGACCACGCTCCTTTATAAGTAGCCTTAACTCATCAGGGTTAAGATCTCCCTGCGATAAGCGACTTTCCATTTCGATAAACTTAAGATCAATAGCATCTAATTTACCAAACACACACACTCCACAAAAAATGAAGGGTGCCATAATTAGCACCCCACAGGAAAAAAATAAACTAAAAACTAATTAGCATATTTCTTTTTGAACTTCTCTATGCGACCAGCTGTATCGATTAACTTATGTTTACCTGTATAAAAAGGGTGGCATGCGCTGCAGATCTCCACACTAAACTCACTCTTGGTAGCTCTAGTTTCAAAGCTATTTCCACAAGCGCAGCTAACCTTGGCAAAAGAATATTCAGGATGTATTCCCATTTTCATATCTAACCCCTCAGCATTACCCATTCATTGACTCTAAAAACTCAGCGTTAGACTCGGTACGCTCCATCTTGTTAAGCATAAAGTCCATCGCATCGACTGTATTCAAGGGGTGCAGTAGCTTTCTTAGTATCCACATTCTGTTTAGAACATCCTTAGGCAAAAGTAGCTCTTCCTTTCTAGTACCTGACTTATTAATATCCATCGCAGGAAAAATTCTTTTTTCCGCCAACTTCCGGTCAAGAACCATCTCCATATTACCAGTACCTTTGAACTCCTCGAAAATAACTTCATCCATCCGCGAGCCAGTATCTATAAGGGCTGTAGCGATAATGGTCAACGAGCCACCATCCTCGATATTCCTTGCTGCACCAAAGAAACGTTTTGGCTTGTGAAGCGCATTTGAATCCACACCACCAGACAGTATCTTACCTGAAGGGGGCACCACGGAGTTATAAGCTCTCGCCAACCTCGTGATTGAGTCCAACAAGATAATCACATCGTTCTTATGCTCAACTAGCCTCTTAGCCTTTTCGATCACCATTTCTGCCACCTGCACATGCCTTTGCGCTGGCTCATCAAATGTAGAACTAATCACTTCACCGCGAACAGAACGCTCCATGTCCGTAACTTCTTCAGGCCTCTCATCGATCAATAGAACAATTAAAACGGCTTCCGGATGATTTTTCGCTATCGAAAATGCCATACTCTGCAAAAGAACTGTTTTCCCAGTTCTCGGCGGCGCAACCACTAGAGCTCTCTGCCCCTTACCAATAGGGCACATTATATCGATTATTCTGGTTGAATACTCCTCAGCACCAACCTCCATCTTGAACTTTTCCATCGGATAAAGAGGCGTCAAATTATCAAATAATATCTTGTCGAATCCGGCTTCTGGGCCACTGCCATTAACCTTTTCGACCTTAAGCAAAGCAAAGTATCTCTCGCTATCTTTAGGAGGTCTTATCTGACCAGAAATCGTATCACCAGTGCGCAGATTAAACCGCCTGATCTGCGAAGGAGAAACGTAAATGTCATCAGGACCGGGGAGGTAGTTATAATCCGGAGCCCTCAGAAAGCCGAAGCCATCCGGTAGAGTTTCCAAAACACCGGAACCATAAATCACGCCTCCACGCTCAGACTGAGCCTGCAACAAGCCAAAAATAAGGTCCTGCTTACGCATTGCGCTCGAGCCCTGAACACCCATATCGCGAGCAAGACGGTTCAGGTCTGCTATCTTACGCTCTTTCAACTCCTTGAGGTCAATCTCAGCAACATCCTCGTTCTTGGATGCACGTCTTGAGCGTTTCTTCTCAACCAACTCTTTTTCGCTTTCTACTTCCTTAACCTTTTCAGTCATTTTTGCAGCTCTCTAAGTATCATTTGGGGGGATTGCTAAAGCGCCTTGCCAACCGGAAACCCCCGGAAGGGCACATTAAACAGATTAAAAAAAATGTGGGACTATTTTATCGCACTCGCCCGATACACCGGACTCGAACCTTACGAAGCTCATTGACCACAAGAGGCTTCACTATTCTACTTAAGCCATGTTGTCAACTAGATTTCCATCAAAACAGAGTTCAAAAAACCAAAATAATTGTATAACTATTGTATAATAGCCGAAGAATCTAAAAAGAACCAGCAAGGGATCACTCCAATGAAAAAGATCTTTACCATTATCACTGCAATTATATTGTCGAGCCCAAATATTTATGCTCAGGATGCCACAGACCAAAAATTCCACCATCTATTTAAAACAGCCGGTTACGCCACTGCTTTTGGAGCAGCTCTTGGAGCAGCAGCACTAAGCTTCCGCGACCATCCAAACCAAGACCTGAAGTATGTTGCAATCGGAGCATCGGTAGGTTTCATAGGCGGCTCTATTCTAGGTAGCTACGTCATTCTGAGACCTATAATAAACCAAGGAAGTCAGCAAGAAACACCACGATTACATCAATCAAAGCTAGGAATATTAGGAGAAGTGACCATCGCAAGATTCTGATTTAACAACAACTTCGCCCACAAGATCATACTCATGAGTTTCAGTGATGAGAACCTCTTGAATTTGCCCTGGTAAAGCTGGACCATCATTAATGTAAACAAGGCCATCTACCTCTGGAGCTTGAGTGGCAAGGCGACCTTCATACAATAAGTCCGTCTCGTCACTGAGCCCCTTAACAAGAACCTTCTGCCGCGAACCAATATAGGATCTAAGTTTACGCTGAGAAATCCCTTGCTGCAACGCCATCAACTCTGACTGCCTTTCCAACATAACGTCTTTTGCAATTTGATTACTCATCCGACCCGCCACTGTCCCCTGTTCCTTGGAATATGTAAAGCAACCTAGGTGATCGAACTCAACCGCTCTCACAAAACGCATTAAATCTCTAAAATCATTATCTGTTTCACCCGGAAAGCCTACCATTACCGAGGTCCTTATTGCTACGTTCGGTACAGCAGCTCTAACGCGTTCTATTGTGGCCCTTATCTGATCAGCGCTTACATCACGATTCATCGTTCTTAAAATTCCATCGGCAGCATGCTGAACAGGTATATCAATATAGGGGACTATCTTATCCGAGGTTGACCACAAAGATAGAAAGTCATCTGAAATATTCTCGGGATATACATAAAGCATTCTTAGCCAACTAATCTTGTCGACTTCAACTAACTGCTCAAGTAACTCCCTAAGTGAGTACTCACCTGTATCACGCCCATAGGCAGCTAAGTCCTGGGCAATGAGGTTAATTTCCTTCACCCCCTGATCACCTAACCGCCCGACCTCACTAACTATACTATCAATAGGCCGAGACCTAAGCCGACCCCGAATGGCGGGAATGATGCAAAAGGAACAGTTATGCTGACACCCTTCTGCCACTTTTACATATGCGGAGCTAGAGGAAAGCGTGTTCTCTTTTGGGAGCTCGCCACTGTAAAGGTAATTTGTCCGCTTAGCCTTTACAGACCCTGCAGGTAAATTTTCTTTAAGAAAATTAGGTATTCTCGGAAATTCATCCGTACCAATGAACAAATCAACTTCTGGCAATCCATCTTTTAATTGACTCTTATAGCGCTGAGATAAACAACCAGTCACTATCACCTTGGTGTCCGGGTTGGAGCGCTTAATATCAGCAGCCTCCAAAATCTTAGCTATACTTTCATCCTTAGCATCATCGATAAAAGCACAAGTGTTTATAACTATTGCATCTGAGGACTCAGGATCCTGGCAGTGGCTCCAGCCATCCTCTTTTAGAGCACCCAACATCACCTCGGAGTCAGACCTATTTCTAGCACAACCAAGGGAGACCATATGGAACTTATTTTTTGAACCCAAGCTTCTCTCCATCATCGACAACTACTTGACCTTTTTAAGCAAAAAGATATGTTAAACTATAGAACCATACCAGGCCGCCCCTCAATAACATTCAATTTAATCAAGATCAAGGATAATGGGGAATGCAAGGACTCTTTTCTATCAATGGCCAAATACAAGCGCCCGATGATGCCAACCTATCGCCTCTAGATCGAGGCTTTCTCTTCGGCGACAATGTTTTCGAGGTATTGGTAGGTTTCAAAAAAAATATCCTCGAACTATACCCACACCTAACCCGGCTACGAGAATCTGCAGGAATGATCTCTCTGGAAATCCCATGGACTAATGAACAACTGGCTTTCGAAATCGAAGCGTTACTAGAAGTAACTCATTTTCAAAAAACCTATATTCGGCTAGTGGTCACTAGAGGCGAAAGCCTAGGCCTTGGCATTTCCAGTAACTTGAAGCCAAACAGGTTTATCTACTGCTTTCCAGCTGCGATAATGGAAGCGAATACCTATCAGCAAGGCATAAAGCTAAAATCCCAATCACAGGCCTACACAAACAGGGGCGCTGTCGCAAAAACAGGAAATTACTTGTCTAGTATCACAGCACTCTCAGCAGCAAATAAATCTGGCTTCGATGATGTTCTCTGGGTTAACTCCGAACTAGAAGTAACAGAAGCATCAACTTCAAATATATTCTTATTAGGTCGTGAAGGAGACTTTCTTGAAATAGCAACACCGCCTGCTTATAGCGGTCTATTACTAGGTATAACAAGAAGAAGAATCATATCAATTCTCACCAACAGCAAAATCAAGGTTACTGAAAGAACGATCTATCAGGATGAAATTCCAAAATTCGATGAAGGGTTTTTATGCTCAACTGTAAAAGGTCTAGTACCTATAGCAGCCATAGATAGCCACCGGCTACACACAATGCGCACAAACTCTACTTACAGATTAATTTTACGACTCTTTAATGCGTGGGTAGCCTCTGAAATCGGATACCAAGTTAATTGGAATACTGGAGCGAAAGCATCGAAGTGAGCTACTCTTCACCTTCAGCTATTTTTTCGTTTTCCACTAACTGAGAATCTTTTACCCTCTCAATAGCTTCCTTAATTGCCGCTGAATCTGCTTCAGCCGCTTGTTGGTTGACTTCTTCCAAAATATTATGCCGAGTGGTATATTTTGACGAGTTTAAAATTATCTGCCGACCGCGCCGATTCTTCAAGTTAAACACAAGCGGAGCCTTAAGGTTCGCTGTCATATTCTTAGGGTCGCTTGGCAAGGTTATGATAACTGAAATCACCGCATCTTCCTCAGAGCTAAGGTCGAGATCAACGACCTCGGCCTCTGCAACCTCAACAGTGTAGTCAGCCTTAAAAAGTAAAGGGTTGATTAAAACAAAGGCGATAGCACCGTCATCCAAGCTCTGTAACCACTTAAAAGGTGAATCCTTCTTGTCATGATCAAATAATACAAAGCGCTTAAGTTCCGGAAAACCAATCAGTCCACCAGGGAGCTGTATCACATCATCTTCACTCACCTCAACGTCACCAAAACGAGTTGTTGTCACTTTAAGCAAGATCCACTCCTAACACTATAAACCGGTGGCACAAAACATGGAGTATAATTTATAAGTTTATTATATCCCATTATATCTAATTCAATCAACAGCAATCTACTTTTTTACCTTTGCAAATATCTTCAACCCCTTATGAGAACCTTCAGCTGCAGACAATGGAGCAGAAAATTCGCCAATGTCGCACTCTACCCGCGCAGCGCGGGAATTCTCCTCAGTAATTCTTTGAAAGACTTCTTCACGGTGAACACCTGTGGAGGCGCTTGCTTTGATCCCAAGCCTTACTTGCCTGCCTTTTATCTGCATAACAAAGATCTTGGCATCCTCGCCAATGACAATTCCTTCGCCTACTTTTCTGGTCAACACTAACATCCCTACCCTCCCTGGTTGGGAAACAAATTAATTACTGCAAAAAATTCAACAACGATGGCTGAAGTAGTTTGTTTGAAGCCATCAAAGTACTTTGGAGAACCGTTTCTGTGCGCTTAAAGTCAGAAGTGCTTTTAAACATATCAGCATCCTCAAGTTCTGAAACTGATTTCCGTGTAAGATCTAAGGAAATACCATTTGCTTTTTCTCTTTCAGATAAAGAGTTGTATATAGCACCCAGCCTAGCTTGAAAACTCGATACTTTGTCGAGCTGATGATCCAACTCTTCAAGAGACTTCCTTATCTCGTACATATCATCGTCTTTGAGACCTGTGTATAAGATGTTGAGACTATGTATTAAATCAAAGTGCCCACTCTCCCTCTCTTCGTGCGAAGCCTGAAACATCTCCCTAGCACCTAAATTAATACGTTTGAATGTCTCTTCATCAGTTTGAATGAAAATCCCCCCATCGTCTCCTACATATTGACCATCCTTACTAACAGGCGGAGTTTGACTTCTAAATCCACCAAAAACGTACCGCCCCCCGAAGGAACTATTACCCAATGACGTCACGGCTTGAATAATCTGAGCAAGCTCTCTTGAAGTAGCCAACCTACTTTCTGGGCCGTAAGTACCATTAGACATTGCGACAGCTAACTCTTTACCGCGCATGAGAAATTCATGGATTCCCTCAACAGCAGTTTCTGTCCTCTCAAGAAAACCCTTCGCATAACCTATGCTCTTAATGAACTGCTCGAGCCGGTTCATTCTCCCCTTTTCTCTCATTACTTGACTAGCATCAACAGGGTCATCGGAAACCCTATTAATTATTTTTTGTGTAGATATCTGCTCAAGCATACCAGCGTTATTATTCTTAGCTTTTTCTACGCGGTTAGAAACAACGTTATACCTTTGCGTTTCAGAGATACGCGACATCTATTAAAAACCCTTCCTATCTTTTCAAACTCAAAACCGTTTCAAGCATTTCGTCAACGGTGGTGATCACTCGAGAAGATGCTGTAAAGTTTGCTTGCCATTTCAACAGATTTGCCGCCTCTTCATCCATAGAAACACCTGAAATAGCTTCTCTCTTAGACTTAAGCTCGTTCATAGATACTTCGTCAGCCTCTTTCACATGCCCAGCTCGCACTACTTCTAAACCATAACTGCCAACGTAAGTTGCATAATAGTCGTTAAAGGTTGCATTATCATTCAAAAGTACTTTTTCCGTCTCCAGCCGGACAATGTCATTACTGAGAACATTATCACCTGGAGCCCAAGGTGTTGCTGCGACAGATATTGCATCTGTAGTTTCCCAAATAGCTGACTCGATTTCTATAGAGCCAGCTGCATTATCCATATCTTCACTGAGACTAAACAAGTTCCTACCCTTAGTTTCCTTATAGTCATTCAAACCATAACCTTGCCTATGGATCTGATTCACTCGGTCCGCTAGCGTGTAAGCTAGCTCATTATTATGTTTCATAAGTTCAGGTATTCTCTCATCCCGGACATTGAATAAAGCCTTTAGTTCACCGGCTGTGTTTGCCTCAGAAATAACCGACACTCGATTACCATCTGTATCGTTCACAACAACTTCAAAAAGTTGCCCTGCGTTTTCTTGAACCCTCGCACCCAATTCCGCCGACATATCCCTATCGACAAAAAGTGCTTCGTCAGGTCCGCGAACCACAATCATCCCCATATCACCACGATAATACTCAACCGCAATTTTCTCACTTAGTGATCTTAGTAAACGATCCTGCTGATCACGTAAGTCACCAGACTCCTGCTTTTCGCCCGCCTCAGCAGTCTGAATAGTCACATTTAGTTTTGCAATACCTTTTAATAGCTTATTAATTTCCCCAACATGGCCCACTATCTTCTGATTGATATCGTTGCGCCTAGTATTCAAATCCCTATCCACTCTCTTAAACGATGCTGCTAAATTTATTGCTGATTCCTTGAAGGAGGTTCTTACTGTAAGGTCCTCAGGAAAGTTAGATACTTCTCTAGCAGCATTGAAAAATGCCGACATCTCTTTGTCAGTTGTTATATTTAACTCCGGGCTAAATACCTCTTCTAAGCCCTTAAGCTCGCGATGATATGCCTCACTGTTACCCAAATCTTGCTTCGCTCGGTTCAGTGATCTCTCAATAAATTTATTGTGAGCTCTGGTTATGTTATAAACAAAAACGCCATTACCTCTCAATATTCCCTGCTTTTCAGAGGGATGCCTTTGTTTTAAATTAACCCTCTGACGCGAGTAGCCATCAGTATGGGCATTAGCTATATTATGGCCGGTAGTATCTACACCCTGCCTCGACGCAAACAAGGATTGAGAACCGATATTTAAAGTGTGAAATAGTCCGCTCATGCCTTAACCTCGAAAATAGATCCCCCAAAGTTAACTTTTTCACTTCCCTCTGCAGTATAAAGAGCATCTGCCGAACTAGCTGCAGTCCGAAGGCATTTCAGGTGCTCACGATACCTTACTAAAAGTGTCTGAATTAAGTATGCATTCTGTTCAATTTTGGGATTAACCTTTTTACGAACGGCAGATAGGTTTTTATGAGAGTCCTTCAACTTTTCGATATTATGAACTAATACTTTACTCTCCATCGATTTATCAAAATCTACTTCAGATAAAGTTGAAATCAGCTCACCAACTGTAGAGACGGTAACACCCAGCTTTCCTTGCAGTATAAATGCGTAATCACTAAGCTTCTTGACCTTTTTCTCAATTAGTGAACTACAGTCCTGTTTCGCAGTTAAAACTTTTTCAAAATCTTTTCCTGATCGCGATGAGATGAATAACTTCTCCTGGTCGATGATCTTATCCATCTCAGTAAATAGTTTCGATAACCATGTAAGGCTATCTATCATCTTTTCTACAACTTCAATATAAGATCTATAGTCCTTCAAAAAATATTCCAACTCCAATTCTGAAATTAAAAAACTTCATTACCTGACTAGAATAACATCGTCTTGAACAATACAACTCGGCCTATTTTGCCCAACAAATTAAACCTAATCGCTATTACAAAAATTTGAATCAGAAGTGTAGATTTCCCCTAACCAGAAAGGCCATAAACACAAAACATTAAACAACAATTGTTTTTAAACAAATACAGCTCCAAAAGACTGCATAAGTTTCTGATAAATCGGCTAGCCTGAAGCTAAAAGCCTGAAATTGAATTTAGCTACTCTCGCGACTGATTCTTAGCCTGATAGTCCTTCAAAGCTTCTTTTAACATCCCATCAGCAATACCCTCTGCATTAGGATCGTAGCTACCATTGGCAATCAAAGATTTAAAATGCGCAACCTTATCCTCTCTGATAGGGGATGTATTCATAGCTATCTCAAGAGCTTTACTCTTCGCTTGGGACAAGCTTTTTGCATCATCGGATAGCCTAACACCAACACCTTCAGCAGACTGAGATTTAACCGACTCTCCAGACTTAGCTTTAAGAGCTTTATTCTGAATTTTTTCTCGCGCTATTTCTGTAGCAGCAGAACTACCATCTAAACCTACAGACCTTGTAACCATGGTTACCCTCCGAGCGTTAATAAAATTCCTTGTACCTTCTATCGCCTCTACTTTTAGTTAAAAGATGATCCAGGTCCTGACTTACACCTAAAAGCTGCTTTTCGATTGAACTAGCGAGACCTGAAGACCTCTGAGAAGCCATAGACTTGGCATACTCAAAGTCAAGCATACCACGAAAGACATCTTCACCATTTCCGCCGTCAAGCATACCTGACTTCTTAACAGATGCCCTCATAGATTTTAGCATAATCTCGACAAAAATTGCTTCAAATT
>MDTC01126074.1_pt1 | contig 11925 bp, 10 predicted proteins | sample 811181 | NCBI WGS metagenome assembly MDTC01 (sample SAMN05326644, study PRJNA326480) | marine metagenome | isolation source: seawater | place: Pacific Ocean: North | collected 2011
CGTGAGCGGCTTCAGGGGATGCGCCCCACGAAAGGCCGTATCAGCGCCCCAGGGAATAAAATGGAACAGGCCGTCTCCGGGATCCCGATAGATGTGGAAATTGTTGGCGTTGCCAGTGGCGGAATCCCAGGCGCCCAACAGGGTTTCCAGCGCCCAGAACCGGATAAATTCATCCACATCCACCAGCTGCGGCAATACATTCACCATCTGCTCATCGGGCAAGTCCAGAGCATCGGTAACGGCCTGCAGGTCAGTCCGGTCGTTTTCTTTTTCGTTGGTCTTTTTCTCGAAACGTTCGCTCAGCCAGGTACCGAAGTCCGCCGTTTGGGCTTCGTACTGGTTACCGTCGTCGTCCCCGAATACCCGTGCCAGAAAGGGCTTCTTGATAGGCTCGACATTGGTAAACACACCCAGATCCTCGCCATTAACAGACACTCTGGCGTAATTGCATTTCGGCGCCGCGAGCCCGGCCTGCCGGAACTGGTCATAGGCCATGCACTGGCGGGCATTGGAGGGGTCCTGGCGGTTATTGTTCAGGGTCATCCGGGTCATGTTCTGATAGGTGCGACCAGGCCAGAGATCGTTAAAGTCCAGCTTGAGAGAGGGGATACTGGGGCTCAGGGAGCCCATGTAGCCCTTCTTGCGCACGATCACCCGGTCCATGCGGTCACCGTCGATGGTGACGCTGGCCGTGAATTGCGTGTATTCGAACTCGGGCACACATTCCCGGTCGGTGCTGGCCAGGGTTCGGGCTTCCGATTTCAGTTTGCTGAAATCGGCGGAGCTCATGGTGAGCGACACATCAATCAGCCGCTCGGGATCATAAAGCTCGACATCGCCCCCTATGTTCACGGGCTCCGCCGGGGGTTCGAAATCCGAGGGGCTGGACACCTCCGTCTCGCCGCCCCCACCGCCGCAACCGGCCAATAGCACAGCGCCGATCATTGCCAGCCACCAATGCCCAAATCCACTGCCGGCTTTCCGGCCAATCGTTGTTGTTTTCATCTGTTACTCCCTCAGATGTTTGAAACCTGCCGGTATCGGAGACCGGTTGAGGGAGTATTTCGCGAAGCGCTTCAGAGTGTATGTAAGAAGGTCTTACAGGACTGGCGAGAAGGGGTCAGGCCGAGGCAGAGGTCAGCAGGCTGGTCATCAGGGCCCTGAGCCGGTTCGGTTTCACCGGCTTGTTCAGTATTGGCAGGTACTGGGCGCGCAGTATCTTGCGGGTGTCATCGCTGCGATCTGCGGTAATGATGGCGGCGGGAATATCACGACCAAGGTGGCGGCGAACCCCGTGAACTGCATCGTAACCGGTTCGCTCATTGTTCAGGTGATAGTCCGCAAGGATAAGGGCCGGTATCTGGCCGGTTTGCTCGAGAGCCTCCACGGCCTCTGCCTTGCTGGCGGCTGTGAGCACATCACAGCCCCAACGCTCCAGCAGCAACTGCATGCTCTCCAGAACCGCCGGCTCGTTGTCGATCACCAGCACCGGCACACCGTCAAAGCCATCGGCGAAATTCTGGAGCGAATCTGTACGGGCCATATCCGGTCTGGCCTGAGCGGGTTCAAGCGGCAGGGTCAGCACGAAGCGGGAGCCACGACCGGGCCGTGATGACACATCAATGTCGTACCCCAGCACCCGAACCATCCGTTCCACGATGGCCAGCCCCAGGCCCACACCCTGCCGGCCGCCGGTGCCCTGGGGCAACAGCTGGTGAAACTCGGTGAAAATGTCCCGGAGCTTGTCTTCCTCGATGCCAACACCGGTATCCCAGACTTCAATCCGCAGACGGTCGCCGCGGGATCTCAACGCCATGACAACACCGCCCTTGCGGGTGTACCGGAAGGCATTGCTGAGAAGATTTCGGAGGATACGGGTCAGCATGCGCTGATCTGTTCGCACCATCGCCGGAATGGTGCGTACCCGGAACCCGAGGCCGGCATTGCTGGCAACGGCCTCGAACTCCTCCCCGAGGGATCTGGCCAGGGCGGCCACATCGGTATAAACCAGATCAGGCTTCATTGCCTGCTGGTCGAGCTTGGAGATATCCAGCAGGTCCGCCAGCAGGTCTTCGGCGCCCTCCAGAGCCCGATGTACCTGGTGCACCATGCGGGTTTCCTGTTCCGGCAGCGTGCTGTCCTGGAGCGCGGATATCATCAGCCGGGCTGCATTCAGGGGCTGGAGCAGGTCATGGCTGGCCGCCGCGAGATATTTATCCTTGCTGCGGTTGGCCTCTTTGGCGGCTTCCATGGCAACAAAGAGCTCGCGCTCAACCTTCTCGCGCTCCTCAATCTGGTAGCGCAGGCCCACATTGGCATTCTGCAGTGCTTCGGTCCGCTCTTCCACGCGCCGCTCGAGGGTGGCGTTCAACTGCTCCAGTTTCTGCCGGGCCAACACTCGCTCGGTAATGTCGGCAACGAAGGCTTCCACCACTTCCGGTCCGAGGTCCGGGCGTCGCAGCAGGGTGACAGCAACGTGGACCGGCGTGCGATCAGCACGCTGGAAACGGGTTTCCCGGGCACTCAGGCTGCCCTCGTTGAGAAGCTCCTGCCGTATGGCATCGAATTCACTGGAACTGCAGAACAACTGTTCACGGAGCCGGATGACCTTTTCCGTGAGCGCCTCGGGGCTGTCATAACCGCAGATTCTCGCCATCGCCGGGTTGCAGGCCAGAAAGCCGCCCCGCAGGTTGGCCTGGAAGATACCGTGCAGGGCGTTCTCGAACAGCCATTTGTAGCGGTTGCGTTCCTGCTCCAGCTCGTCAATGCGTTCCTGCAGAGCCGGGTAATAGTTCTTGCGGACGGACTGGCTGCCCAGCCCGAGAAGATCGCCAATTCCGTAGCTACTGTCCTGTTCGCCATCCTTGATGTCAGAGGGCTTCTTCATAGACAACCTGGACATCCCGCAGCGACGACTTCCGGGGGTTGGTGAGAATGCACGGGTCCTGCAACGCAAAGCCGGACAGGTGGGGAATGTCGGACACCGAAACACCCAGCTGGGCAAGACGGGCCTCCAGACCGACCCGCCGCTTGAGCTCCACAATACGGTTCATCAGCCGCTTCTTGATTTCCGCTTTGTTCATACCCCGGGTATCGATATCCATGGCTTCGGCAACGCGGCGGAAACGGTCTTCGGCAGACTGGAAGTTGTAAGCCACCACGTGCTCCAGCAGCAGCGCATTACACAGACCATGAGGCAAATCCAGGAAACCACCCAGGCTATGGGACATGGCGTGTACTGCCCCGAGAATAGCATTGGAGAAGGCCAGCCCCGCCTGCATGGAGGCCAGCATGATCTGCTCCCGGAGATAGGGATCTGCCGTGTTGTCCACCAGCGGCTCGAGATTCCGGTTGATTAACCGGATTGCCTCCAGGGCATGGGTATCGGTCAGCGGGCCGCTGCCAGTCGACACGTAAGCCTCAATGGCATGCACCAGGGCATCCACCCCGGTGCAGGCGGTGAGGTAGGCATCCATGGTCTCGGTAACTTCCGGATCGATCAGGGAAACATCCGGCACTACGGCCTTGCTGATGATCGAGAATTTGAACCGGCGGTTGGGGTCGGAAATGATCGCAAACTGGGACACATCCGCCGAGGTACCTGCCGTGGTGGGAATCAGTATCAGAGGCGGTGACGGGTTGGTGATGGTATCGACGCCCTCGAACTCCAGGATGCTGCGACCGTGAGTGGCCACGATACCGATGCCCTTGGCGCAGTCCATGGGGCTGCCGCCACCGATGGCGACAATGACATCACATTCACTGGATTTGTAGAGCTCGGCCCCGGTCATCACCTCATCCACCTTGGGGTTTGGTGAAACACCGGTATAAACGGTGGAGCGGATACCTGCATCGGTCAGCAGCGTCACGATCTCATCGACCCAACCGGCGGCAGCCACACCCGGATCGGACACCAGAAAGACATGCCGGGCACCGAAATTACTGGCGAAGTTGGCCACGGACTTCCGGGAGCCGGCACCAAATACGATTTCCGGTGAGACAAACTTTCGCAAGCTGGGTATATCGTGACTCATCAGACTGCACTCGACCGTTTGTTGTTATAGGAATAGCCGAGAGTTTAACTCAAGTTCTCCGCCTGATCATTGGCCTTTTGGCTATGCTTTCGGTAGAAGCTGAACATCCATTCGAGCATACCGGCCTGATTGGCCTGTCGCCGGAAACCATGCCCCTCGTCTTCAAACCAGTGCAGCTCCGGCGCCCTGCCCGCGGCTTTCATGGCCTCGGTCATTGCCCGGGTCTGCTCAGGCACCACAACCCGGTCCTGTCCGCCCTGGAAAAAGATCATGGGCGCGGTAATGCGTTCGGCGTGCAACAGGGGCGTTCTCTCCTGCCACCGCTCCGGGTATTTTTCTGGCGACCCCAGTAGCCAATCCAGATAACCGGATTCAAACCGATGGGTCATGGCCCGTAAACGCATGGGATCCGTTACGCCGAACATGCTCGCGCCAGCGGTGAAACGCCTGCTCCGGATCATCGCCATCAGGGCCGTGTAACCCCCGGAGCTGCGACCCTGGATAAACACCCGTCTCCCATCAGCCAGGCCGAAGGAGGCAAGGTGGTCTGCCGCCCGTTCCATATCCGCGACATCCACGTCACCCCACCGACCTTCCAGGGCCAGGCGGAACTCACGACCAAAGCCGGTGCTGCCTCGATAGTTGATTTCAGCGACGGCAAAGCCCCGCTGACACCAGTACTGAACCTGGGGATTGAACACCGGATAGGCCGCCGAAGTGGGTCCTCCGTGAGCAATCAGAATCAGTGGAGGGACGTCTGGCGTGGCCAGCTTCGGAGTGTAGAAAAATCCGTGGATAGAAGCTTCACCCGGGTTCAGAGCCGGAATCTCGATATCCAGCGGCAGTGCCGCCCGCGGCTCTGGCATGGCCTCCTCGCCCCCGGCAATGGTGCGGGCCTGGCCGGTCTCGAGATCAATCTGGAGGACCGCGTCCAGGCGGGTGGCGGCTCGCCCGATGCAGTAAAGATGCTCGCCAGCCGACTGCAGACATCGGAAGTCGCCAAAGCCCCGGGCAACCCGGATTGCTTCACCCGTTTCGCCGGAGCTTAGCCAGAGCTCGCCGGTCCCATTGCAGTAACGAACCCGGGCCCAACTGCCACTGCCTGTCGGGCAGTGGTGGGATTCACCCAACTGCCAGGGCGCGTTGCCATGATCCCGGGCTGGCGATTCGGTGGCGTGCCAAGCGCCCTCGCCCGAAGTATCAATATGCCAGGGTTGCCACCAACCCCCGTGGTCTGACAAAACCCAGAGTTGGTTGCCATCGAACACCGGCTGCTGTACCGACGCCTCAGAAGGTGTGGGCCATTCCCGGCCTTGATCCAGCAATCCATCTTCAGAGCAATTTGCGGTCCACAGCCGTGAACGCAGCCAGGGCATATCCGGCAACTGCCAGCTGGTCCAGGCAACCTGACTGCCATCGGCCGAGACCGCCGGCGCGCTGTAAAAATCCAGGCCGGAATGAAGCACCGAACGCTCGCCCAGCATGGAGACGGCAACCAGCTGCTGCTTGCCCTCTGCTTCCCGTACCGCGAGCACCCGTTGACGGTACTGGTCAGCGACCAACCCACCATAGGCCGCGCCGGGGTCATCGGTCAGGCTGTGGCATTGGCCGTCGGCCAGACTGACAAACCGTATCTGTTGATCCTCGCCAACCACGAACACACCGCTGTCGGCAGCCGCCAGGGCGCCACCACCATAGCCATTTACCCGGCTGCGGATGCCAAGATCATCAGGTCCAAGGCGAACAGGCCCCTGATCGGAAAGGTGCCAGAGCGTATTGCAGCCGCGTGCCGGATCCGTCTCCAGCCAGAACACACCCGCCGGGGCCACCGCAAGTTCCCCACGCTGGACATGCGCCGAGCAGGCCTCGTAGGCACTCAGTACCGTTTTGTCGTGGTGATGGCCGACCAGTGCAGGCTTGATGGCGGAGTTGTTAACCCCGGAAGAAAAGCCGTGAATTATCCGCATTTCGATATACCAGTTCAGTCAGGCCGGCCGTGGCATGATCGGCAGCTTTCCTCGCTGCCAGTATTCGATCATGATACGACGATTTGCTGCATACTGGATCTGCGTTATCCGCTTTGCCCGTCAAAAGATAGGCCTGACAGCGACAGCCACCGAAGTCCTTCTCCTTCTCATCGCAGGAACGGCAAGGCTCGGGCATCCAGGTGTCGCCGCGGTAGTGGTTGAACCCCGGGCTGTCGTACCAGATGTTTTGCAGATCCATGTCTCGGACATTGGGAAAGTCGATGGGCAGCAAACGGGCGCTGTGGCACGGCAGTGCGGTGCCATCCGGGGCCACGGTCAGGAACAGATTACCCCAGCCGTTCATACAGGCTTTCGGGCGCTCTTCGTAATAGTCCGGTGTCACAAAGATCAGCTTCATGGCCGAACCGGATTGCTGCAGCCGTTCCCGGTACCGGTTCACTTCCTGCTCTGCCTTCACCAGCTGCGCTTTGGAAGGCATCAACCCTTCCCGGTTTTCGAAGGCCCAGCCGTAATACTGGCAGGTGGCCAGCTCGACGTAGTCCGCCCCCAGGCGCTCGCACAAATCCATGATGTCGTTCATCTGGTGGATGTTGTGGCGGTGGATCACGAAGTTGAGCACCATGGGATAGCCGGCTTCCTTCACCGCCCGGGCCATGGCCAGCTTCTGGTCAAAGGCCTTTCGGGAGCCGGCCACGGCGTTGTTCAGTTCCGGATCGGACGCCTGAAAGCTCACCTGGATATGATCCAGCCCCGCCTCGGCAAAGGCATCCACCTTGGCCTCCGTCAGGCCCAGCCCTGAAGTAATCAGGTTGGTGTAATACCCCAGGTGCCGCGCCTCGGCTATCAGCTCCGCGAGGTCCTGGCGGACCAGGGGCTCGCCGCCGGAAAAACCCAGTTGCGCCGCCCCCATCGTGCGGCCCTGTCGAAGCACACTCACCCACTCCTCGGTGGTCAGCTCCTGTTGGGTTTGCGCAAAGTCCAGCGGATTGGAGCAATAGGGGCATTGCAGCGGGCAGCGATAGGTCAGCTCTGCCAGCAGCCACAGGGGTGGCCCGGCGTTGTGGGGGTTGGTCGTGCTCATGACAGTTCAATCCAGTGTTGGTGCCGGGCGTCCTGCAAAAATTCGCTGACGTCCTTGCCAAGCGGGCCGGCGTCGGGGAACTGCTGCTCCAGACTGGCGACGATGTCGGCCACGGTACGCTGGCCGTCCACTTGATTGAGAATGGCACCGGCACTGCCATTGAGCTTCACCATTCCTTCCGGATAAAGCAGCACATAACTCTCCTGGGCCGGCTCCCACTGGAACCGGAACCCTCGACGAAAACGCGGCACCTCATTCATACCCACCTCCATTACAGCCCCCGGTGCCAGACCTGTTCGTCGGTCACGGTATGGTACGGCGGGGTGCGATGGCCGTAGGCCATGGTCATGGCATCCAACATGGTCCAGAGGATGTCCAGCTTGAACTGAAGAATCTCCAGGGCCCGGGCCTGCTGTGCCTCTGTGGTGAAGTGGTCGAGGGTAATGGTCAGGCCATGTTCCACGTCTCTTCTGGCTTCGGACAGACGCTTGCGGAAGTAGCTGTAGCCGCTCTCTTCAATCCACGGATAGTGGGCGGGCCAGCTGTCCAGTCGGGACTGGTGGATTTCCGGGGCAAACAGCTCGGTCAGTGACGAACAGGCCGCCTCCTGCCAGGTCGCCCGGCGGGCGAAGTTCAGGTAGGCGTCCACGGCAAAGCGGACACCCGGCAAAACGTGGCGCTGGTCAATCACCTCTTCCCGGCTAAGGCCCACCGCCTCGGCCAGGGACAACCAGGCTTCGATGCCGCCGACATCGCCGTCGTGGCCATCGTGATCCAGAATCCGCTGCAGCCAGAGCCGGCGCACACCAGCGTCCGGGCAGTTGGCCATGATGGCGGAGTCTTTCTGGGGAATTTTGATCTGGTAGTAGTACCGGTTGGCCACCCAGCCGCGGATCTGTTCGGGCGTGCACTGCCCGCCGTACATGGCTTTATGGTACGGGTGGTGGATGTGGTAGTACTGGCCCTTGGCGCGCAGGGCCTGCTCGAAATCCGTCCGGTTCATGGCGGTGTTGGCTTTGGCGTTCATGGCTGCCCCGACAGGTCGATGTGCATTCCATCCCAGGACACCTCGATGCCGTGGCGGGTCAGCTCCGCCCGCTCCGGGGAGTCCTCGTTCAGGATCGGGTTGGTGTTGTTGATGTGTATCAGGATCTTGCGCTGGGCCGGCATGGTGTCGAGCACCTCGATCATGCCACCCGGGCCGCTCTGGGCCAGATGACCCATGGCCTGGCCGGTCTTGGTGCCTACTTCCTGGCGGATCATCTCGTCGTCGTGCCAGACGGTCCCGTCCACCATCAGCACGTCGGCCTGGCGCATCCAGCCGAGAATACGGTCGTCCGGCTCGCCGAGGCCCGGGGCATAAAGGACTGTCTGACCGGTGCGGGTGTCTTTCAGGAACAGGCCAATGTTATCGCCCGGATGCGGGTTGTCCCGGCGCGGTGAATACGGGGGTGCGTTGCTCAGCAGCGGAATGGCGGTCAGCTCGATGGACGGTGCGCAGGGAATGGTAAAAGGCGTCTGCTCGGATGCCTCGATGCGCTGCCAGTTCAGGCCACCGTTCCAGTGCTTGAGCATGGTGAACAGCGGAAAACCACCGCTGAGGTCTTCATGCACCTGTTCGGTACACCAGACATCCATCGGAAGACCCTCGCGCAGGGACAGCAGGCCGGTGGTGTGGTCCACCTGGCTGTCCATCAGCACAATGGCATCAATGCCGGTATCCCTTAAAGCACGTGCCGGCTGCATCGCTTCGAAGGAAGCCAACTGGGCGCGAATGTCGGGGGACGCGTTAAACAGGATCCAGTGCTCGCCGTCTTCACTGATGGCAATGGAAGACTGGGTACGGGCCCGGGCGTTCAGGGTACCCTTCCGGAAGCCGTCGCAGTTGGCGCAGTTACAGTTCCACTGGGGAAAGCCACCGCCTGCAGCGGAGCCCAGAACGTGAATCAACATGGTGGGTCACTCCACAAGCAAAACGGCCAGCTCGAGGCTGGCCGCTTCAGCACTCAGCGATTGGCGAAGTACATGGTGACTTCGAAACCGATGCGGAGATCTTCGTAGGCTGGTTTGGTCCACATAATGCTCACCTCTATTGTCATGATTGTTAGCGCATTGAGGGTGAATCAACGACATTGCCGATAACCCAGTTCCCATCCTATCGGCCGGGGCAAGGGGCCAATATGGTACTTTGGAACTGTTTTTGGCCACCACAAAGTAGCATCGCTCCCACTTGGGAGAGCGAATCCCATTCCGCCCTGGCTGCACCCCATAGCAACTGCACTTGATTTTATTAGACGACCAGTCTAGTTTATTCTGATAATTAAATAGACGATCGGTCTAAATTGAGTCAAGACGATGAACCAGACAGCAGACATCAAGCGAAAACGGGGCCGCCCCCCGAAGACTGAAAATGCCGATTTCAGGGATACCCGGGAAACGCTCATCACCGTGGGCCTGTCAGTGCTGACGGAGAAGGGTTACTCCTCCACCGGCATCGACGAAATACTTCGCAAAGCCGGCGTACCGAAAGGCTCCTTCTACCACTACTTCGACAATAAAGAAGCCTTCGGCCGGATCCTGATCGAAGCCTACGGCCGCTATTTTGCGCGCAAACTTGATCGCTGGTTTGAAGATCGCGCCCTCACTCCCCTGCAGCGGCTCGAAGCGTTTGTTGAGGATGCCAAAACGGGCATGGCCAGGTTCGAGTATCGCCGCGGCTGCCTGATCGGCAATCTGGGACAGGAAATGACCGCCCTGCCCGAGGGTTTCCGTGTTCTGTTACAGGACGTTTTCACGGACTGGGAGTGCCGCACCGCTGGGGTATTGAGAGAGGCCCAGCAGGCCGGTGAGATTTCCAAGGATCTAAAGTGCGATCAGATGGCGCACTTCTTCTGGATTGGTTGGGAGGGCGCGGTGTTGCGCGCAAAGCTGGATCAATCCCCAGAACCACTGGATCGGTTCGCCCAGGGATTTTTGTCGCTACTTCGCGGCTCATGACCCGGGACGAAAAACCATCCTCATTACCCAAACACGGAGGCAACATGTTTAAAGGCATACTCATTGAAGGATCACGCGGCGGCCAAAAAGTGTCAGTGACATCCATAGAAGAATCGGAACTGCCGGAAGGCGACGTTACCGTGGATATAGCCTTCTCAACCTTGAACTACAAGGATGCTCTGGCCATCACCGGAAAGTCACCGATCGTGAAACAGTACCCGATGATTCCAGGCATCGACTTTGCCGGCACCGTATCAAGCTCCACGCATGCAGACTTCAAGGCAGGCGACCCGGTTGTCTTGAACGGGTGGGGCGTTGGCGAGAAACACTGGGGCGGCCTGGCCGAGAAAGCCCGTGTTTCCGGTGACTGGCTGATTCCTCTGCCCAAGGCGTTTTCTCCTCGACAGGCCATGGCCATTGGCACCGCCGGCTATACCGCCATGCTTTGTGTCATGGCACTGGAAAAGAATGGCGTAACACCTGATTCCGGCGACATCCTGGTGACCGGGGCAACCGGCGGCGTTGGAAGCATTGCGGTGGCGCTGTTGGCCAAGCGGGGTTATTCCGTGACCGCGGTGACCGGCCGATCCGAGGAAGCAGACTATCTGAAGTCGTTGGGGGCCGGAAACATCCTCGATCGCGCTGAGCTGAGTGAACCAGGCAAACCCCTGGTGCGCGAGACCTGGGCCGGCGCCATTGATGTGGCCGGTGGACAGGTGCTGGCCAATGTCTGTGCGGGCATGAAATACCGTGGCGTCGTCGCAGCCTGTGGTCTGGCGGCCGGCATGGACTTCCCGTCCACCGTTGCCCCGTTCATTCTTCGGGGGGTGACCTTGTGTGGCGTGGACAGCGTGATGGCGCCCAAAGCTGAGCGACTCGAAGCCTGGAAGCGCCTGTCGGAGGATCTCGACATCGATCTGCTCGAGCGCATGATCACGGAAATACCCTTTGAAGACGCCATCGAAGGTGCCAGCCAACTGCTGGAAGGCAAGGTTCGTGGACGTATCGTCGTACCGGTCGCAGGCTGAACCGAAACTTCTTGAACCATAAAACCGCCATTAAAGGAATTGTTATGAGCTCGTCCAACGAACAACCAATAAGCCGATTCCCGGTTCCGTCGCTTGAATCACTCCCGGCGGACATCCGGGAGAAGATTCTTGCCGTTCAGGAAAAGTCGGGGTTTATCCCCAATGTCTTTCTGGTACTGGCACATCGCCCAGCCGAGTTTCGTGCCTTCTTTGATTACCACGATGCCCTGATGGAAAAAGACAGCAACCTCACCAAAGGCGAACGCGAGATGATCGTGGTCGCTACCAGCAACCTGAACCAGTGCCAGTACTGCGTGGTGGCCCATGGCGCTATTCTGCGCATCCGTGAAAAGAACCCGGAGATCGCAGATCAGGTCGCCGTGAACTACCGAAAGGCCGACATCACTGAACGCCAGAAAGCCATGCTTGATTTCGCCATAAAGGTTTCGCAACAAGCCCAAGAAGTGAGTGACGCGGACTTTGAGGAACTCAAACGTCATGGTTTCAACGACGAGGATATCTGGGACATCTCCGGCATCGCCGCGTTCTTCGGGCTTTCCAATCGGATGGCAAACGTGACAAACATGCGGCCTAACGCAGAGTTCTACTCACTGGGGCGATAAAGCGCATTGACACCACAATCCGCCCCAATAAAAAAGGCCCTGGGAAGGGCCAAAAGAGAGTGACAGAAAAACCCGAACTCTCGTCAGAGAGTCGCCCCGGCCAGACACCGGGGAATGAAGGTGCACATCCGCTGTGCTGACTCACAGGCGGGCCCGTGTGGGAGGCCCGCTTAC
>MDTC01079715.1_pt1 | contig 11923 bp, 3 predicted proteins | sample 811181 | NCBI WGS metagenome assembly MDTC01 (sample SAMN05326644, study PRJNA326480) | marine metagenome | isolation source: seawater | place: Pacific Ocean: North | collected 2011
TCTTGGTGGTGTCTCCCGTCAAAATGATGACAAAAAATTATTAGGACAAGTAACTGAATGCATTAACGGTTACCCTGATCCTACCTTTGGTCTATTAAAAAGACCAGGTATGCAACACACAAACGTATTGAAGAAAGCCAATGGTACTGCATTTACTAAGTCTGAATTAGATGGTGCTATTTGGTTCTTTATTGAACGTGATGCAGCTGATTCATATATTGGTGCTATTAAAGGTTCTGACATTTTTGTATGGACTACAACTGATGGTACCTTTTGTACTGTAACTAATAATTCAGCTTCGTACCTAACTGGTTCAACTCAGAAAGATTATCACTTCCGTAGTGTACAAGATGTTACAGTTATTACAAACAAGACAGTTTCAACTGCTATGCAAGCAGCTGGTACGTTTGTTCCAAATTCTGTAGCCACGTTAAATCTAAAAGCAATTGTTGCTACTTATGACTATTCAGTAACTATTGAAGATATAAAATTTTCAGTTACTCCACAAGGTTCTACAACATATGATGACATGTTGTTGTATGATTCTGGTAGTATTAACAATTCACATCATCTTGTTGATGCAATTAAAACAGGTATTGAAGCACAACAATCTGCAAGTAATGCAGACTTTGCAGGGTCTTGGTACCTAGAAGGTTACACCACTAGTCTTGTTATTAAACGTACTAATGGTAGTAATCAAGTTGTAACTGATTTCAGTACACCATCTGGAACACCAGTAGGATTTAGTATTAATGCTAAAGGTGGTATTACTAACTCATCACTAGAAGCATTTCAAGATTCAGTTACAGATATATCTAAACTTCCTGTTGAATCATTTCATCATCGCAATGTACAAATTCTAAATAGTGCATCTGCTGAGGATGATTACTATGTTAAATTTATAGCTGATGATGGTACAAGAGGTAGGGGTTATTGGCAAGAGACTGTATCACGTACTGCCTCACCAGGTCTTAATGCAGCTACCATGCCACACCAGCTAGCAAATACTGGTCCTACTGCATTTACATTTGGTCCTCTTACTTATACACCTAGACAGACTGGTGATGATGTAACAAGTCCTATCCCATCTTTCATTGGTTTTCCTATCCAATCTACTTTCTTTTATAGCAATAGATTTGGTATGTTGTCTGAAGATAACGTATTCTTTGGTACAGCAAATGATTCATTTAATTTCTTTGTTAAGTCTGCTACAGCACAGGTTCCGTCAGACCCTATTGATTTAAACGTTGCTAGTGTCCGTCCTGTTAAACTGTCTGAAGTGTTACCTTCTCCACAAGGTTTACTACTATTTAGTGCACGACAGCAGTTTCAAGTATATGCTTCAAATTCTAATATTTTAACACCTACTACATCAGTTATTAAAGATCTTTCAAATTATGAAATGAACTCTGATATAGCACCTGTTGATGTAGGTACTACAGCAGCTTTTATTACTAAGGTACCTGGGTATAGTAAATTGTTTACTATGCAATTACGTGATGTGGATCAAGGTCCACTTGTAGTAGATATTAGTAAGATTGTACTTGAGTGGATTCCAGAAGGTATTAATAGCTTAACAGTTAGTCCACAAAACTCTGTTATTATGCTAGTAGATAATTCTACATCTTACCTATATCTTTTTAGATATTTTAATGATGGAGAAAAGGATCTATTTCAAGCATGGACAAAGTGGCAGTTACCTGGTACCATTCAAACAGCAGACATTATTAATGACTCTGTTTTTGTTATATCACAACAAGAAGATGAGTACACACTAGGTAAGATCATTTTAGATGAGATACCTTCAGGAGACTCTGTAGCAGGCGCTACTACCATTACTGGTAATACATGCCTAGACATGGCTACAAGGCCCGTCAAGCCTACCTCAAGTGTCAATGCGGTGGTGTATGACTCAACGAATGAAGTAACTAAAATCTATGTACCTTATACACCATTTCAAAACACTAAAGGTGTGATGCTTCTTACTGTTCCAACAGCAGATGTAGGTACAACTGCAGCACTAGATGCTGATTCTGGTTTCTATTTAGAGGCAACAGAACGTACAGAGATTGGTACAGGTTATCATTACTTTGAAGTTAAAGGTGACTACTCTAGTTATGCTGATGGTATTGTTGTAGGTTATAACTATGACTTTGAAACAACATTACCTAAGTTATACTATAAAAAGGATGCTAATACCTCTGATTATACAGCTACATTAACTATCTCTAGAGTAACATTCTCTGTAGGTAGGACAGGTCCAGTGCTATTTAAAGTAAAAGCAGATGGATCTGATGAGTGGAAGAACGTAGAATATGTAACAGATGCTAATATCTATAAAGCAGATAGTAGTCCTATTACATCAGAGCATCTTTTCACTATACCAATCCATCAACGTAACACTAATTTTGAATTAAAAGTGACAAGTAATTTTCCATACCCCGTGTCGTTAGTATCAATGACATGGGAAGGCAACTATTCACCACGTTTCTATAGGAGGGCTTAAATATGTTTAATCCAAAAGGTAGTACTCTTCTAGATGAACAGCTTGCTGTCTCTGGTTTGGAGCTGAATATACTTGGATTCATCGGAAACACAATAGGTGCAAATAAAGCTAATAAACAAGCTAAACGTAATTACAAAAGAGCACGTAAAGCAGCTAAAAAAGTAGCCAAACTAACTAATAAACAAAATGATAGATTAGATAAGGCAGATAGACAAAATTATTATCGTAATCGTAAGTTTAGTCATGATAGCAATCTAAAAACTTGGCGTACTGGTAGACAAATTCATAATTTTAAAACTACACAAGCACTACGAGAATTTGAAAAAAGTAGAGATATTTTTGGTGAACAAAAACAATTAAATAAATTAGGGTTTAAACAAGGTGTAGCTGCAGAAAAACAATCTCTTGAAGATGAATTTCTAAAACAACAGTTTGATTCTGAAACAGCATTATCTTCATTAAAACAAACTTATGCTGAACAATCTTTAAATAAAAAAGAACAATATGTTCAACTTCAAGGTATTCGTAGTCAACGTAATCTTGGAACTGCAGCAATTCAAAATAATGTAGATCAATTAATGACACAAGGTTCTTTAGCTAAAGAGTCTGCAATGGTAGAGGGCTTAATGGCGGAAGGTGAATCTTCTTTAGGACAAGCAGGTAAGTCACGTCAAAAAGCAAAACAATCTTCAAGAGCTAATATTCAACGTAGTATTATTTCATTAAGTTCAGAATTAACTGGTAAACGTCAAGCAGCTGGTATTGAACTAGCACAACTTAATGCAGAATCTAGTCTTGCTGAAACAGGTGTTGGCCTTAATTTACAAAAAATTAATAATACAATAGCTAATGCAGAAGAAGAAGCTGACTATAATAGTAGAGTTTCGTCAGCTAATATGGATAGTTTCTTAGCTCAATCTAAACTAAATTTAGAAGATCTTGCTTTAAAAAAACACTATGCTGATGTAAATGCAAAAGCATCAAAGATGTTAAAACCTAGAAAACTACCATATGCTTCTAAACCTGAGATGCCACCTGAACGTATCCTTGTTAGGCGTATGAGAGCTAGACCATCACATATACCAGCACCAATACAACAAAGTGTATTTGCTGCTGCTATGAGCGGTATTAGTAGTGATATTTCGCTGTTTTCTGGTCTAAATTTTAGCCAGGGCGGGGGTAATGACACACCTTCGCCTGAATCAAAACCTGTTGATTTAGGTTGGTGGCTAAACGATTAATTTTTACTAACTAATAACTTATGGCACGCATTCAATTTACACCGGCTACAAAATCAAAAGGGTTTGATCCTATTCAAATTAGTACAGCTAGTATAACTAGGATGCGTGAAGAAGCAGACCGAGTTGTACAAGGCATGGAGAAAAATCGTGCTGCTGAACTTAAACAGCGCACTGAAGATTTCCAAGCTATGCAAGCTAATGATGCTTATACAGAAAGTATAACAAGAGAAAATAATGCAATTGAATTGCAAAATGAGCAAAACAACTTAAATGCTGCTCTTAGTAACCTGAGAATTGGTCAAGAGCAAGCTACAATTGATCAGCAAGCTATGCAGAGTTTTTTTGATCTTGTAAAAAATGTTAGTAAAACTGCTGCTGCAAAATCAGTAGAAAGGACAGCAAAGCAATTAGCAGATCAAACAGATAATGCAAATGCTATAGAACTTAGTACTGTTATTCCATCAGAAAAACTACTAGAATCTGAGCAAGCTGAATTATCTTTAACAAAAGCTAGTATAATAAATGAACAAAATATTATTGAAAACGGTGTTGAAACAGGAGAATCTTATAAAGATACTGTTAGAGCTTTAGCAACAGAAGCTGGCTTAGGCCATATTGGTGATAAAGTTTTTCATAATAGAATATTTGATGAGACACAAAAGATCACTATGGGTAGACGACTGCAAAGTAATGAAGCAATATATGATCTTGGTGACGGTACTAAATTTTCTGGTATGGAAGCTTTAAGTGATCCTGATAAACTAAGCATCGTTCAAGCTGCTACAACTAGAGATGTTGTAAAGTTTATGCGTAAATCTTTTGGTATTACTAGCTCTGCTTATTTTAATCCAGCCAATGAAAAAATACAGAAACGTAATGCTACTGCAAGAGTATCTGCTACTAAGAAAGATATAGAATTTTCCCAAGAAATAGGAAAAGAAAAAATTGCTGCTTTAATGGATTCTGGTACAGCTCAAAATATAACTAAAGGCTTTCAAACAGCTAAAAATATATTTGGACCTAAAATTGCCCATGATATGTTGATAGAAGCAGGATTAAGAGGTAATGATACTATGAGAGCTGTTATTGGTAACCTTGATTTAAACGCTAACGGTAAAGCTTATAAAAATGAATGGACTAATAGATATGGTCCTATGATGGTTTCTGCTAGGAAACAGTTTATTGATGATCAAAAGTTCCAAGATGATTTTTTAGCAGCTAAATATCGTGGTTTTGAAAATGAAAATGAAGTGCAAATTTTTTCTTCAATGGATGTAAAACCAGAAGAAACTATGCAGAAATTGGAAGAAGAAGCTGCTAGTTTTAGAACAAGTGTAAGTAAACATTTTAAAGATCGCTATGCTTCTATTATTAGAAAAACAGATGAAGATGCTATTGCACAATACAATGATCGTTTTAATAAAAAAGGTTTAGATTTAACTTTTATTAATAATCTTCCTTTTAAACATCGTGAAGCTGCAATGGAACTTTATGATGAACAAGAGAAGGAAAGGTATGGAGAAGATTATGAAGGAATAAAAGAAAAGTTTGAGACTACTGCTAAAGCTATGACAACCGGAAAAATTGATGCACAATTTGGTACTTCTATGACGTATCTTTTTCAAGCAGAAATGGAAAAACGTTTTGATTTTCATTTTAAAGAAACCCGAGATGCAAAAACTGCACTAGGTTTAATGATGGATGAAGTAAACGCCGGTAGAGCAGGCACAGACAAGACTAGCATTTTTTATAGAATGTCAGCACAAGGTGTTAATGCTTTTAGTTTTCCTAATTTAGAAAAGGGTAATATAGAATTATTGGAAAGAGTTAGAAATATTGACAATAATTTAAAAACTAAAGGGGCAGCTGTTTTAGATGAAGCCTATCTAGTTTCAAGTGAAGAAGAAATGGATGCTACTTATGCATCTTCTGAAATTGGTGTTACTAATTATTCAGCAGGTATTTACTTAGTAAGGGATCGTCTTAATGCTAATCCTGCATATAAAGATAACCCGCTTACATTACCAGAAGTGTTTAATAGACAACGTATGGCAAACAATCTTAAGAGTGGAAGGAATGCCCCTCTAATTATGACAAACGCTACTCAAGACAGTTTAGCAAGTTTACCTACTAATGTATCAAAACTGTTTGAAGATAATAAACCTCCAATGATGAAACTTCGTGGACAAAAAATTATTGAGTCACATATTCTTGGTACACCTTTACCTAAGCGTGGTGAAGCAAAAAGATCTTTTACAGGTGCTCTTACATACGAATCTAATGAACAGGTTTATAGGGATGTAGGTACTGTTCTCGAAAGACTTAACTTTAAAGTAGCAGAGCATTCTGATTTTGGCGATGGAAGTATTGGCAAGCATTCTCCTAACAGCTATCACTATCACAATGAAGCGTTTGATGTTACTCATTGGGATGGACAACCTTTTGAAGCAGTATCTAAAGGTGAAACTATTAAATTAAAAGAAAATATCCGTAGTTTGGGCTTATTTAAGGAAGTAATTGGTCCTGGAGATGGCGATCCGAACCATGCGACACACCTACACCTTGGTGGTTTACTAAGACCAATAACAGAAGAAGATATAATGGTACTTAATTCAATTGGAAATTAACACACAATGAATGATCCTACACAATATGGTAATGTAGGTGAGGCTTTTGTGATGGATGAAGAAGAACGTCAAAGAACACTCTCTAATGAACAAATCGAAGCAATCGATCAGAGAGCTAATGCTGCTCAAGAGCAGTCAGAGACAGTTCAACAAGAATCCATGCAACCTGCTACGGCAGGACAATCCGAACCTACGGCACCAGAAACGCAACCTACGGGTGAAAAGAAAACAGAAGAACAAGGTTTCTTTGATTTATCAGGAGTTGGTCAAGGTCTTACCTACTTTGGACAACCAATTGGAGAAACTAACACACAAGTTAAAGAACGATTAAGTGCACCAGGTCAAGGTCTTATTGATTTTGGTGCTGAATTTCTTAATGCAGCAGGTAAATTAATTATGAGGGATTTAGATATTCCTCAAATTCCTACTGCTACTAAATATGAAGATCAAGTAGCTGATTTAACTAGATCTATTTCTTCTGTTGTAGCACCAACACTTTTATTGCAAGGTGCAGGTATGTCAGCAGGACAAGCTGCACAAGCTCGTATTGGCTCTAAGTTAGGGCAAACAGAATTTATGAAGTTTGTTGGCGCTAGAGGTATTGAAGGAGGATCTAGTGTTATAGTTGGTTCTGTTAGTGCTCAATACGAAGGTGATAACTTTTTTGGTCAAATTAAAAAAGCAATACCTGCTCAATACGACTTTATTCCTGATAATTGGGCAACACTTGATACTAACAGTACTGATGAAAAACGAATAAAAAACATTAATGAAGATCTAGCATTAGGTTTTCTTATTCCTTTTGTTGGTTTTGCTGGTAAACTAGGTGCATCTTTAGATGAGGCTGGTAAGTTATTTAAGGCATCACCTGAAATTATTGGTGAAACAGATCAAGCTATTAAACGTCTTGCTGAAATTGCACCTCCTCCTAAAAGTGCAGATGCAGAGGAAGTATTAGCAGAATATGTTGCTAAACAAACAAAAGATCTAGATGAACTTGGATATTATAATATGTCCAAAAATGCTGATGCTAACGTTCCTATGAAGGGTGTACATGATTTGTATGACTTCAGAGAGACAGGTATGCGGTCAGTAGATGACTTTGGTATTATTGGTGCTAGTATTGATGCAGCACGTATTGCTGGTAACAAAGGTACAGTGTATGGTCGTTTAGGTAATTTTATTAGTGAACCTGCTCTTAAGTATGGTCTTGCAACCCCTGGTGGTGTAGAAGAAATTACTATTGGTCTTACTAAACAGCTAAAAGATGCTGACCGTTATAGGATGGATGCAGCTGATTGGGCTATTAGTTTTGATGAAATTACAACACAAGGTGATAATTTAGTTGTAGAATTGTTTGATCCTTCTGCTAGTGTAGATGACATTAAACGACTTCTTGGATCAGAAATTAAAACTAATGAGTTTGGTGTTGAAACATTAACTGAAGAAGGTTATAGCTCAGCACTACGTTCCATTAATAAAATGGTTGGTGAGTACAGTGGTATGGATGTAGCTAGAGCACAAGCTTATACTGCTACATCAATGGCTGGACAGATTTCTGACTTGTCTGAAGGAGCACGTATTAATAGAGGTTCTATTTCTGTTGATACTGCTAGAGAAAAGATTCGTGATAATCTTGCTTTCTTACAACAACTTGTAGGTTCTACCAAATACTATGCAACTCAAAAACGTGGGTTGTTAGCTATGGGTGAACGTATCAAAAACTTTGGTAAATCACCTGAACAGATTGCACAATCAATTCGTGAATCTTATCCTCAAGCTTTAAAAAATATTCAATCAGAAAGTGAAAAATTTACTGAAAGCTGGGAATGGTTACAAACTAATAGACCTGATATTTTAGATTCATTCCTTGAGTTGTATGAACTTAGTGATGGTAAAATTAATACTATTGCTAAAATGAATGAAGACATCCTTAATAGTTTTGTTAGGTGGCGTCCTCTTTTAGATGGCAATCCAGATGCACCTAATATTCTTGCACAAGCTGTAAGATCTAACTATTATAATTCATTGTTGTCTTCTGGTGCAACTGGAGCTAAGGCGTTGTATGGTAACTTAAGTGGTCTCATTGCAGAACCTGTTTCTTATTTTGGTGGTGCTATACTTCGACGAGATTTAAAATCACTTCAACGTGGTTGGATGGCTTATAGTGCTATTTTTGATACACAAAAAAAAGCAATTCCATATGCTGGTAATTTGTTTATGAAAGCATCACAGAATCCTAATTCTGTAAAAGGTCAAACACGTCTGGATCTTGTTATTAAACAAGAAACAAAGTTAGATCAATATCGTTATATTGCACAACAAGAAGCTCTTCGTGGTAACCATGGTTTTAAATTCTTAGTTGATCTATATGAACAACAAATGGCTATGGCATCTGATCCTGTATTTAGGTTAGTACCTAATTTGTTTACAGGTTTTGATGGTTGGACTGGTGCTACATTAGCTAATGCACAAGCACGTTTCCGTGCAATGGATGAGCTTGATAGGTTAGGAGAAGCTGTTTCACCAGCACGAGTTAAAGAATTAGCTGATGTTGAATATAACAAAATGTTTGATAACAACGGTATTGTTGTAGATCAAGCTGTTAAATATAGCAATGCTGATATTGCTCTTAACTTAGATACAGGTTTAAATAAACAATTAGATGGTCTTCTAAAGTACTTACCAGGTCTTACACCATTCCTAACATTTCCTACAACCATGGCTAACATGGTTAGAGTAGCTGATGATTATTTACCTGCTCCATTACGTTCATTTCAACGTGATGTAAATGATTTAGCATATACCTCTGTACAATCATTTATGAAGAACCCAGAATTAATGGATGACATTCTTTCTAAACGTGGTCATAAAATTTCTCAGATGGATGGAACTGCTAAGTTAAATACTCTCATTGATTTAAAGAATAGAACTCTTGGTAAAAAAGCTATTGGTACTTTTGTTACTACATTAGCTATTGGTACAATATTAAAAGATAAATTATTTGGAGATGGTTTCTTATCTATAACAGGTGATGGTTCTGTTGATCGTCAACTGAATCGTGCACGACAGAAAAACAGTTCTTTTAAAACACGTTCTGTTGTTGCTTCTGATGGTACTAGGGTTGAATATGATGAATTACTTGGTCCTGGTTTAAGTAATTGGGTTGCTATGGTAGCTAACATTGCTGATAACTTTGACATGTTAGGTGAATCTGCTACGGAGCATTTCTTTGAAAAAGCTTCTTTTATTCTTGCTGCATCATTAACAGATCAAGCTGGTATTTCTGCTTTAAGACCTCTTGTAGAGCTTATGAGTGGTAATAAACAGCAAATGACTCGTTTTGCAGCTGGTCAAATTAACTCACTTGGGCCACTTGGAGGAGCACGTAATGAACTTGGACGTATTCTTGATGGTGGTTTGAAAGAACTTAATAATGATATTATTGAACATATTGCTAATCGCAACCAAGTAGCAGGTGTTATAGACAATAGTAATAGATTACCTACAGTAATTAGTCCTGTTAGTGGAGAAGCACCAAACAAATATAATATGTATCAACGTATTTATAATGTTTATTCACCACTTAAAATACATCCTTCAATGACTAAAGAAGAAAAATTTTTATATGAAATTGAATATGATGTATCTTCTGCATTTAGAACACGTAACGGTGTTGATTTAGAAGCAGACGAACGGGCTGAACTTAGTGCTATTATGGGAAAAGATGGTGCATTTAGAAGAGATATTGCACGTATTATGAAAATAGCTGAATCTAGAGACACTGTTAAAGAGTTAAGAGAAGCTAGACGTTTCCCTAATCTTTTAAGTTCTGAAAGGGTTCCAATTTCTAAGTATGATCAAATTCATATAATGCTTTCTGAAGCTCAAAAACAAGCAGAAGAAGCTGCATTTTTTAAATTAGATATTACAAGACGTGGAGAGATTGAACAACGTATTAATATAAAAAGATTAAACGATGAAAATGCTGAACTAGGAATTATCCCAACTACTCGTTACTAATGGCAATTACACAAACTACATATACAGGGAATGGTTCAACAACGAACTATTCATTTACATTTGAATATTTGAAACAAGCTGATGTTAAGGTAACTCTTGACACAACCGCTACAACTGCATTTACATTTGCTAACGCTACAACGCTTGCATTCACGTCAGCACCAGCTAATGGTGTCGCTATTCGTATCTTTCGTGATACTGTTATTGATACTCTTAGTTCTACATTCTTTCCCGGTTCCGCCATTAAAGCTGAGGATTTGAATGAAAACTTTACTCAAAACTTATACGTTACACAAGAGTCTGATGCTGAAGCTTCAACCGCTACAACTACAGCTAACGGAGCTGTAACCACTGCAAACGCTGCTACAGCTACAGCAAACGGAGCAGTTACTACAGCTAACTCAGCCGAGACTAAATCTGATGCTGCTGTAGCGACGGCAAACACATCTAACACTAACTCTACGGCTGCTGTAGCGACTGCTAACACAGCATCTTCTAATGCAACCGCTGCTGTTAACACGGCTAACACTGCATCTGCTAATGCTACGACAGCAGTTAACACAGCAAATGCTGCTACAGCTACAGCTAATACAGCACTCACAAACTCACGTGAGTCTGATGGATCTGGTGGTTTTAACACAGCTATTTCTATTGCTAATACTGCTAGTACAACAGCAGGTAATGCAGTTACTACAGCAAATACGGCTAATACTAATTCGACATCTGCAGTTAACACGGCAAACGCAGCTACTACTACTGCAGGGAACGCTGTTACGACTGCAAATGGAGCAGTATCGACAGCAAATACAGCCAGTACAAACGCCACGACAGCAGTTAATACAGCCAACGCTGCGACTACAACTGCAAATACTGCAGACACAAACGCAACTGCTGCTGTAGCTACTGCTAATACGGCGTCTACTAATGCTTCTAGTGCTGTAACCACTGCTAATTCTGCTGATGCAAATGCCACAACAGCATTAACTAACTCACGCGAAAGTGATGGTTCAGGTGGCTTTACAAGTGCTATATCAAAAGCTAACACTGCAATTACAACAGCTAATGCAGCTAGTTCTGCTGTGTCTAATGCTGTGCTGTTTACGTTGATTGCTAACGTAGCAGCTATTCCTGGTAGTCCATCTAATAATGACTACATTGAGATTGGTAACAGTACAGGTATTGAATCATTTAGTCCACTAAGTGGTCTTCCTTCAGGTTTTGTAGGCGCTACTGGTTTAACAGTGCGTCTAACCTATTCAACCTCAGGTTCTTCCTGGGTATTCATGAGCTACTTTGCTAATGATTCTGAGTCACGCTATCTGACAAGAAACATTCCAGTAGTAACTGGTGATAGCACGAATGGTTCAGGTCAGATTACTCTTAACTGTGAGAATAACTCCCACGGTATTAAGCTAAAAGGACCACCACATAGTGCAGGCGCTAACTATACGATTACACTACCGAATGATACTGGTACTAATGGTCAAGCTCTTATTACCAATGGATCAGGTGTAACCTCTTGGTCA
>MDTC01123276.1_pt1 | contig 11923 bp, 13 predicted proteins | sample 811181 | NCBI WGS metagenome assembly MDTC01 (sample SAMN05326644, study PRJNA326480) | marine metagenome | isolation source: seawater | place: Pacific Ocean: North | collected 2011
GGGGATTCAACAGCAGAGAGAATAAAAAAGGAAATCGGATGTGCTTTTCCTGGTAATGAGGTAGAGGAGATGGTTGTAAGAGGGCGTAATCTTGCTGAGGGAATACCAAGGAGTTTTACACTTAATAGCAATGAGATTCTTGAAGCATTACAAGAACCACTTATAGGTATAGTCGATGCTGTTAAAAATGCATTAGAAAAAACACCACCAGAATTGGGTTCAGATGTTGCTGAACAAGGATTAGTTTTAACGGGTGGTGGTGCAATGCTGAAAGAATTAGATAGATTATTAATGGAAGAATGCGGCGTACCTGTAATTATTGCAGAAGATCCATTAACTTGTGTTGCTCGAGGTGGTGGTAAATATCTTGAAATGGTTGATGAATATGGGATAGATATACTTACTCTTGATTAATCGGAGGAGCACCATATTAATAATTTGTTTCGACAAGGAGCTTCATTAAAGACGAGCTTTTTCTTTTTTGTACTGCTATCAATTATTTTCATTATTGTTGATAGTGGAGTTCGCATTGGCTACAAAACTGGAGCTTTAAAGAATTTTCGTTCTACTTTGGGAGCGTTAATTCATCCAATAGAAATTATAGCAAGTCTACCATTTGAGATTATTGAACGAGTTTCTAATTTAATTACTACAAAACAAGATTTATCGACTGAAAATAAAAGATTAGAACAAGAACTTTTATTATTAAATGCTAGACTCCAACAATATGAAATTCTAGAGACAGAAAATCATCGTTTACGCGATTTACTTGAATCATCATTTCGTCTCAAAAATAAGGTTCTTGTAGCTGAGCCAGTTGCAATACAATTAGATTCTTTCCATAAAAAAATTGTAATAAATAAAGGCGAAAGTGATGAGGGTTATCAAGGGCAGCCAATTCTTGATTCTAGTGGTATTATGGGCCAGATTATTCAGATTAACCCTTTTTCAAGTACGGTTCTTTTAATAACCGATCCTAATCATGCGTTACCTGTTCAAGTAAATAGAAATGGATTAAGAGCAATTGCAGTTGGTTCCGGAGAGAATGATGCTTTAATACTTGAGCATCTTCCTAATCCTTTAATTACGGATTCAAATCTTCCAAATAATGCTCATGTATTGACTGGCGATTTAATTGTTACTTCAGGTCTTGGACGACGTTTTCCCAGAGATTATCCTGTGGGAGAGGTTAAAGAAATAATTAAAAACCCTGGTGAATTATCGGCAAGGGTAGTTGTTAAACCATTTGCACAATTTAGTAAAATAAGGGAAGTATTGATGGTGTGGCCAAATGAATATAAAAGTAATAATTAAACACAAAGATAGAGGAAATTATTATTCAATCACTTTTAAAAAGTAACATAGTTATTACGATGACATTTATTCTGGGTTTTGTTTTATCGGCAATACCATTACCAGATACGATAGTTGATTGGCGTCCCTGTTGGTTGGCAATGTTTCTAATTTATTGGTGTATGGCTTTGCCTGAGAGAGTTGGGATTGCATCTGCTTGGCTCTTAGGTTTGTTATTCGATGTTCAGCAAAGTTTTATTCTTGGGCAGCACGCATTAGGTTTTACCTTTTTAGCTTATATTATAATAAAGAATCATAGGCGTTTACGAGTATATCCGCTTCTGCAGCAGGCTATCGTAGTTTGTATCTATCTTATAATATATAAGGCTATTATGTTATTAGTTACATTTTCTTCAGGGGCAATTGCATATACTTGGTATTATTGGTTACCTACGTTGACTAGTATGCTGATATGGCCTTGGTTGTTTATTGTACTAAGAGATTTACGTCGTAAATACGATGTTGCCTAATTAAAAAATAATTTATTGGTAATTAATGGATTTATTTTCTAAAGACCGAGTTGAGTTTATCCTAAAAGATCGGGATACTGAATCAGCTCTAATTAAAAGACGTATTTATTTAGCCGGATTATTTATATCAATATTTATAATTTTACTTCTTTCCAGAGTATTTTTTCTTACAGTTTTAGAGAACGATCACTATACAACCAAGGCAAAAGAAAATCGTCAAAAAATATTACCAATAGCACCTATTAGAGGTTTAATTTATAGTCATGACGGCGTTATTCTTGCCGAAAATAAACCCACATATAATCTTGAAGTTATTCCAGAAAAAATACCCGATGTTGATCAGCTTATTGGGCAACTTAGAGAAATAATTCATATTGGTGATGAAGATGTAGAACGATTTAAGAAATTGTCTGGTAAAAAAAGAAGATTTGAGAGAGTTCCTCTAAGACTTAATTTAACTGAAAATGAAGTGGCGTTGTTTTCCATAAACCGTCATTTATTTTCGAGTGTTGATGTAATTGAGGGTTTTAATAGATATTATCCAATGGGGGAGGAATTTGTCCATAGTATTGGATACGTGGCTCGTATTGATGAAAATGATCTAAAAAATATTTCAAAATTAGGGGAGAGTTCAAAATATAGTGCTACAACTCATATAGGTAAGCTTGGCATAGAGGAATCATACGAATCACTTTTACATGGCGAGGTAGGTTATCAAAAAGTTGAAGTAAATGCTGAAGGAAGAATAATTCGTATTTTAGAAAGAAAAGCTCCGAAACCCGGTAAAAATCTTTATTTAACCATTAATCTACCTCTACAAAGGATTGCTTCTGAATCTCTAGGTAGAAAAAAAGGTGCAATTGTTGCAGTTGACCCAAGAGATGGAAAGATTTTAGCTTTTGTAAGTTCTCCTACTTATGATCCGAATCAATTTTCAAGCGGTATCGATAGACAATTATATAATTCGCTAATTTCTTCAAAAGATAAACCACTGGTTAATAGAGTAATTCAAGGAAAATATCCTCCAGGCTCAACGATCAAACCATTTCTCGGATTGATTGCTTTAGAGAATGGAATAAAAAATACAAAACAGGAAGTTTGGTGTCCGGGATGGTTTTCGTTACAAGGTCATGAGCATCGCTATCGTGATTGGAAAAAAGAAGGACATGGGCACACTGCTTTAGATAAGGCGATAATTCAGTCATGCGATGTCTTTTTTTATAATTTGGCGTATGAGTTAGGAATTGATCGCATATATAAAGGATTATCAAGGTTTGGTTTTGGGCAAATAAGCGGTATAGATATTAATGGCGAAAGTGCTGCCTTACTACCATCAAGGGAATGGAAAAAAAATAATATGAAAGAAGCATGGTTTCCTGGAGAAACAGTTATTTTAGGCATAGGTCAAGGATATGCTTTAACAACACCAATACAGTTGGTTAAGGCAACTTCAGTCATAGCAAATAACGGTTTGCTTATTAAGCCTAGATTAGTTCTCGGTATTAATAGTCCTGGAGAGGAGGGGTTAAGTATTATTTCAGGCAGTATTGAAAGTAAGGTAGATTTAAAAAATAATATTTTTTGGGATGAAATTATTAATTCAATGAAGAGAGTTGTTCATGAAGCAGGAGGCACTGCTTGGAGAAGCGGTTTAAATGCAGAATTTTATTTTGCTGGTAAAACTGGAACAGCTCAAATTATAGGGATTGATCAGGAAGAGGAATACATAGAAGAGGAAATTCCGGAAGAATTAAAGGATCATGCTCTTTTTATTGCATTCGCCCCTGTTAAGGATCCAGAAATAGCTATAGCAATCATTGTTGAGAATGGTGGAGGTGGGTCTAGGACAGCAGCTCCTATTGCCAGAAAAATGTTTGATAGTTTTTTTATAAATAGAAATTTAATTTCTAAAGAGTAAGACTATATGAATGAATTTTCACTGGGTTATCGAATACATATAGATTTTATTCTTTTATTTCTTATTTTTATTTTGTGTTCATGCGGTTTAGTTATTTTATATAGTGCTAGCGGGCAAAATATAGAGCTGGTATACAGTCAAATTATAAAATTACTTATTGCTTTATTATGCATGATTATTGTGGCGCAAGTTTCTCCTGCAAATTTAAACCGTTTGTCCTTATTTTTATATATTTTTGGAATTATTTTGTTGCTATTCGTTATGATTTTTGGCGATATTGGTAAAGGCGCTCAACGTTGGTTAGATTTAAAAATTTTCCGTTTTCAACCATCTGAGTTAATGAAAATCGCTGTTCCAATAGTAATCTCATCATATCTTTCGGGTAGATTTCTACCTCCTAAATTTTTTAGAATTGTTTTTTCATGTATTTTTATAGTAATCCCCGTTTTTTTAATTGCTCAGCAACCTGATTTGGGAACTGCTCTTTTGGTTGCAATCGCTGGTTTTTCGGTTATTTTTATTGCAGGACTTTCTTGGCGGTTTTTATTTTCTATATTTATTTTATCTGCACTTAGTATACCGTTACTGTGGCACTTTATGCGGGATTATCAGAAACAAAGGGTATTAACTTTTCTTGATCCAGAAAAAGATCCATTAGGTGCGGGTTATCACATAATACAATCTAAAATTGCGATTGGTTCTGGTGGATTTTATGGAAAAGGCTGGCTAAATGGGACTCAATCACATCTTGAATTTTTACCTGAAAGATCTACAGATTTTATTTTTGCTGTACTTTGTGAAGAATTTGGGATGTTTGGGGTATTAGTAATACTAACAATTTATTTATTGATAATCTTTCGTGGCTTATACATAGCATATAATGCGCAAGATGCTTTTCGCCAGTTATTAGCAGGCGGTATAACTTTAACCTTTTTTGTTTATATTATTGTTAATATGGGGATGGTGACAGGGCAATTGCCAGTTGTTGGCGTTCCACTACCTTTAATTAGTTTCGGAGGATCATCGATCGTCACATTGATGGCAGGTTTTGGTATTTTAATGTCAATACAAACACATAGACGATTCTTAAAACGTTAATATGCAGAAAACAAAATTATATTTAGTGCGCATTTTAGTGCTATATCTTTTATTTAGTTTATACCCTATTTATACAGAGGATATAGATTCAAAAATCAAATTCATATCTTATATGGAGAAAAATCATGGGTTTGATCCAAAAGAGTTAAATTTATTATTTGAAAAAACAATTGTTTCTAAATCTGTTCTAGATGCGATACGAAGACCAGCAGAAAAAAAATTGTTATGGCATCAATACAGAGAAATTTTCTTAAATGAGAGAAGAATTAAACAAGGAGTAGAGTTTTGGTCAAATAATGAACTAAAACTAAAAGAAGCAGAAAGAAAGTTTGGTGTTCCGCCGGAAATAATAACCGCAATTATTGGCGTTGAAACTTATTATGGTAGAAATTCTGGAAGCTATCGTGTTATTGATTCACTAAATACCCTTGCTTTCCATTATCCAAGACGTTCTTCTTTTTTTCTGTCAGAACTTGAGCAATTTTTACTTCTTGTACGAGAACAGAATTTTCATCCAGAAGAGTTAAAAGGCTCATATGCAGGCGCAATGGGAATGCCACAATTTATTTCAAGTAGCTATCGTAATTATGCGATTGATTTTGATGGTGATAATGTTGTTGATATTTGGAACAATCCAAATGATGCAATAGGGAGTGTCGCTAATTATTTTTTTCAACATGGTTGGAAAAATGACGAGACAATTATTACACAAGTGGTTATTAAAGGAGAAGATTATAAAAACGTTTTGGATGAAAAGTTAGAGTTAAATATTAATGAATATGATTTAGAAAAGTATGGGATTTTGACTAATTCTGATTTTGATGACGGTGAGAAATTAAAACTATTCGAGTTCAAATTAGAAGATAGTTCAGAGTATTGGCTCGCGCAAAAAAATTTTTATGTGATAACTCGTTATAACCATAGTAAATTATATGCAATGGCCGTACATCAGCTAGCGCTGAAAATAAAAGAGCGTAAAAATGTAAATAATAGTATTACAGGGAATTGACGGTGATTTTTTTTAGAATTTTATTTTTCAAAAGAATTACATTTATTTTACTTAGCTGCTTATTACTATTTTCGTGTGGACGAGTAGATAAGGTTTTAACTCCCCGCGATTCAGCTCCAGAAAAGAAAATTGATGTAACAAAAATTCCAAATGCGGTTCCAAAAATCGAACCTAAAAGTCGATATGGAAATCCTGCTTCTTATGTTGTTTTTGGTAAACGTTATTATGTTATGGATAGCAGCAGGGGGTATGTCGAAAAAGGTATTGCGTCATGGTACGGGACTAAATTTCATGGAAGAAGAACTTCTAGTGGCGAAACTTATGATATGTACGCAATGACAGCAGCTCATAAAACATTACCTTTGCCCACTTACGTACGGGTAACAAACTTAAATAATAATAAATCTGTCATACTGAAAGTTAATGATAGGGGGCCATTTCATGAAAATCGTATAATTGATTTATCATACACAGCAGCAATTAAACTTGATATTATTAAAAAAGGAACGGGATTAGTTGAAGTTAGAGCAATAGAATCAGGGAGCTCACTTGATAATATTTTATCCGAAGAAAATGTTCAGGAAACTTCTACTAAAAGTATCAGTTTCTATATACAAGTTGGTACATTTAGTAAGTTGGAGAATGCAGAAATATTAAAACGAAAACTTAGTTCATTTGGCGACAATTTAATAAAAATAAGTAGCGTTACAATTTCTGGTAAGATGTTTTATCGGGTGAGAATTGGACCGTTTAAAGATACTAAAGTTTCTGATTCTATTATTTCAAAATTGCCAAGTTTCGGTATTTCTGAACATCGCATTGTTACTAAATAAAAAATTAGGCCTTATATGAATACAAAATTTCGTTACATTATATTTTTTATAATATTTTCTCTTTTTAATAAACAATACTCCTATGCTGGTCCTGTAATTATACCTGCACCCCCTAAAATACCAGCATCTTCCTATATATTAATGGATTTTAATAGTGGAAAGATTTTAGCCAAAGAAAATATTCATCAAAAATTACCACCAGCAAGCTTAACGAAAATAATGACGGTTTACGTAGTAGCAGCAGAACTTAAAAAAGGGTCAATATCATTATTTGACGAAGTTACTGTAAGTAAAAAAGCGTATAACACACTGGGCTCAAGGATGTTTATTGAGATTGGTGATAAAGTTAAATTAGAGGATTTATTGCTTGGTGTTATTGTTCAATCAGGAAATGATGCAAGCGTCGCATTGGCTGAACATCTATCAGGTAGTGAAGAAGTTTTCGTTAATCTTATGAATCAGCATGCGTTTCACTTAGGAATGAAGAATACGCAATTCATCAATAGTACAGGAATGCCAGTTAAAGATTTAGAACACACAACTACAGCATACGATTTAGCGATATTAGCAAAAGCACTTATAAAGAATTACCCTGAAATATATAATTTACATAGAATAAAAGAATTTACTTATGGAAAAAATCCCCCTATAAAACAATATAATCGCAACAAGTTACTATGGCGTGATAAAAGTGTTGATGGTATAAAAACTGGTCATACAGAAGAGGCAGGTTATTGTTTAGTTGCTTCAGCGATAAGAGATGATATGCGTTTAATTTCCGTTGTGATGGGGGCTAGTGGAGAGAATACAAGGGCTAAAGCCAGTCAAAGTAATTTAAACTATGGTTACCGATTTTATGAAACACATAAACTCTATAGTAGTGGCGATACTGTAACTAATGTAAAAGTATGGAAGGCTGATATCGATTCTATACAACTTACAGTTGAAGATGATTTTTACATTACTATACCTAGGGGGCAATATGACCAGCTAGAACCGATTATAGAAATTGACACGAAAGTAATTGCTCCAGTCAAACAGGGAGAGCGGCGTGGAGTATTAAAAATTTTATTATCAGACGAAAACATGGCGACAGCCCCATTATCATTAAAAACCTCAATTCCAAGAGGCAATATTTTTAACCGATTGAAAGATGAAGTTTATCTTATGTTGCTAGATTAAAAGTCGATCATGAGTCTTATTTATCTTAATGGTGAATATAAGCCAATTGAAGAAGCTTCAATTAATGTTTTAGACCGCGGCTTTATTTTTGGTGACGGAGTTTATGAAGTTATCCCTATTTTTAATCGCAAAATATTTCGATTTTCTGAGCATATAATGCGTCTTGAGAACAGTCTAAAAGCAATTTATATGAAGAACCCATTAAAAGAGAATGAGTGGAGTGATATTTTTTATAAATTAATAGGCTCTTTAGAAGAATCTAATCAGTCAATATATTTGCAAATAACTCGAGGTGTTTCTAAAAGAGATCATGATATTACCATCGCTAGTGAACCAACAGTATTTGTAATGACTCGCCCTATGAACATGAGTAATTTTTCTTCGGGGATAAAGGCAATCACTCATGAGGATATTCGTTGGAAATATTGCGATATAAAGGCTATTACTTTATTACCAAGCATTTTATTGAGATATAAAGCAAAAGAGCAAGGAGCACGAGAAACTATTCTCGTAAGAAACAAATATATTACAGAAGGAGCCGCGAGTAACGTATTTGTTTGTGCTGATGATAAAATTTTAACCCCACCAAAATCTAATCATGTTCTTTCTGGAATAACAAGAGATTTACTGATTGAAATATTATTGAACAATGATTTACCTCTTGTTGAATCATTGGTTGATGAGAATACATTGATGGGAGCTAGTGAGATTTGGATAACGAGCTCAACATGGGAAATTATTCCTGTCGTAGAATTAGATGGTAAGCTTATAGGTAGCGGAAAACCGGGTCCGTTGTGGCAGCAAGCAAATCAACTGTATCAAGAATTTAAGCACACTTACTGTGACTGACATGGAAATATATAAAACGTTCACAATCGAAGCAGCTCACAAACTACCTAATCTACCTCAAAATCATAAATGTAGTCGTCTGCACGGACACTCATTTGTTATTGAGGTGCATGTTAACGGGGATAACGATAATAATAATGGTTGGGTTATGGATTTTGCAGATATAAGCGAGATTTTTAAACCAATTTTTGAGTGTTTAGATCATCATTATCTTAATGAAATTTCAGGTTTGGAAAATCCAACAAGTGAAAATTTAGCGAAATGGATTTGGAATAAACTTAGGCCTAATTTACCTTTATTGTGCTCCATTGTTGTGAGAGAGACGTGTACTTCTGGCTGTATATATAAAGGAGAGTAGATAATTAGTATTAATTTTTAATTCCAGTTCCTTTATTTAATAAATGAAGGGAAATAGAAAAAAGAACTAATATAAAAATAACAAGAATAGTAAAAGCATTTATTATACTTATATCCGACTCACCTAATATGCCATATCGAAAAGCATTTACCATATATAAAATTGGATTAAACTCTGAAATTTTTTGCCAAAATTCAGGCAACATATTAATCGAATAGAACACTCCTCCTAAATAAATTAAAGGCGCTAAGACAAAATTAGGAATAATGGCAATATCATCAAACTTTTCTGCAAAGATTGCATTGATCATGCCGCCTAATGAAAATGCAATCGATGTTAATAATACTACTGCAATTGTGATTCCCCAGTTGTGAACGCTTAATTTTGTGAAAAATAATGCTACCAAAGTTACAACAACGCCCACACAAATTCCCCTGGCTACACCACCTACGACAAATCCCATCAAGATTATAATATTCGGAATAGGTGCGACTAACATTTCTTCGATATGTTTTTGGAACTTTGCGCCAAAAAAAGATGAAACAACATTGCCATATGAATTATTGATTATCGCCATCATAATAAGGCCGGGTGCAATATACTCTATATAGTTAAATCCATTCATCATTCCAATTCTAGGCCCAATAAGGCTTCCAAAAATTATAAAATAAAGCGCCATACCTATAGTTGGCGGCAAAATTGTTTGCATCCAAATTCGTGTAAATCGAGTAATTTCTTTAATTACTATAGTATTAAATGCAATTAGTGTTGTTTTTTTATACATTGCTATTTATCTTCATCATTCTTTTTTTATTGAGTAAATTTATGAATAACTCTTCAAGACGATTTCTTTTATTTCTCATACTTTTTATATTAATATTTTGTGAACTTAATACCTTAAAAAGATCATTGATATTATTTCTATGATCTATTTCCACTTCTATGGTTGTACTATCTATTAATTTAAGATCGAAATTTTTTAAATTTGGTAGTTCTTTAATTGGATCGATTGTATCAAATATGAAAGTTTCTCTATTGAGTTGTGATAACAGTTCTTTCATAGAAGTATTTTCTACGATTTCACCATGGTTGATAATAGCGATATTTTTACAAAGAGATTCTGCTTCTTCTAGATTGTGTGTAGTCAGTAAAATAGTAACACCCTTTTGGTTAATATTTATTAGAAAATCCCAAGTAGAACGCCTTAATTCAACATCAACGCCAGCAGTCGGCTCATCCAAAATCAATATTTTTGGTTCGTGAACCAACGCTCTTGCTATCATTAAACGTCGTTTCATTCCTCCTGATAAATTACGGGACCTTTCATTACGTTTCTCCCAAAGATCTAACTTACGAAGATATTTTTCGGCACGTTCAAGCGCAGCACTACGTCTAATACCATAAAATCCACCTTGATTGACTACAATTTCAAGACATGTTTCAAACTGTGAGAAGTTAATTTCTTGTGGGACAACCCCAATAAAGGATTTCGCAACATCACTATTTTTATCAATATTATTATCAAACACCTTAACTGACCCTGATGTTTTATTGACAAGACCACAAATAATACCGATGGCTGTTGACTTTCCTGCTCCATTTGGACCAAGTAGCGCAAAGAAATCCCCTTGGCGGACATTTAAACTAACGCTATTTAATGCGGTGAGTTTATTGGGATATATTTTTGTTAAATCATTAATTACAAGTGCAGTCATAAGAAAAAAATAAATAAATTTTTTTAATTATATATAATTCCATTTTCTAATGTATTATCGCATAATTTATGTGGAAAAAATATTTATATTAGTGTTATGAAGAAATCTGATGAAGATACAATTATTAAGTTTCCTTGTCAGTTTCCCATAAAAGTTATGGGGATTGCATCTGATGATTTTGATATTGTTATTTTTGATATTATAAAAAAACATGTTTCTCATTTATCTAAAGATGCTATAAAAAGTCGACTTAGTCAGAAAGGAAATTATGTTTCGGTTACCGTAACAATTGAAGCTGAAAGTAGAGAGCAACTTGATAATATATACTATGATTTAACAGAACATAAAATGGTAATAATGGCATTATGACATTTAAAGTAAAAGATTTTGGTAAAAAAGATTATATTGAGATGTATGATTTAATGCGCAATTTTACTTTAAATCGTAATGCCTCGACCAAAGATGAAATATGGTTAGTTGAACATCCTTCTATTTATACGCTTGGCCTTTCAAAGAAAACAGAACATATTATTGATGTTGGTAATATCCCAGTTGTATCAACAGATCGAGGCGGGCAAGTCACATACCATGGTCCCGGCCAGTTAATTATTTATTTGTTGATTGATTTAAATCGACGTTCATATAAAGTTAAAAAATTAGTTTCTCTGATAGAAACATCAGTAATTCAGTATTTAAAAGAGTGCGATGTAAATGCCATTCGAAAATTGGGTATTCCCGGTGTTTATATTGATGATTGTAAAATTGCCGCGCTTGGCTTACGTGTTAGGAGACATTGCACGTATCATGGTTTGTCGCTCAATGTAAATATGGATTTGACACCTTTTGAGGGCATTAATCCTTGTGGAATAAAAGGCATGGTCCCTACACAGTTAATTAATTATAAAAAGGATATAACTTTAAATAAAGCAAAGAGTGGGTTATTAAAATATTTGTTAAAGTATCTCAATCAGTCCTCAACCGCCTTAAGTAATTTCGCATAACTTATTGAATAAAATTATGTATCAAAATAATAATTATCAAAAACCTGAACAAAGTAGACGTGGTAAGTTAAAGACTAATAAAATATCTGTTAAATTTATTACAGCTGATAAAAAAATAAAAAGAAAACCAGAATGGA
>MDTC01145848.1_pt1 | contig 11923 bp, 10 predicted proteins | sample 811181 | NCBI WGS metagenome assembly MDTC01 (sample SAMN05326644, study PRJNA326480) | marine metagenome | isolation source: seawater | place: Pacific Ocean: North | collected 2011
GCTCATCAATGGTGGCGATTTATGATGAATATTATTAGAACCAGAATAACAAGTTGCCCAACTCATATATATTAATTATTAATATAATATTAATTGTTTAATAATTAATTATTTTCTAATAAATTTACTAAACCTGCTTTGTTTAGTTTGGTATATCCTGTTAATCCTTTAGTTTGTGCTAATTTTTTCAATTCACTAACTTTCATTGTTGAATATTGTTCTTCTTCTTCTTCTTCACTTTCTTGTTTTTCTTCTTCTTCATCTTCATCATCATCATCACTTAAATCGTCTAAACTATCGCCTTCTTGTTCTTCAACGTGAACGTTATTATTTTCAACATTTTCAACATTTTCAACAGTCTCAATATTTTTATCTTCTTTTGAAATTTGTAATTCCATTTGTTCATGTTTTCCAATTTCTTCACTACTTTCTTCATCATCTTCACTTTCGCTATCATCACTATTACTTTCTTCCTCATCCTCATCCTCACCCTCATCATTATCAGAAACATTAATTAATTTTATATTTTCATTATCATTGTTTTCTAAAGGTAATTGTTCTGAGTTCATTTCATTTTCATATTGTAATTCTTTATTCTCAAAAGGATCGTTAGTTTCTTGAATTACTTGTTTAACATTATCATAACTGATTGTGGAACCAATTTCCTGATCATTAAAATTTTGTATCATACTAAAAACTGAATTTAATTTGTTTTCAACAGTTTCCATTCTATTTTTAAAATAAAACCATAATAAAATAGAAGCAACACCAGTTACACCGATGCATATAGCCATACCACGTAGATTCGACATCATATTATTAATAAATTATATAATTAATTCTTTAAATAAACGTGTTGTTAATTTATTTTCTTTATTATTTTTTCAGCCACATCAACAATTGATTTTGGATATTTTAACTTTTTGATTACAGCAGTTCCACCTTTAGTTTTTGAATATCCTTTAATAAGTTTGTAATCATAAATAGGAATATCATTATCAAAATTACTAGACATAGAACAATTTTTAATATTTTTATTTTTTCTAAATAATTTACACAATCGTATATAATGTGTGGTTAAAATGACTTTAATATTTTTGTTTTTAATGATATAATCTAAATATCCGTAAGCATTACTAACAGCTTCATATGGATTTGTTCCAGAATACAATTCATCAAATACACAGAAATGTCTATCATTTTTATTATTTTCAATTTCATCAAGAATATTTTTACATCTTCTAGCCTCAGCTTGAAATAAACTATCACGAGAACAACTATCGGGAATATTAATATATGAATGAATAAATTTGAATGGGTTAATATTTGCTTGGTTATAAAACCCATAACCAACTTGCTGTGAAAATATTAAATTAATAATAGTAGATTTTAAAATAGTAGTTTTACCTGCAGCATTTGGTCCTGTAATTATTATACTTTTATTAATATTAATATTATTTTTAACGTGTTTTTCATCTTTTAATGAAGGATGATAAATATTTTTAAATATACATTTATTTTTATTAGTAAATTTACATTGGTTAATATTACCATTATCAATATTTCTTTTTAATCCATTAACACAATCTATATAACCATTAAATCCGAGACAGAAGCACATAACATTATCTATATCTTCGTCATAATGAATTTTATAAAACTCTTTCATAATCATACCAAATTTTTTAATAGTATCTAATGATTTTGTTTTAGAAGGTAGATAGTCTAAATCTTCAATAATTTTATCTATTTTAATTTTATATAATTCTAATCTACTATTAAAATCCAGATAAGATTTAAGATTGTGTGTTTTGGATAATAATTTATAAATGTTTTCTTTGGTGTATATTAAAAACTTTTTCATACAGTTAAGCTTATCAATAATATAAAATGAATTCAAGTAAAAATGATAACAAGATATAATATTTTGATAAATACTATATAAGTAAAATCCCAACATGATAAGTCCATAAAGTTTAGTTTTGATAGATACATTATGAAAATTCACAATAATTTGACCCAATTGATTTCTGGCAAGTATTTGTTTTAAGATCTCTATATAATTATTTATATCAATATTCTTTCCCATTAGTTTTAAAAACAAGAAAGGTAAAAATAAACAAATAATAGGAGAAACTAACTGCATAATAGGACTAGATATATTTAAAAAACTTATAATTTGTAATAATATAGGATTATAATTTAAAAATTTAATTCTATCCCATTCAATATATTGATATTTTTCTTCAATATCTTCAATACCTTTAATCTGATTCCAATCATTAGTCATATTATCAATAAGAAGATTATTCTGAGAAATATCAAAATTTTTATATAAAATTTGGGATTCTTTTAAAAAATTACTATTATTCGTAAATGATTTACCCCATTGTTTTATCATTAAATTACCAACAATTGTGTTAGGTTGAAAAAGATGTTTATATACTGGAACATTACTAGAGTCCTGTGTTTCTAATAATTCTAAATCTGAATTAATATTATTATTAATAGGTGTGGTTGGATGATATTGAATTGGTAAAATAAAAGAATCGTTAATATTTTCTTTGTACATTTAAAATTAAATATAGAAAATATAAACGGATAATAAACTTAAATATCTAAATGTTTTGTAAAATCAACAGGCATTTCTTGTATATGTGTTTCGTAGTATTTTTCAAATTTAGATAATCTATTTGAATCGTATTTGGTTTGAAAATTGATGGCTATACCTTTTCTGCCCCATCGACCTGATCTTCCAATACGATGTAAATATGTATTTTCATCGCGTGGGATGTCAAAATTGATAACAATGCTTACTTGTTGAACATCAATACCTCTAGCAAATAAATCAGATGTGATTAAAACTCTACAACCCCCCGATTTGAATTCTTTATAAACGGATTTTCTCTCTTGATCATTCATTTTACCATGAATTTTTTTAACAGGAAAGTTGTCTGTCATCATTGCTTCTTCAAGGTCATTAACTCTGGCTACACTATTGCAATAAATAATAGCTTGTGAAATGGATAAACCACTAAAAATGTCTTTTATAGTTTCATATTTATGTGAATCGTCTTCAAGATTAATATAATATTGTGCGATTCCCTGTAAAGTAAGTTGATCATTTTTAACTAATATCTGAGTAGGATTTTTCATAAAAGTAGCAGTTAAATCGTGTAGTTCCTTTGGCATAGTAGCGGAAAATAAAGCAATTTGAACATTATTAGGCATAGCTTTAAATATTTTATACATCTGATCTTTAAATCCAGAAGACAACATTTCATCGGCTTCGTCAAGTACAAGAAGAGATAAAGAAGAAGGATTAAAAAATTTTCTTCTAATGAGGTCATTAACCCGACCTGGTGTACCAACAATAATTTGTGGATTTTGTGTAGAAAGAACTTTTTTATTTTTTTCAACAGATGTCCCTCCAACAACAAGAGTAGGATTTATATCTTTCATATATCTAGATAAATTTTCTACAACATTTAATATTTGGTCTGCGAGTTCATGTGTAGGTGCTAAAATTAATACTTGTGGTCCTTTATTATTTTTCTTAAGTATACTCAATGAACCTATAACAAAAGCACCAGTTTTCCCTGTTCCTGATTGTGCCTGTGCGGTAATATCTCTTCTACGACCATTATGAAAATTTTTAGTCATTGGAAAAAGAGCTTTTTTTTGTATAGAACTTGGTTTTTCAAATCCGAATGAATATATTCCTCGTAATAATTTGTTTTCTAAATCTAATGTTTCATCTTCCCAACTATCTATTTCGTATTCTTTATAATTATTAGATATGCTTTCTTTTTTTATTGAAGTCATAATAATAATATTATCATTATTTTTTTAAGTGTTTTATTTAATTTTATATTTAAACGATATAAACGTAAAAATGAATTATATTTTATTGATGAGTTATACATTAGTAGAATTTCAAAAAATAGAAGATAATTTTAATATAAATGAATTGAGTCAAACAACTATAAAGATAGTTAATGACTTAGCAAAAAAAGTTGGCGCACCAAATTATAGCAAAACACCAGTATTTAAAAAAAAGATAACAAAAAAATACCATGTGAATAAAGATGATTGGGAACAAATACGAAATTTTAAGACAACACAACTAAAGAAAAATCAAGAAGGGATTGAGGCTCAAATTGATTCTGTTCGTATAAATTTAAATAAATTAACAAATAATAATTACAGTGTAATTACAAATGATATTTTTAATTTTATAAATAACATTATTGATAAAGAAGAGAATGATGATAAAACTTATAGTATATTAATGCGTCTCGGTTCATGTATATTTGAAGTGGGATCTTTAAATGTATTTTGGTCAAAATTATATGCGAAATTATTTCATGATTTGATTAATGAATTTAATATAATGGAAAAAATTTGTAAAGAAAATTTGGAAAACTTTTCAAAAATATTTGATAAAATAGATTGTGTCGAACTAAATGATTCAAATTACATCGATTTTTGTGATTGTAATAAAAACAATGAAAATAGAAGAGGAATGTCTAGTTTTATGGTAAATTTGATGTTGAATGATGTAGTAAGTGTAGAGTATATATTTAATGTTTTAAAAAATTTATTAGATAAAATAAATGATTCAAGTGAAGATGTTGATAAGACAGATATAAATGAAGAAATAACAGAAAATCTTTTTATATTATTAACTTCAGGTAAAGAAAAATTAAAAGAGGATGAAAAAGAGTGGGAAGGAATTTTAAGAACAATTGAATTTTATACTGAAAATTCAAACATAGGTGGTGGAGTATCAAAGAAAATACAATTTAAATGCTTAGATATAATTGATGAAATTGAAGAATAGATTTAAAAACAAGACAATATAAATATTTAATATATGGAAAATATTAAATGTTCGGTAATTGAGATAAAGAAAGATAAAGAAAATGCAAATTTAGATGAAATAATGAAATCAGTAGATATAGAAGAAGAAAAAATTATTACTAATGATAATAAATATTATTCTGATGATTTAACAGTAATATATTATTTATTAGAAGAAGAATACAATGAATTTACAAAAAAAGAATTAGAACGAATATGTGATTATTATGAAATAAGTAAAAGAAAAAAAAGAAAAGCAGAATTGATACAAGATATAATAATATTTGAACAAGATGAAAATAATTCGGAGTTGGTTCAAAGAAGAAATGAATTATGGTATTGCATAGAACAAATTAAGAGTGATAACTACTTAAAAAAATTTTTAATATTAGAATAGATATATATGCCTTCATTAAATTCAAGATTAAATAATTATATTTCTTATCCAAAAAAAACAAATGTATATAAAAATGATAAAAATAAAGAGTCAATTGTTTACAAAATAAAGTTAACAGAAAAAGAAATTCCAGTAGTTATTGCTTTAGGTGAAATAAGAAATGATCATATTAAATATAATATAGTATATTGTCCAGTATATTTGGTTCTAGGAGATGGTGTAAAAACTGAGATAACTTTTAAATCAATAGGGGTTTATGAATTTTTCAAATCATCAGAAGATAATTTAAAAGATAAAGATGGAGATTTTGATTTGAGATTAATAGAAGGACCTTTATTGTATAGTGATATAAATTCAAAAAAAATTAATAAATTATTAAATGATAAACCAATATTAAAGGATATATCGGAAGAACAAGAAGAATTAAATCAAAAAAAAGAAGAAGAAGAATTAATAAAATCACAAGAAGAAGCAGCAATTAAAGCAAAACCTTTATTAATTTCTTTAGAAATAGAAGATGATGATGAATCTCAATATAAAAATGTCCATGATGAAAAGGAATATAGAAAGATAGTGAAAGATTATGAAGCAATGGGTGTAAATGCTCCAAGAAAGAATTGGTTACAAAAAAAAATGCATGATTTTAATTATAGAATAATAAATAATAAAGGCAATGGTGATTGTTTCTTTGTTGCTTTATCTCAAGCATATAAAAGTATAGGTAAAAAAACAGATTATAATAAAATAAGAGAAAGATTTGCTCGAGGTGTGCCTGAATCAACATTTGTAGAATATAAAACACGTGAAAATATGTTTAGAAATGAAATAGAAAGAAATATGAATAAACAAAAAGAAATTAGTTTAAAATGGAAAGAGATGAGTAAAATGAAAGAAGGAAAAAAGAAAGCGTTTGATGAAATAAAGAATACCATTGGACAGAAAAGTTTATCAAAAGACCCTAGATATAAAGAAATAGCGAAATTACAGAAGGATATTAAAAAGATTTTCGGTAAATTTAAAAGCCTTCAGGAGGAAATGAAAAATACGAAAAAATTGTTGGAGGAGTATAATTTTATGAAGGGAATAAAAACATTAAAAGAATTCAAAGAAAAAGTAAAATCAAATGATTTTTGGGCAGATGATTCAACGATAAGAATTCTTGAAGAATTATTAAATATAAAAATTATAGTAATAGACAAAGAAAATAGAAATGGTTTGATACATTGTACTGATGCTAGTGAAACAATAAAGGCAAAAGGATTTTTCAAACCAAAATATTATGTTATAATGGATTTATTTAATAAGCATTATCAATTAGTAAGTTATAAAAATCGTAAAATGTTTCGTTTTCATGAAATACCACATGCAATTAAAGAACAAATAAAACATAGTTGTCTTGTAGGTTCAGGGAATAATATTTACAATTATGTACCAAAATTTAATAAATTAATTAAAATCGAGGATGATAATGATGATGAAAATCAAGATGAAGAAACAACAGCGACAATAGAAGATTCGAAGGCAGAAGAACAAGATAATACAGAATTTAAAGATTATGATGATAATATACATTTTGTATTTTATAGTAAATCATCTAATAAAAAACCAGGAAAAGGTAAACACGAAAAAATACCAAAAGAAAAAGAAGGAGATTATAATGAATTAGGTAAAGTAAAAGATTGGAGAAGAGTATTATCGAATTTTTATGTAGTTGTAAAACCATTTGAATTAGATGGTCATACTTGGAATTCTGTTGAACATTATTATCAAGCAAGTAAATTTAAAAATTATACTGAAGGAAGTGATAAACACGATTTTTATTTAAAATTCACAGCAGAATCGAATTCAGAAATATCAAAAGATCCAAATAAAGCAAAAAAATACGGTGGAAAAAATACAACAGGAAAATATCGACCGAAGAATATATTGATGGATGAAGACTTTTTTACAGGAAAACATAAAAAATTTATGGAGGAAGGTCAGAGAGCCAAATACACTCAAGATGAACATAGTCAAAAAGTATTATTGTTAACAAAAAATGCGAAATTATTACATTTAATGAAAGTTAGAGGTGCACCATCGCAGTTAATATCATTTTTTGATTCTATGAAAATAAGAAAGGAGATAATTAATAAATAAAAGTAATTATATAAAAAATTATTAATTTATATAATTATTATATAATGTCGAATAAAAATATGATTAAAGAATTTTATAATAAAATAGTAGATGAATTTTCTTTCCATAGAAATAGCAAATTAATAGATAAAACATTTAAACGATTTTATAATGAAATAAAAAGTATAGATAAAAAAAGGAAACCCAATTTAGAAATTAAAAAAACACAGAAAATGTATTTGGGTAATTTAAGTAAAAGTCATTATGTATCAAAAAAAGCAAAAGAAAAGATAGATAAATTAAATTATTACTATAAAGTTAATTATAAAATGGAAAATGTTGATGTTGAAATAGATTTATTAGGAGTAACACCAAGCGAAACAGAACAAATAGTATTACAAGTATATCGATTATTAAGATTTTTATATAATTATTCAAATACAAAAATGAAAACATTGAAAATAGTATTATTTTTAAATAAAGATGAAAAAAAGATAACGAATAAATATGAAATATTATCCCCAAAACATATAAATACAGCAGTTACATATGCATGTGCTGAAAATGGAGAAATATTTTTATATAGAAGGGAAGAATGGTTTAAAGTGTTAGCACATGAATTGATGCATAGTTTATGCTTGGATTTTTCAGGATTAGATATAAAAAATCTCAAATATAATATAAAAAAACTGTTTAATATAAAAAGTGATTTTGAATTGAGTGAAACATATTCTGAATTTTGGGCGACTATTATTAATTCTGTATTTATATCATATGATATAAGTAATTCATATAAAAAGTACAAAGAAAATGTGATAATAATAATTGATATAGAAAAGATATTTTCTTTGTACCAATGTGTAAAAATTTTAAAATATATGAAAATAGATAAATATGAATTATTAATAGGTAATTTGTCTCATTTATATGAAGAAAAAACAAATGTTTTCCCGTATTATATATTAAAATGTATAATACTATATAAATATGATAATTTTATAAATACTTGTAACAAAGAAAATTCTCCTGGTAATCCAATATTATATTATAAATCTCCTGGTAATTTGAATTGTTTTTTTAATTATATCTTAAACCATTATCAAAATAAAGATTTGATGAACGATTTTAATAAAATGGAAGAGATATATAAAAATATAAAAATGATGAAATTAAAAAAAACGATGAGAATGACTATATTCGATAAATTTATATAAAATTGATTTAGTTTTAATAATATATCATGAATTAAAACTAAATGGGAATCAAACAATTAAATAGATTGATGAGACAATTCTCACAACAAAAGAAAATATCTATTAGTGACTTATCTAATAAAACAATAACAATAGATATAATGATATATATATATAAATTTCTAGCTAATGATTCTTTATTAGAAGATATATATTTAATGTGTGTGTTATTTAAACATAATAATATAGATGGGATATTTGTATTCGATGGTGAAAAACCAAAAGAAAAACAACAAGAATTAAAGTTAAGAAGAGAAAAAAGAAAACAAGCTTGGTTAAGATATGATGAACTTGTGAATGAAATAGACGAAGGAAAACTTCATGAAGAAGATGCGAAATCAGAATTAATGAAATTGAAAAGACAATGTATAAAGATTAAGTCGCATCATATAGAAGATGTTAAAAAATTGTTGACTTATTTTGGTATGACTCATGTTGTTGCTGATGGAGAAGCTGATAGATTGTGTGCTGAATTAGTTATAGATAGAAAGGCATATGCATGTTTAAGTGATGATATGGATTTGTTTATGTATGGATGTCCGTTAGTATTAAGATTGTTTAGTATTACAAAAAAGTCATTATATCTTTATAATTTAGAAATTATATTGAAAGATTTAAACCTTACGTTCGAAAATTTTAAAATAATTTGTGCTTTATCAGGAACCGACTATAATGTCGAAAATCAAGTAAATAGCATATTTATAATATATAAAAAATATTTATACTATTGTGAAAGTCAAGATAAAAATGACTTTTCAAATTGGTTGAATAAAGATAATTTTAATTATGATAAAAAAAGATTAATGGATACAATAGAAATGTTTAAAGTTAATGATGAGTATAACTATAAACCAATTGTTAATAACTTTATAGATAAAATTAATTTATATAGTTTATTGGAGAAAGAGTATTTCTTAAATCCTATCACAGTGTATTAATTATTACATATTTACATATGAAATAATTTTTTATTTATTAATCAATAACTTATTGACTAATACTAGCACCTGCTTTTGCGAAGTGTGGAGACATGAATTTTTGAAGATTGAAATAAGTTAGGTTATCATCTTTCTTCAATTTCAACAACTTCTTCAACTTAGCATCAGCCAAGATATGACGACCATTCTTTGGATCTTGAAGTTTATGTGCACGAATGTATTTGTTAATTTCACGAGTTACATCAGTTCTAGCCATTTCAGTTCCCTTTTCTTTACCCAAGAAACTTGCTAGTTCATTACTAATTTTAGTTGGTTTTACAAAACCACTTGGCTGACGATTACCAGTGCGTTTCTTCTTTCTACCTACTTTCTTTGCTGCTTTCAATTCACGATCTGTTCTTTTAGAAAGAACTCTTACTTGAGTGGTTACACTTGTCAACTGACTACGCAATGCAGTCAATTGTGCTAGAAGAGCAGAAAATTGGTCACTTAGATTTGGTGATTCTTCAGCAACTTGTTCTGTTTTCGGAGCCGCAGGAGCGGTTTCTTTTACCGAAGGAGCTGGCGGCTGAGCCGATTTGGTGGAAGACTTTTTAGACGACTTTGATTTTGGCATCTTATGATTATATCTTACTAAATTCTTTTTAAATTGATTTCTTATAAATATATTTTATTGTCCTAAATGAAACCATTACGCATCATATTAATTATTTTACTATTAAATTAATTAATTTATTGATTTATTGATTCGGCATAAAAGAACTATATAACCACGGTAATGAATTTGCAGCTGATGGACTTACTATCGTCAAAGCACCTAAAATATAATTTGCCCCTAAAGTTTTGTAATCTTTATCCTCTGAAGATAATAATTTATTCATGACATCTAAACTATAACCTAATAATGTTATTCTTGATTTATGCATTAATGTATCTAATGGTATTGTTGTAAAGGGCTTTCCATTTGGTGGATAAATTTTAATTTTTATTTCATTTGTTATTTGTGCTCTATAATTCCAAACATCAAACAATTCTCTTAAAAATCTTATTAATCTTATTTTTGATAAATTTAATAACCATTTTGTATCTGTTATGTATGATAATTGATCTATTTTTTGAAATGTTTCTACTGCTCTCATTTCTATTTTTTGTGCTGGTGAAAGAATATTTGTATCTTTTTGAAATTTATACTTAATATCACGTTTTAAAATCTTTTGTGTTATCCATATTATTTTATTCAATTTATAGATTACTCTTGGATTTAATTTTTTACGCGTATATGGGTTTTTTGCTATCTCTTTTTTTTCCTTCATTATCAAATTAAATATTGAATATATATCAAAACTATATATAAATCCATTCTCATCTTTAAAACAAAATAATTGATAAAATGGTATCTCATTCACTTTTTGAAATGTTAAAAAATCAACATCATTAACACTTTTCTTTAATAATTTTAATCCCTTTAATTTTTTTAATTTTTTTATTAAATATCCTCTGAATATTCTTTGTACTTTTGTAGCATAAAACGAATATTTCAAATAATTATATACTCTATGCACTTTCTCTCCTTTATTTCCAGATACTTTCAATTTGTATTTTTTACACATTAACTTAAGTTGTTTTACATTATAATTATTTTCAATTAACTTATTATATTCATTCGTTTTTGGTATTTTAAAATCTTGTTCTTTTATTTTTTTTCCTTTCTTTTTTTTAGGAATTGATTCGTATACTACTTTATTTAAAAATGTTCTCGGTGAGTGGTCTTTCCACTGTATAACAATATTCATTTATTATTTATAAATAATATATTTTTATATCTTTTATTTATATTTTTAATTTATATTTTAAAGATAATCCAAGTAGGTATTATAAATGAATATAGCTATGCTTTTCCTATTATTCGTTCATTCATTTTTTCTTTGTACTTCAAAAAATATAAACGAATGTAATAAATTATGGGGTATGAATAATGAAATAAATGGAGTCGTCGTTAGCGATATTGGAATTTATATGTGCATTGATGATCCTTTAAATATATATTCTACTCCAAATACTAATTCTCAAAATAATATTATTTTAAGTGATAAACAATTAGATATTCAAAATTTTAATGAAACTATACAAAGAAAAATAAATAATACATATAATTTTACTAATATTACAGAATATTTATCGACTACCACAAATAATCCAACAACTACCACAACACAATTACCAACTACCACAAATAATCCAACAACTACCACAAAAACAACTACAGAATTACCGACGACCACAACACATTTACCGACGACCACAAAAACAACTACAGAATTACCGACGACCACAACACAATTACCAACTACCAC
>MDTC01221911.1_pt1 | contig 11923 bp, 16 predicted proteins | sample 811181 | NCBI WGS metagenome assembly MDTC01 (sample SAMN05326644, study PRJNA326480) | marine metagenome | isolation source: seawater | place: Pacific Ocean: North | collected 2011
CAATTTGTGGACAAAATAGATGTCTACAAAAAAAGATAAATTTTCATTAAAAGATAAAAATTATATGAGACTTGCTTTAAATTTAGCAAGAGCTCGAAAAGGATTGACAGGTGATAATCCCTCAGTTGGATGTGTAATTGTTAAAAAAGACAAAGTAATTTCTGTAGGTCAAACAGGTCTCAAAGGTAGACCACATGCTGAAGCTAATGCAATAAGCAATACACATGAAAGTTTGAAAGGAGCAAAAATGTATATTACGCTTGAGCCTTGTAATCATCAAGGAATAACTCCACCCTGTACAAAAACTATCATTAATAGTGGTATAAATAATGTTTATTATCCTATTAACGACATAGATAATAGAGTTAAAGGTAAGAGTTTAAAGATATTAAAAAAAAAAGATATTAAAGTTAAAATAGGACTCTTAAAAAATGAAGCATTAAATCTTTACGAGTCATATATAATTAATAGAAAATATAAATTACCCTATGTGACAGCTAAAATTGCTATGTCAAACAATAATCTCATTTATAGCAAAGGTAATAAGAGAATAACGGATAAAGTTTCAGATAAATTATCTCATTTTTTAAGATATAAAAATGATGCTATAATGATCTCTAGTAAAACTCTAAATATTGATAATCCAAAGTTAAATTGTCGCTTAAAAGGTTTTGAAAATTTCTCACCAATAAGAATTATTTTAGATAGAAATTTAAAAGTTAGACAAGATAGCTATATTTTAAAATCAGTTAAAAAAAATAATACAATTATTTTTTATAACTCATTAGATAAGTCTAGAATTAAAGCTCTAAAAAAGAAGGGAATTAATTTAATAAGATCAGAAATAAATAATCATAATTACTTTAATTTAGAAATGATTTTAAAAAAATTATATAAACTAGGTATAAGAAATTTGTTAGTTGAGGGTGGCGATAAAATAACCAAAAATTTTCTAAAAAAAAGATTAATAGATCAATTTTATCTTTTTAAAAGTACAAAAAATTTGCCAAAAACGAAAAAATATCAAACTTTTACATCATTAGATTTCCTTGAAAATGGATATAATGCAAAAATTAAAACAAGCTCAAAACTAGCCAAAGATAAAATTACCATTTATAAAAGATAAAATGTTTAACGGAATTATATTTAATAAAGGCTTAATTACAAAAATTGCTAAAAGAAATAAAGGCATAAATATTTTTGTTAAATCAGATCTTAAACTGAGTCATAAAGATATTGGTGTTTCTGTAGCTTGTGATGGTGTTTGTCTTACTTTGATAACGATAAAAAAAAAAGTAATGGAATTTTACCTATCTGACGAAACTATAAAGAGATCAAAATTTCAATATCTTAAAAAAAATGAAATTATCAATTTAGAACTTCCATTAAAATATGGTCAAAAAATCTCAGGTCATATATGTCAAGGACATATTGATACAGTTGGAAAAGTTCTTGATATAAAAAAAATTGATAGATCTTACTTATTTGATTTTGAAATTAACTCAAAAGAGAGAAAAAATATTATTGAAAAAGCTTCTATATCTATAAATGGTATTTCCTTAACTATTTCAAAAGTTACTAAAAAAGGTTTTCAAATTTGGGTTATACCACATACCTTTAAACAAACAAATTTATCTAAACTTAATAAGGGAAATTTGGTTAATATTGAAATAGACATACTCTCTAAATACGTTAAAAATTTTTTTTATGAAAAAAAGTAATTACGCCTCCATAGAAACCATTCTAAATGTTGCAAAAAAAGGAGGAATGTTCATTTTAGTTGATGATGAGAAAAGAGAAAATGAAGGAGACCTAGTTATTTCAACTACAGACTCAAATGCAAAAAATATAAATTTTATGGCTAAATATGGTAGAGGATTAATTTGTTTAGCCTTGGATAGTTTACAAGCGAAACGGCTAAACTTATCTCTAATGTCTCCAGTAAATCAATCTAGAAATAAAACTGCATTCACAATATCTATAGAAGCCAAAAAAGGTATAACAACAGGAATATCAGCGAAAGATAGAGCCCGTACAATAAAGATTGCTTCTAAAAAAAATGTAAATAAAAAAGACATTGTTTCACCTGGGCACGTTTTCCCAATTATCGCAAAAGATGGAGGTGTTCTTGTAAGAGCAGGTCATACAGAAGCTTCAGTTGATATATCAAAATTAGCAAAAAAAAATAATTCTGCAGTTATTTGTGAAATAATGAATGAAGATGGATCTATGGCAAAAGGTCAAGCCTTATTTTCTTTTGCAAAAAAACATAAATTAAAAATTGGAAAAATTGAAGATCTTATTTCTTATCGGCTTAAAAAAGAAAAACTTATAAAATTAAAAAAATCTTCAGATATTCTAGTAAAAAATCAAAGATTTAAAATTAAGATCTATGAAAATTTACTTGATGGGTCTGAGCATTTTGCTTTGGTTAAAGGAAATATGAAAAAAGGCATCATACCAAGAGTAAGAGTAATTTCATCAAATGTTGTTCACAATTATCTTATAAATCAACAATTACCAAATTCATTTGATAAAACATTAAATTATTTTAAAAAATTTAATAACTGTGTTTTGGTTTTTATAAAGGATACAAATCTCAAGTCTGTTACTCAAACTTTAAAAGACTATAAGAATAAAAATTTTTATAAAAAGGGTAACGATAAGTTAATTAGAAATTATGGTATTGGAGCACAAATTATCAAAGATTTAAAAATAAAAAAAATGATATTAATAACAAAATCACCAAAAAAGGTTATCGGTTTAGAGGGTTATGATATAAAGATAACAAAACAAGAATTAATATAATGAGAAAAAAAGTTTTAATTGTTAATGCTAACTATTATAATGATATATCTTTGGGTTTATTAAAAAGTGCAAATTATTTAATTCCAAAAAATTTTAAGACTAAAGTTATTAATGTTCCAGGTGTTTTTGAAATACCTATAACAATATCTAAGAATTTAAAAAAATTTGATGCTTTTATTGCTCTTGGGTGCGTAATTAAGGGGCAAACTCCTCATTTCAATTTCATCTCTAAAGCATCAACAGATGCTATAATGAAATTGTCAATAGAGTCAAACAAACCTATAGGAAATGGAATTTTAACCTGCCTAAATATGAAACAGGCAATTGCAAGAAAAAAAAAAGGTGCTGAAGCCGTTAAAGCTATTTTATCAGTTTTATCACAATAATGAAAACTTCTTTTAGTCCTAAAAATAATCCTAGAGTAATTATTATACAAAAATTATACGGAAAATTCTTTAATGAAGACGAACAATTAACTTTTCCTAAGCATAGATTTAAAAAATTTATTAAGGACATAGTGGCTGGTACTATTGAACGAAACGATATTATACTTGAAGAATTAGATAAAAATTTAGGAAATGAATTTGCAATTAAAAAATTAGATAAACTTTTTCAGGTAATTTTAAAATCAGCTACTTATGAATTTTTATATAAACCAAATTTATCAATAAATATAATTATAAAAGAATACCTTGATGCTTCCAATTTTTTCCTAGATGATTCTCAAACAAAGTATTTAAATGCTTTACTGGATAATATTGCAAAAAAATTGAGATCTTCTAATGCATGAATTTCAGTTAATAAATAAATTTTTTTCTAAATTATCAAAAAATAATAAAAATGCCTTAAATCTTAATGATGATGTTTTTTTTGATAAATCAAAAAAACTTGCAGTTTCAATTGATACGTACGTTGAAGGAGTACATTTTCTAAATTTTAAAAAACCTGAACTAGTAATTAAAAAGATTATAAGATCATCAATATCAGATCTTATTTGTAAAGGAGTTGAACCTAAATATTATTTTATTTCTGGCTCAGGTAATAGCAGATCTTTTTCACTAACAAATTTAAAAAAAATTTCAAAATCCTTAAATCAAGAACAAAAAAAATATAAAATATTTTTATGTGGAGGAGATACTGTTTTTTCAAATAAATTAAGTTTTACGATCACAACAATTGGTTTTTCTAATAAAATCATATTTAGAAATAAAGCTAAATTGAATGATGACATCTATGTGACTGGTAATTTAGGTGATAGTTTTACCGGATTAAAAATTTTAAAAGGAAAGATTATTATTAATAAAAAGTTAAAAAAATATTTTGAAGACAAATATTATAAGTCTAATTTAAATTTAAACCTGGCAAAAAAACTCTTTCTTTTTGCTAATACGTCAATTGATTTATCTGATGGTCTAATTTCTGATTTAGAAAAACTAATCAATAGACAAAGATTATCTTACAAATTAAATTTAAAAAATATTCCAATTTCTAAAAATCTTAATAAGCTAATTTTAAATAAAAGATTAAAAAAATTACATTTTGTTTCGAAAGGTGATGACTATCAAATTTTATTCACAGCCAAAACTTCAAAAAATAGAATTATTTATCAAATTTCCAAAACTTTAGGTGTAAAAATTTCTAAAATAGGAAAAATTTGTTCTTTCAGTCAAAAATCTCAAATAATTGATGAAAAAGGGAAGAAAATTACCCTTAAAAATAAAGGATATCATCATAAATTTTAGAAGTTAATTATTGCCTTTTATATCTTTTTTTGTATTGTCCGGATTTTAAAAGAAACAACCAACAACTTAACTAAGGTCTTTATGAACTCTAATGTCGAAACAATACTTTTATATACAATTGCTGCTGGATTTTTATCTATAGTTTATGGATATTTTACAGGAAAAAATATTTTAAATTTAAGTGCAGGAAATTCTAAAATGCAAGAAATAGCTTCGGCTATTCAAATTGGAGCTAAAGCTTATTTGGCAAGACAATACAAGACAATAGCGATTGTTGGCGTTGTTGTTTTAGTAATTGTTAGCTTGGCATTTAGTCCACTAGTTGGTTTGGGATATTTAGTTGGAGCATCATTATCAGGTATTGCAGGATACGTTGGTATGTTGGTGTCTGTTGAAGCAAATGTAAGAACAGCTGAAGCTTCTAGAAAAGGATTGGCGTCTGGATTATCTGTTGCATTTAAATCAGGTGCTGTAACTGGAATGTTAGTTGCTGGTTTAGCTTTATTATCTATTGCGGTTTATTATTATTTACTATTAAAATTTAATGTTGATGAAAGAGAAATAGTTAATGCATTAGTTGCATTAGGTTTTGGTGCTTCATTAATTTCAATTTTCGCTAGACTAGGTGGTGGAATATTTACAAAAGGAGCCGATGTTGGTGCAGATTTAGTTGGAAAGGTTGAGGCTGGTATACCAGAAGATGATCCAAGAAATCCAGCTGTAATTGCTGATAACGTAGGTGATAACGTTGGTGATTGTGCAGGTATGGCAGCTGATTTGTTTGAAACCTATGCTGTAACAATTGTTGCCACTATGGTTTTGTCATCAATATTTTTTCCAGGCGATATGTCTATGATGATTTATCCATTAACAATTGGAGGAGCTTGTATCTTAACTTCTATTTTAGGAACTTTTTTTGTAAAACTTGGAAAAAGCAAAAATGTTATGAATGCGTTATATAAAGGTTTTGTAGTATCTGCTGTTGCCTCGTTGGCGATACTTTATCCAGTTACCGATTATGTTTTAGGATTAGAAAATATTTATAATCTGAATAATAAGTCTTTCTCAGGCATGAGTTTGTATTATTGTGGTATTATTGGACTTATAATTACAGGTTTATTAATTTGGGTTACAGAATATTATACTGGAACAAATTATAGACCAGTAAGAAGTGTTGCAAGTTCATCTACAACAGGTCATGGTACTAATGTTATCCAAGGATTAGCAATTTCGTTAGAGGCTACCGCGATACCTGCACTTATTATTGTTGCTGGAATTTTATTTACAAATCATATTGCTGGCCTTTATGGTATTGCAATAGCTGTAACAACAATGTTAGCTTTGGCTGGAATGGTTGTTGCTCTTGATGCTTATGGTCCTGTTACTGATAATGCAGGTGGAATTGCAGAAATGTCAAAACTACCTAACAATGTTAGAAAAACTACTGATGCATTAGATGCTGTCGGGAACACTACTAAAGCAGTTACCAAAGGTTATGCTATTGGTTCTGCTGGATTAGGTGCTTTAGTTCTTTTTGCTGCTTACACAGAAGATATTAAACATTTCTCCAAAATTGCAGGGTCAAAATTAGAGGGTATTGTTGTTACTTTTGATTTATCGAACCCTTATGTGGTTGTTGGTTTATTAATAGGTGGAATGCTACCATACTTATTTGGGTCAATGGGGATGCAAGCTGTTGGAAGAGCAGGCGGAGCTGTTGTTGTTGAAGTAAGAAGACAATTTAAAAAATATCCTGGCATAATGAAAAGGAAACAAAAACCAGATTATGCTAAACTTGTTGATCTCCTTACAGTAGCAGCAATTAAAGAAATGATTATTCCTTCTTTATTACCCGTTCTGTCTCCCATTGTTTTATATTTTGCTATATTTGCCATAGGTGGTCAAGTTGCTGCATTAGCTTCAGTTGGTGCCATGCTTTTGGGTGTAATTATTACAGGTCTTTTTGTTGCTGTATCTATGACAGCTGGAGGTGGAGCTTGGGATAACGCTAAGAAATATATTGAAGACGGAAATCATGGCGGAAAAGGTTCAGAGGCACACAAAGCAGCAGTAACAGGTGATACTGTTGGAGATCCTTATAAAGATACAGCAGGTCCTGCGGTTAATCCAATGATTAAGATTACAAATATTGTAGCCTTGTTGTTGCTAGCAGTTATTGCAGGTTAAGTTTTAATCTCTGTTTCTTTTACCAAGAGGATCATTAACCTTTTGTCGCATACTAGATAAAAAATCATATATGAAACTTGATTTTTGATAATCAACCTCTGTTTTATTGCTTATAATTTTTAATTCATTCATTTCATTTAAGTCATAAAAACTTTTATCTAGTAATAAGCCCCTATTATCTAGCTCCACAACCAAAACATTGTTCACTAGAAGCTTTCTTTGTCCAAGTTTTATAACACTTTGAGTTACAGTTTTTCTTTCTATATAAAAAAATAAGTCATTATCAAATGTACTTATTACCGAAGGGGGACCCAATATATCTATAATGTCATTTTTGTTGCTTTTTCCAATTTTTAATAACTCATTTTTTTCTTTAAGTTGATGTATACCATGGTGACTAATATTCTTTTTGACATTACAACTAGTAATAATTATAGAAATTAATAAAAGAATAAATATTTTTTTCATGAGTAAATATTATTTAGAGTTTTATAATAATTTGGTAAAATTATCTAGAAATAAAGATCTTTATAAAGATTTTAAGGCTAGTGATGAATTCTCTGATAGGTTAATTTTTTTTCTAATACATTTTGCCTTTTTCTTTAAAATTTTTAAAAATGAAGACAATAGAGTCACATTACAAGAAATTTATGATTTTACATTTAGACAACTTGAACTAAGCATCAGAGAAATTGGTTATGGTGACCAAAGTATAAATAAAAAGATGAAAGATTATTTAAATCTTTTTCATAAAATGATTGATCAATTTCATTTTTGGGATGATTATGATTATAATAAAAAGAATGAAGAATTGGGTAAATTTATTAAAAAATCTGAAAATACCTCAAATTTACTTGAATATTTCGAAGATTATCTTTCAATGCTCAAAAAAAACACTTTAAATTCTTATTTAAAAAGTGTAATTAATCCATAAATATGGCTGTACCAAAGCGAAAACAGACCCCTTCAAGAACTGGAATGAGAAGGTCTCAAAACATGAAGTTTTCTTCAAAAAACGTTGTTGAAGATAAAAAATCTGGGGAATATAGACTTTCACATCATTTAGATTTAAAATCTGGAATGTATAAGGGTCGACAAGTATTAGATCCGAAAGAATAAAATAAATAAAAAATGTCAGATTTAGTTAAAATTGCAGTAGATGCAATGGGTGGTGAAAATTCACCAGAGAAAATAATAGATGGAATTATAACTAACCATAAATCAAATAAAAATAATTTTTATAAAATTTTTGGTGATAAGAAAAAAATATCTAAATTAATCGAAGGAAAAATAGATAATAAATTTTATGAGATAATACATACCGATGATATTGTAAAAAGTACTGATAGTCCATTAGAGGCGGCTAAAAGGGGAAAAAAAACAAGTATGTGGTTAGCGATTGAAAGTGTTAAAAATAGAGAGGCTGATATAGTCGTATCAGCAGGAAATACTGGCGCTTTATTGGTTATTTCGAAATTAAATCTTAAGATGATAGAGAATATTGATAAACCCGCTCTTTCAGCTCTATGGCCAAATAAAAAAGGTATGAGTGTAGTTTTAGATTTAGGAGCAAATATTGAGTGTAGTTCAAAAAATTTATTCGATTTTTCAATTATGGGGGCTTCTCTTTACACTTCTCTTTATCCAAAACAAAAACCAAATGTTGGTTTGTTAAATATTGGCTCTGAAGAGTTTAAAGGTAATGAGATAATTAAAGAAACTTTTCAAATATTGAATGACAAAAAATCAAATAATTATGATTTTGCTGGTTACATAGAAGGTAATCATTTAATGGATGGTGAAGTAAATGTAATTGTATCTGATGGATTTACTGGAAATGTAGCTTTAAAAACTGCTGAGGGTACCGCAAATTTTATTACTAGTGAACTTAAAGATGCTATGACTGGTTCTGTTATTGGAAAAATTTCTTCACTTCTAAATATATCAAATTTAAGAAAATTTAAGAAACGTCTTGATCCCAGATTATATAATGGTGCTATTTTTATAGGCCTTGACTCACCAGTTGTTAAAAGTCATGGTGGTACTGATTATGTTGGTTTTTCAAACTCTTTGGATGTTTGTCATAGAATTGTATATGGTAATTTGATACAAAAGATTAAACAAAATATTTAGATCAATGAGAATTAATTTAACTAAAAAAGACTTAGTTAATTTAGTCTATATGCAATTGGGATTTTCAAAACAGATTTCAGAAAATCTAATTGAAGATTTTCTATCAACTATAATAGAAAATATTAGATCTGAAAAAAAACTTAAACTTTCAAGATTTGGAACTTTTACAATTAGACAAAAGAAATCACGAGTTGGTAGAAACCCAAAAACAAAAGAATCAAAAATTATATCTAGTAGAGATGTAGTTTTGTTTAAGCCCTCAAAAGAATTCAAAGAATTTATAAATTTGAGAGAAAATGGATAAATTTGAAAATGCTTATAAAACCATAGGTGAAGTTGCAAAAATACTTAACCTTAAAACTAATAAAAAAGGTGCTTTGCCAACACATACTATTAGATTTTGGGAAACTCAATTTAAACAAATTAAGCCTAAAGTAATGAATAGTAATAGAAGATATTATGATAAAAATTGTATAGATTTATTAAAAAAAGTTAAATTTCTACTTAAAGATCAAGGTATGACTATCAATGGTGTAAAAAAAATATTGAATAGTAAAGAAACATTAAAACTTGACGAAACGGCAAATAATTCTATAAAAGCTAATAATTTTAGAAAAAAATTAATCAAAATTTCTAACATTGTAAGAAACTTAAAAAAATTTAAATAAAATGGCAAAAAAAACTCATATTAAAGTTAGACTTGTTCCTGAGGCCAAACCGGATAGTCCTTTTTTTTATTATGTAAAAAAACCCGCTGGTGGTGAAAAAGCTAAGGTAAAATTATCAGCAAGAAAATATAATCCTGCTACAAGAAAACATGAAACTTTTGTTGAAAAAAAACTTCCACCACATAGCAAATAATTATTTTTTTTTAAAGTTTCTTCTTTCATAATCTATATAAGACCAAATCATATTCTTCCAAATACGATTAGTTATTCTGGGATCAATTTTATTTTTTAAAGATTTTTTTTTAATATTATTGAGAATCTTTTTAATTCTTACTTGGTCAACAATTTGATTTTTATTTTCTTTAAGTGCTAAGACTTTTTTCACAAGATTTGTTCTTTTTTTGATTATTTTAATAAGAGAATTATCTAATTTATCTAATTCTAATCTAATTTTACTTAGTTTTTTTCTTTTTAAAGGCGACATTTATATATTTGGATATTAGAAAAATTATTATATTTATCCATAGATGTACACAGTAAATCCAAAAATTAACAATCAATTATCGTTTTGGTTAATTACAATGTTTTGGATTATATCTATCATGATAATTGTTGGGGGCTTAACTAGATTAACTGACTCTGGTCTTTCCATAACAAAATGGCAACTATTTTCAGGTTTCTTGCCACCACTAAATCAAAATGACTGGATTATATATTTCAATCTTTATAAAGAAATTCCAGAATTTAAATTACAAAATTACAACATGGAATTGAATGAATTTAAAATAATTTTTTGGTGGGAGTGGGCCCATCGTTTTCTTGGCAGATTAATAGGAATATGTTTTTTAATTCCATTAATTTATTTTTCATTTTTAATAAAAATTTCTAAGTTATTAAATTTATACTTCATATTTTTTCTTATATGTTTTCAAGGATTTATAGGTTGGTATATGGTTAGCAGTGGCTTAGTTGATAGGGTAGATGTAAGTCATTTTAGACTTTCTCTACATTTATTAATTGCTTTTTTAATTTTATCTTTAATTTTTTGGAATTATCTAAAAATAAAAGTAAATAATAATATCCATAAGAAATTTAATCCAGTTATACCTTTTTGTTTTATAATTTTAGTTTTTGCTCAAATTTCAATAGGTGCTTTTGTTTCAGGAATGGATGCTGGTAAAATCTATAATACCTGGCCATTTATGGGTAATACGTATTTTCCTGATGATAATAATTTTATAAATTTATTTAAATTTTCAGCTTTTAGTGATCCCTCTTTAGTTCAATTTTTACATAGAAATTTAGCGTATGTAATTACTCTTTTTTACTTATTTATATTTTATAAGATTTATAAAAATAAAATGAATGACCTATATCTTTCGGTAAATTTTTTAGGTGGTTTTATAATTTTACAAATAATTTTAGGTATATTTACGATATTATATGGTGCACAGATATATATTGCATCGATGCACCAAATAAGTTCAATTTTTTTAGTTAGCTCGAGTATTTATTTTTTCTATTTAAATACAGAACTTAACTAACTGCCCTTAATGATCCTTTAGAGGATTTATTTAAAGCTTGATCTAGATCCTCAATTATATCGTCAATATGTTCTAGTCCGATACATAATCTAACATAACTTTGAGTTACTCCAGAAGCAGCTAATTCTTTTTCATTTAATTGACTATGTGTTGTACTAGCGGGATGAATTGCCAAACTTCTCGCATCACCTATATTAGCAACATGATAAAACATTTTTAATGACTCTATAAATCTCTTACCAGCCTCAATACCTCCTTTTAACTCGATACCAACCATAGGTCCATTCCCGCCCTTAAGATATTTTTTTGCCCTTTCAGTAATAGGTTTATCGTGTTCAGTAGAATAAATCACTTTAGTTACTTCTTTATGATTTTTAAGAAAGTTAACAACATATTCCGCATTTGCACAATGTTGTTTCATTCGTAAAGCTACTGTTTCGAGTCCTTGAATAATAGCAAAAGCATTATCAGGTGAACATGCTGAGCCTAAATCTCTTAATAAACAAACTCTAGCTCTAACAGCGAATGGTACGTTTGCTCCAGTAAGTTCAGGGACAACTTTACCCCAAACAGCCCCATTATAACTAGCATCTGGTTCATTGAATAGGGGCTGTCTACTAGGATCAGCTGTCCAATCAAAATTACCACTATCAACTATACTGCCTGCAATAGCAGTACCATGACCACCGATATATTTTGTTAGTGAATGAATTACTACAGCAGCACCATGATCTATCGGTTTGCATATTACTGGCGCAGCAGTGTTATCCATTATAAGAGGTATATTATATTTTCGACCAATATCTGAAACTTCTTTAATTGGGAATACTCTCAAATATGG
>MDTC01128241.1_pt1 | contig 11922 bp, 11 predicted proteins | sample 811181 | NCBI WGS metagenome assembly MDTC01 (sample SAMN05326644, study PRJNA326480) | marine metagenome | isolation source: seawater | place: Pacific Ocean: North | collected 2011
ACTGGATAATCTCTTTTCTGTATTGACTCAATCATGAGTTCCCCAATACCGGGCCATGAAAATATAGTTTCTGTAATAACAGCCCCTGCTAAAAGAGTGCCCAGTTGCATTCCTAGTATAGTGACGACGGGTAATAGGGTATTACGTAATGCATGAAATACTAATACATTAAATTCAGTTAAACCGCGTGCATGTGCTGATCTTATATAGTCTTCTTGTAAAATTTCTAACATTGATGAGCGAATCATTCGAGATAAGATTGCAGCAAGTGCAGTACCTAAAGTTAATGCTGGGAGAATCAATGAACTTATACCTTCATTACCGCTTACTGGAAGCCATCCTAACCATAATGAAAAAATCAAAATTAATAATGGGCCCATTACAAAGTTAGGAATTGAAATACCAAGCATTGCTATCATCATTGAAAGTCGATCCCAAATTGAATCTTTACAAACAGCTGACATGATCCCTAATGGAACAGAAATTAGGATTGCAACAAATAAACTAGCAAAACTTAATATTAATGTTGGCGATATATGTTCTAACAATAATTGGCTAACAAGTTGTTTTGAATGTAATGATGTGCCTAAATCAAAATGAATGAGCCCACGTAAATATAAAGACCACTGCTGAAGAATCGGGAGATCTAAACCAAGAGAATGCCTTAAGGCTTCTCTATCTGTTGATCTTGCTGTCTCGCCAAGCATCACCTCAATAGGATCGCCAGGAATTATATGAATTAAAAAAAATACTATCGTCGATATGCTAAACAATACAAAAACAGCGCCAAACAAACGTTTAAATATATAATTCAGATACACAGTTTTTTATCGGTTCATTATTTCTATTTTTCACTAATAGTTACTATTGTTCCTACGCTTACTAAATCAAATAATTCTATAACATCAAAGTTATGCATTCTTATGCATCCTTTAGAGCCGGGCTTACCCATTTTGATATCTGCTGGTGAGCCATGTATATAAATGTATCGGTCGTAACTATCAACATCTCCACCTTTGTTTTTGCCTTCCTCTGCCCCGCTTAACCATAATATTCTCGTTAGGATCCAATCTCTATCTGGATATAAATCACGCATTTCAGGATTATATAATTCATTTGTTTCTACTCTGCCTATAAAAACAGAATCTTCTTTAGCGCCGTAGCCTATTTTCTCGGCGATAATATGTTCTCCCCGGGGAGTACATTCGCTATTTTTTCTCTCTCCTACACCATTTTTCGCTGTTGAAACAGAATACTCCCTGGCAATATTTTCTCCATCAAATAGAAATAGCTGTTGCTTGGAAATTGATATTTTAATATGCATATAAAATATTTTGTTTATTTCTTTGTTGCATGTTCAAGTGAATCAAAATTACCATCTGCACTTAGTGTATAGCCTTTTATGTTAGATCTGGATACCAATACATTATCTTCGTACCATAATGGGATATAAGGTAGTGCTTTTAATAAATATTCTTGAAGATCCCTATAATATAGGGACTGTTTCTCCAATGACACCTCAGATTTAGCTAATTCCAGAATTGAATCAACATTCTTATCTATAAATCTACCTCTATTAGCACCATGCGGAGGGATTGATTTACTGTGAAATATATAGTGAAAAATATCGGGCATCTTTAATCCCACCCATGACAGACTGTACATTTGGAAACGCCCTTCTTTAATATCTCCATAAAAAGTTCCCCAATCATAACTACGTATTTCTACCTCAATTCCAACAAAATTCAATTGGCTTTGAATAATTGTTGCTAAACGTAATCGGAAAGGATCATTTGATGTCTTATAAACTAACCTAATTGGATTTGAGTCACTATAACCAGCTTTCCTAATTAATATTTTTGATTTTTCAGGATTATAATCAAAACCTATTAAATTAGGATTACCGGCCCAATGCTCTGGAGGAAACAATGCTTCAGCTTTTCTGGCTGACGATCCCATCACATACTTTATTATTGATTCTCTATCAATTGAATGAGCGATTGCATTTCGAATTAAAATATTACCCGTAACTGGATCTTCCATATTAAAACCAAGATATGCGAAAGTATTTCCTACTTTTTTCTTTACATGAATTAATTTCTTTTGGCTCAACCAAGCTACAATCTCAGGAGGTAAATTACCTTGAATTAAATCGATCTCACCTTTTAATAACTTCAGAACTCTTACTATAGGATCTTTTAAAGTAATAAATTCAATTATCTTATTATCACGAAGGCGTAATAATTTTAGATGGCTTTCATTTCTAAAATCAATAATTTTCATCGACCCATTTCCAATAGGTTCTCTAGAAAAATTATGTTTTTTAAATATTAGTTTCTCGGGCAAGATACCTATAACGAGACGTCCGGGGAAAAGAGGATCTGGGTACAATAATTTAAAGTCAATAATATTTTGATCCACAACTTCAATAGATTCGATCATAGAAATCGATCCTTTATGCGGGGACATTTTCTCTGGATTTAATACTGACTCATATGTTGCCTTCACATCTCTGGATGTTAATAAAGAACCATCATGGAATTCATTTAATTTATCTCTTAATGTAAACCTATAGTGAGTTGGCGAAATCTTTTCCCAGTCTGCCAATTCAGCTTTAACATGAAACTCTTCGTCAAAATCAATTAAACTTTTGTAAAGTAATCGTGTTAAACGATATGAAATTGCATCAGTTGCATAACGTGGATCTAAGGTTATTGGACTTGCATTTAAACCGATTGCTATCGTATTTCTATCTGTATATTTACAACTATTAATAAAAAATTGGGAAAGCAAAAAGAATAATATTAATAGAAATTTTGTTTTTAATATTTTTTTTTCCGTTCTCATATATTTACAGAAAACAGTTATAATATAAAAGTATATTTTTAATCAACTTTCCAAACTTCAAGAAACTCTTTTAGATGTGTTTTTTTCTCATTTTCTAACATATTACAAACTTTTTGGTACTCTTCAATTAACAGGTCATTAGTTAATTTCCCACGTATTAATTGATATCTTAAATAAACTAAATAGGTATTAAGAACATCAGTTTCACAATAATTACGGATGGATTCAATGTCATCGGCTAAAAAATAATCCCAAACTTTTTCACCACTCATTCCCATTTTTCCTGGAAAACCTAGAATAGTGGCAATTTCATTTAGTGGTGCTCTAGCTGTTGGAATATAGCCTGACAAAACATCCATTAAATCTGTGTGTCTACTATGGAAACGACTCAAATAATTATTCCAACGGAACGACTGATCACTATCACCATTTTCCCAATAACGTTGTGAAGTAACACCCTGAATAAGTGAGCGATAATGTATGACTGGTAAATCAAAACCACTCCCATTCCAAGAAACAATTGTTGGTGTATATCGTTCTATACCCTCAAAAAAACGCCTAAGTAATTCTGCTTCGGATGAATCTTTATCTCCTAATGACCATACATTTAACTTATCATCTGTTTTTAGGAGAACAGATATTGCCACAATCCTATGTAAATAATGTTGTAAAAATTCTGTTCTGCCATCACTTTGTTGATAACGATAACTAAACATTAATTCGGCAACATTTTTATCATTAAGATCCTCTAGATTAAAAATCTTTCTTCCTGAATTAATATCTGGAATTGTCTCAATATCAAAAACAAGAATATTCATTCCAGAATACTATTTCTGACTAAGTTTATTTAGGGAAAACATTTGTTGAAAGATAACGATCGCCTCGATCACAAATAATTGAAACTATCACAGCATTTTCAACTTCATTGGATATCTGAAGTGCTGCAGCAACAGAACCTCCTGAAGAAATACCCGCAAATATACCTTCTCTCTTTCCAAGGGCAATAGTTGTATTTTCAGCTAGCTCTTGTGTTACATCAATAATCCTATCAACTCTTGCTGGCTCAAAAATTTTCGGCATATACTCGTCAGGCCATCTCCGTATACCGGGAATGCGTGCACCATCTTCAGGCTGAACACCAATAATTTGTATATCTGAATTCATTTCTTTTAGAAAATGAGACACGCCCATTATCGTCCCTGTTGTACCCATTGCACTTACAAAGTGTGTAATCTTTCCATTAGTACCTTTCCATAATTCAGGCCCTGTACCTTCGTAGTGTGAACGGGGATTATCTGGATTAGCAAATTGATCGAGTATCTTGCCTTTTCCTTTTTTCTGCAACTCACGTGAAACATCTATTGCCTCTTCCATACTACCTTCATCTGAAGTTAATATAATTTCTGCGCCAAAGGCCTTCATCACTGCGCGTCGTTCAACGCTCATATTTTCAGGCATTACTAATATCATCTGATACCCGCGTATCGCTGCGGCCATAGCCAAAGCAATGCCGGTATTCCCGCTTGTTGCTTCAATTAAGGTGTCACCGGATTTAATCTCGCCACGTAATTCTGCATGCTTGATCATACTCATTGCTGGCCTATCTTTCACCGAACCCGCTGGATTGTTGCCTTCGAGTTTACCTAAGATAACATTACTGGAATTCCCTGATAATCGTTGTAGTTTCACCAATGGAGTATTACCAACAAAAGATTCCAATGTTGGAAATTCTAATATGTTTTCAGTATTTTTTTTACTATTCATCATTCACAATTCTTCTTTTAATAAAGTTTTTGCTAAAATTAATGCGTCTTCACGTCCAATCTTCGTTGGATAATAATTTCGACGTTTTCCAACCTCATTAAATCCCATACTTAGATAAAGGTTGATAGCTTTAAAATTAGTCGGCCTAACTTCTAAAAAAATTCTATGAATATTCTGCCTTCTAGCCAAAGATATGAAATGACCTAATAGTTGCTTACCAACTCCTATAGACTGATAATCGGTATGTACGCATAAATTTAAGATATGTGATTCATCTGAGGTGATTAGCATAATACCGTAAGCAATGAGAATTTTATTATCTTCAATAACCCAAGAACTATAACCTGCACGTAAGCAATCTAAAAATATTGTCTTACTCCAAGGAAAATCATACGCATTTTTTTCAATATTAATAATGGAAACAAGATCTTCCTCCGCCATAGGGCGAACATATATTTCTGGTATTTGAATTACTGCACTCACGCTAAACCCCTAAATATATTTTGAGCAAATTTTAGATCTTCCCAAACTTTACGTTTCTCACTAGGGGAACGAAGTAAATATGCTGGATGATAAGTCACGACTACAGGCAAATCACTATCTGGATACAAATAAGAATTACCTCTCATTTTGCCAATTGGCGTTGTCGATTTTAACAAATTTTGTGCTGCTATTCGCCCTAGCGCTAGAATAATCCTTGGTTTAATTAATTCAATCTGCTGTCTTAAATAATTTTCGCAAACTTTAACTTCATCTGACTTTGGATCACGATTTTTTGGTGGCCTACATTTTAATATATTAGCAATAAACACTTCTTTTCTTTGTAGTCCCATAGAAAGTAACATTGCATTTAATAATTTTCCAGCACGTCCAACAAATGGTTCTCCCATGAGGTCCTCATCTGCTCCAGGAGCTTCGCCAATAACTAACCAATCTGCATTCTTATTGCCAATACCAAAAACTGTTTTTGTTCTAGACTTGTGTAATTCACACAATTTACATGTTTCAATTTGTCTTGAAAGATGATCTAGATTTTTATCTAATTCTGTTTCAAAAGATTTATTTTTTTCTGAAATACTTTTCACATTAAAATCAGCGGTTTCTTTATCCACTAATTTACGTTCCAACCAAACTGTAATACCAATCTCTTCTAAATATTGTTGTCGACGAATACCATTCATATATAATTTTACACTTGCTGTGGATGTTCGCGCACATTGTGATCAAAAATCTTATTTAGTGCATCAATGTAAGCCTTAGCAGAAGCGATAACAATATCGGTATCAGCTCCGAGACCGTTAACTATTCGCCCACCTCTATCTATACGGACTGTTACTTCTCCTTGTGAATCTGTTCCGTCAGTTATATTGTTAACTGAATATAATTGTAAGTTACAGCCACTTTCAATCATACTTTCAATAGCCTTATATGTTGCGTCTACTGGTCCTCCCCCCTCAGCATTTGCCTGTTTTTCTTCGCCATCAATTGATAATACAACTTGTGCTCTTGGTTTTACTCCTGTCTCAGTCCCCACCTTAAGAGAAATAAGTTTTATTCTTTCGTCTGAACTTCTATGTATTGTGTCACTAACCAATGCTTGCAAATCATCATCATAGACTTCGTGTTTTTTGTCAGCTAATTCTTTAAATTTCGAAAAAACTGTATTCAGTTCTTCTTCTTTTTGAAAAGTAATTCCCAACTCTTCTAAACGTGTACGAAAAGCATTACGTCCTGAGTGCTTACCCAAAACCATTCTATTTGCATTCCACCCGACATCTTCAGCCCGCATAATTTCATAAGTTTCACGACTTTTCAGAACACCATCTTGATGAATACCCGATTCATGCGCAAATGCATTAGCCCCAACAATGGCCTTATTTGGTTGTACAGGAAAACCGGTAATGGTTGAAACAAGTTTTGAGCAATGGACAATTTGACTTGTGTCAATATTGGTATCACATGCAAAAACATCCCTCCGTGTTTTTACCGACATTACAATTTCTTCCAAAGCTGCATTACCAGCACGTTCTCCCAAACCATTTATTGTGCATTCAACTTGTCTTGCGCCATTCAAAACTGCAGCCAAGGAATTGCCGACGGCAAGTCCTAGATCGTTATGACAATGCACTGAAAATATTGCTTTGTCAGAATTTGGTATATTTTTTATAAGATTATTTATTAATTCCCCAAAATATTGCGGTAAGTTATACCCAACTGTATCTGGTATATTGATAGTATTCGCGCCAGCATTAATAACTGACTCAATTACACGACATAGAAAATCAAATTCGGAGCGTCCGGCATCTTCAGGAGAAAATTCTATATTGTCTGTATATTTTCCTGCTCGCTTAACTGCTTTAACTGCATTTTCAATAACCTGCTCAGGTTCCATTCGTAATTTTTCTCGCATATGTATTGGCGATGTTGCTATAAAAGTATGAATACGAAAAGACTTTGCTGGCTTTAATGCCTCCGCAGCACAATCTATATCCTTATCTAATGCTCTTGCTAAACCACATACAGTGCTCTCGGCAACTAACTCTGAAACCAACTTAACAGCTTCAAAATCTCCAGGACTTGCAATTGGAAAACCAGCTTCGATTATATCAACATTCATTTTCTCTAACGCTTTTGCGATGCGAAGCTTCTCCTCCTTGGTCATTGAAGCACCAGGGCTTTGCTCACCATCACGTAGAGTTGTATCAAAAATAATTAATTTATCTTGCATCTTTTCTTGCTGCCCTATGGCGATGTAATAAAATTAACGTAAAAATTGGCCCGGAAATTATGTATAACATTGCCAGAAGAAATAAAACTAAGGCCGGTTTAATTGCAATCAGAACAAATATAGGAACTATTATAAGAAAAGCCATAAACGGAATACGATTTTTAGGATCAAATTCTTTAAAACTGTGATATCTAATATTACTGACCATTAATAAACCAACAATAATTGTTAACAGAAAACACGCTATCGCAATAGCTGTAGTATCAGCCAATCCATGATTACTCCCAAACCAAACTGCTCCACCTAATACTGCGGCCGCACCCGGACTTGGTAACCCCTGAAAATAACGTTTATCAATGCTAGTAGCTTGGGTATTAAATCTTGCCAACCTCAGTGATGCACAGGCCGTATAAACAAAAGCAGCTAACCAACCTAATTTTCCCATATTAAATAATGCCCATTGGTAGACTACTAGCGACGGCGCTAAACCAAATGAAATCATATCTGAGAGACTATCATATTGCATTCCAAATTCACTCTGAGTATTCGTTAGTCTAGCAATTCGACCATCCATGCCATCAAGTATAATCGCAACAAAAATAGCAATAGCAGCAGAATCATAGTGCTGGTTCATCGCAGCTACGATAGAATAAAAACCGGAAAATAATGCTCCTGTTGTTAGTAAATTCGGTAATAAATAAATTCCGCGCCCAGATTTTGTCACTGTTCTCAATACCACTTTTTGAAATATTTAGAAGGAGAGTTTACCCCTGAAAGTTATTAACTTAAACCAAGAAAAAAGAAAAAATTAGATATTGTAACTAGACATTAACTGAGCTTAGAGGTTCAGAGTGTATTAATTCTGCTAATACGGTACTACCCGAATCCACGCGCTGACCAACTTCTACAAGAACTTTAGATTCGACCGGTAAAAAAAGATCAACAACACCGCCAAAAGGTAAGTAGCCGCAACGTTGGCCTTGACCAATTCTTTCGCCTGAATTCAAATAGATATGTGAGCTGCGTAAAATATTTCTAAATCTAATTGCAGTTATAACATCATCTCCTTCGTCGGATTTAACATGAAAATCTAAATGTTGATGAGATTTATTTTTACATGATGGATTATACCATTGCTCAATAACTTTCCCTTCAATCGGGCTTCTCAGTGAATAGACGTCAGTGATACGCATTACGACTCGAATACGTATTGTTTCTACATTCAAACGAATTTCTTTTGCTTTCCCAACTTTTGAAATAACGCCATGTACCGGACAAACAACAGCTAATGGCTGTGAAGGTATTTTCCTATGAGGATCACGAAAGAGAAAAAGGGAAATTAGTAGGACAAATAATAGAAATATGAATACGAGCCCAGTAAAAAAAATCTTTGCAAAAAAAACAATACTAAAAATTACAATTAATACCAACCAAGCTTCTTTAGCTATAAAGGGATAATAATTACTTGGCATTTAGCTCTAAACTCAAAAATAAATTTTCTTGAAAAAGTTAAAAAATAGATTTATGAAATTGAATTAATTCTTTTCTTCATTAACTAATTTATTTTCTCCGATCCACGGCATCATCGATCTCAATTTTTCTCCAATAATCTCAATTCCATGTTCACGACTCGCGCTTCTTTTTTCTTCCATTGTAGGAGCACCATTCCTGTATTCCGAAATAAACTCGCGAGCAAATTCTCCGTTTTGAATCTCTGCCAATATCTCTTTCATAATACGTTTTGTATCATCAGTTATAATACGGGGTCCTCGAGTAAAATCACCATACTCTGCAGTATTTGAGATTGAATAACGCATGTTCGAAATACCCCCCTCATAAATTAAATCAACAATCAATTTTGTCTCATGCAAGCATTCAAAATAAGCCATTTCCGGGGCATAACCTGCCTCCACTAGAGTTTCAAAACCAGTTTGTATAAGGGAAGTTATGCCGCCACAAAGTACTGCTTGTTCGCCAAATAAATCGGTTTCCGTTTCTTCTTTAAACGTAGTTTCAATAATTGCTGCTCGTCCCCCTCCATTCGCAGAGGCGTAAGACAAAGAAAGTTCTTTGGCGCATCCAGAAGCATTTTGAAATATAGCAATCAATGAAGGGACTCCGCCTCCACTCGCATAGGTAGCACGCACTAAATGCCCCGGGCCCTTAGGAGCAACCATAATCACATCCAAATCAGGGCGAGGTATAATCTGTTTGAAATGTATATTAAATCCATGTGCGAATGCTAGAGTCGCGCCTTTTTTTATATTTGGCTCTATCTCATTCTTATACAACTCAGCTTGATGCTCATCAGGAGCCAACAACATAATCAAATCAGAAGTAGATACAGCATCAGCAATCGCCTTAACTTCTAACCCTGCTGAATTTGCCTTATCAATAGATGCTGATCCTGTCCGTAGACCAACACACACGTTCACGCCCGAGTCCTTAAGGTTATTTGCATGCGCATGCCCCTGAGAACCATATCCAATTATAGCTACCTGCTTACCCTTTATAATTTCTAAATCAGCATCTTTATCATAATAAATATTCATTGAACTTCTCTCATTAAAGTATAGTTTTAAGATTGTATGGCTTTTTCGCCAAGTGATATGGCTGACACACCAGAACGAACAACTTCAAGTATCAGATGATCATCCAATGCAGTTATAAAAGCATCTATTTTCTCGCATGTGTCTGTGATTTCGATTGTATATAAATTTTTAGTTACATCAATAATACGGCCATTAAATGTATCAACTACGCGTTTAATTGTCTCGTGATCTTCTTTTTCTTTAGCAATTAATTTGGTTAGTAATAACTCTTTTTCAATATGTTCGTACTCATTAAGATCGACTACCTTAATAACATCAACTAATTTATTCAGTTGTTTCGTTATCTGCTCAACAATAGCATCAGAACCAGTGGTTACCAAAGTTAATCGGGAAATTGTTGAATCTTCGGTTGGTGCAACCGATAATGATTCAATGTTAAAAGCTCGTGCTGAAAACAATCCTGCAACCCTTGATAAAGCTCCCGCTTCATTCTCTAGAAGCAATGAGATAATATGCTTCATAATTAAGCAAGTTCTCTTTCGGTCGACAAGTGCATTTCGTGATGCCCTTTGCCAGATGCGATCATTGGGTAAACATTTTCAGTCTGATCGGTAATAAAATCCATTATCACGGTTTTATCTTTCATCGATAAAGCTTCTTTCAAAGCGCTTTCAACATCACTGCTTTTTTCAACCCTGATACCCATATGACCATAACTTTCTGCTATTTTTACAAAGTCAGGCAAAGCCTCCATATATGAATGTGAGTAACGACCAGAATAAAAGAATTCCTGCCATTGACGAACCATACCCATATAGCGATTATTCAAGTTTATAATTTTTACCGGCGTCCCATATTGCAAACAGGTTGATAGCTCCTGGATACACATCACGAGACTTGCCTCACCTGTAATACATGCAACTGTCTCATTTGGAAAAGCCAATTTCACTCCCATTGCTGCAGGAAGACCAAATCCCATGGTGCCCAAACCACCAGAATTAATCCAACGCCTTGGCTTATCGAACTTATAAAATTGCGCAGCCCACATCTGATGTTGGCCAACATCCGATGTAACATAGGCGTCACCTTTTGTTAATTCCCATAATTTCTCAACCACAAACTGTGGTTTAATAACAGAAGATGTTCGATCATATTTAAGACAATCAATTTTTGCCCACTCATGAATTTTATCCCACCAAGACTTAAGTTCATTTTTATTTGCATGTAGTTTATCTAGATCGTTTTTTAAAATTTTATTTAAATCCTTCAGAACATGTTTTACATCACCAACAATAGGAATATCAACAGGAACATTTTTAGCAATGGATGATGGATCAACATCAATATGAATAATTTTTGCGTACGGACAAAACTTTTCGAGATCACCGGTTACGCGATCATCAAATCTTGCTCCAATCGCAATCAATACGTCGCAATTATGCATAGCCATATTAGCCTCATAAGTACCATGCATTCCAAGCATCCCTATAAATTGTTTGTCGGTTGCCGGATATGCCCCGAGACCCATAAGTGTATTAGTAATAGGATAATTTAATATTTGTGTAAATTCAGTAAGCTCCTTACTCGCTTCACCAAGAATTGCGCCCCCGCCAGAATAAATCATTGGTTTTTTTGCTGATAGAATTAATTTTGATGCTCTTTTTATTTGGCCCGGATGTCCTTTGATAACTGGACGATATGAACGCATATCAATATTTTTTGGGTATTCATACTCACAAGAATCAGCCGTAACATCTTTAGGAATATCAACAACAACTGGACCTGGTCTCCCGCTGGTTGCAACATAAAAAGCTTTCTTTATGGTCTCGGCCAATACCTTAACATCTTTCACTAAAAAATTATGCTTCACACAGGGTCTTGTAATACCAATAGAATCAACTTCCTGAAAAGCATCATTTCCGATCATTTTTCTTGGGACTTGCCCGGTAAAGACAACTAATGGAATGGAGTCCATATGGGCTGTGGCAATACCTGTGACCGCATTCGTAGCGCCTGGTCCTGATGTCACCA
>MDTC01105233.1_pt1 | contig 11920 bp, 8 predicted proteins | sample 811181 | NCBI WGS metagenome assembly MDTC01 (sample SAMN05326644, study PRJNA326480) | marine metagenome | isolation source: seawater | place: Pacific Ocean: North | collected 2011
AAATTGTTAAAGAACATCGTGCAGAATCATGACGCTTTTTGTCGTGACTTCTGCGCAAGGAGGACCAACATTACTCTCAGTTGATTCGTTTTCCTTGCTAGTGGACAACCTTGGTCGTCGCAATTCACTAGAAGCCGTTGCTTCTTAGTGACTAGCCTCTTCCGAAGCGGATGCGTATGTTACAGCGCATCATTTTTTTGTCAACACCTTTGTTTAAACATTTATTCAAACCAGTTGTTTAACAACTCTTCACCTGAGTCGCCTACTCGACGTTCCCCGTTGAAGAGGCGCGCATTCTACGCACCTAAATAAATACGTCAACAGTTTCTACCTATAAAATACAAAAAAGGCGCCCAATCGAGCACCTTTTAACCAATTTGTATATTTGTCGTACTAGAAATTAATAATAGACGTTATTTCAGGGTAGATTTAGGTGGATTTGTGAGAATCTTCTTGGTTCTCTCCTTTACCTTCTGTCGTTGTTTTAAAGTCAGCATCTTCTTCATGATCACCCACGACGTCATTTAACGTGACTTTATCTACCGTTCTGAAAGTATTTATTGGGCCTGCTAGTGCATACAAAGCAAAGACAATAAAAAGCACGAGTGCGGGTTCAGTAGCAACAATGACGAATATAAGAAGTACAATTAACAAACCTACAAAGGGAACTTTGCCATGCCAGTTAACTTCCTTAAACGAATTATATTTAAAGTTGCTCACCATAAGGAGACCAGATAAACCCGTTACAGCGGCGACAATTAACCCATAATCGGCGCCACTAGCATCATACTCTACCCCCACCCATACGAGACCAGCAACAACCGCAGCGGCAGCAGGGCTGGCTAATCCTTGAAAGAAACGTTTATCGGCAATACCCACCTGAGTATTAAACCTTGCCAATCGTAATGCTGCGCCCGCGACATATATAAAGGCCGCTAGCCATCCTAATTTACCTAATTCGGTCAACCCCCAATTATAAGCCACAAGTGCAGGCGCCATACCAAACGAAACCATGTCGGCCATAGAATCGTACTCTGCACCAAAATCACTTTGCGTGTTAGTCATTCTGGCCACTCTTCCATCGAGGCCATCAAAGATCATGGCTACGAATATGGCGACTGCTGCTGCTTCAAAGCGTCCATTCATTGATGACACTACAGCGAAGAAGCCAGAGAATAGCCCTGCCGTGGTTAGTAAATTGGGGAGTAAATAAATCCCTTTTCGTTTTTGTTCAGACATAAGTCCTCATTGGCACTAATTAATTGCGGCTAATTATTTCATAGTTAATAAGCTACGCATAGATGCAAGATAACAAGGGCATGTGCCTTTCATCTTTAATCGCTTCTTGTTTCTACTCAACGTAAGCACTCAATAACTAGGTATATGATCACATACCTACATACGCACACCTTTCAGGTAGGATCGTTAATACCATGTTGAAGTTCGCGAGCGGAAATAATAAAAGTTTGCCGCCATCGCTTGAACTACACCTTTTAACGAATAGCAAAAGGTTTAGTCGTATGAAAATGTCTCGTTTACCTAATTTTATATTAAAAGCCGTGTTACCAACGCTGCTTTTGATTGCAGTCGGCTCTGCCCATGCCGGCAAAAACCAAAGTAATTACTCAGATTACAATGCCTGTCTAAGTAATAGCGGTAGTCATAGCGACTGTGACAGTGCGCTTGGGGAATCGGTGTACAACTTAGTGTCGGAAGACGTGTACGTGTCGACGAGTAGCCAGTATTCAAATATCTCTATCGATGATGTAAACATTTCCATTTCAGCCTGGTCAGATACGGTTGGTACCTATAATGATGACGTGGTCACTTCTGCTTATGTTGTAGACTTAGGCAGTTACGGGTACGGCGTATACAATAAAGATGCTGAAATGGACGGTTCTAGCCCCGATCATGCTATTGATAGTTACAATACTGTTAGCCGAAATGTTGATTATGATTTCGACTTTGTACTCCTTTCTTTTTCAGAGTCGGTTACGTTAACTGGCGCAGGATTCTCGTGGGTAGGGAAAACAGACAACACCCAATTATCTATCGCTGCGTTAGATGATTTATCTGGTTTAGTTTCTGGTGACCAAACATGGTCAAATATTGTTGAAGGCGCACTCACTGCTGGCTCGTATGATATTGAAAGCTATGAATCGATTGATATTGCGCAGTTTGAAGAGACCGAGACCGCACAATATTGGCTCGTTGGAGCATACAATTCAGTGTTCGGTGAATTAGACAGCAATATGTTTGACGACGCATTTAAGCTTGCAAGTATCGGCTTTGAAAAAGCATCTGATATGCCGGAAAATTCCAACCCCACTGAGGTCAGTGAGCCAAATACACTTGGTGCATTTTTAGCCGTCGGCCTAATCGTCGCGTGGCGCCGCAAGAATAAATGATCGTAATGTAGACGATAGGGGTAAACAAATTGTAAAGCTATGTCAGGTTTTTTTACCCCCTCCCTTTTTATTGTAAAATTTCACATTAATTTCATACACTTAAAAACTGGCATAGTTACTGCTTGCTTCATTTATTAATTGTTGTATTAGTAGATGTGAGTTTGTTGGTTATGAAATCTTTACCGTTAATCGTATTATGCCTGTCCTACCTACTTGCTACAGCACCCGTTGTTGCTGGAGGTGACAGAGACAACAGCGACGGTGGAAGTAGCAATGGCTCTGGCTCTACCGTTGGCGATAGCTCATTAAATGAGTACGTATACGACTTGTATTCAGACGGTTCAACGAATATCGACTACACGCTTGATGCAAATACATCTAGTATAGTTATTGATGGCACATCGATTACTGTAGGTGTTACTGCATGGTCTGATACCGCAAATATTTCTAACGATGGCATTTCTGGCGACGATGACGAAGTTGTTAAATACTCTCAATTAAATGGGTATAGCTACAACGGAGACTATGGCTTCGGTTTAGTCAATACTAATGATAACGACGCTCACACGCTGGATAATTTCACAGGCGGTGATGACTTTGATATGGTTTTGTTTTCGTTCAGTGAGGAAGTCACCTTATCTGCCGCGTCGTTTACTTATTTACAAGGCTACGACACTGACAAACAAGTCTCAGTGGTTGGACTTAGTGATATTTCGTTATTTGAGAATCACGCATCGAACGAATTCAGTTGGGCAGATGTTGCCTCTGGTGTAGGTACGGTGGTGTCTGATGGTCACTTTACTATTTCATCAAATATATCTTCACATGGTTCCCATGGCGATTTCACTAGTGACTTTACAGAATTAAGCGCTGCAAAATACTGGTTAGTAGGCGCTTACAATATTTACTTTGATGACAGCAGCTCAAGTTATCAAGGCTCTGGATTCAAGCTTGCTTCACTAAGTTTAACGACTGGCGGTACAGATGTTGTTAGCCCACCTAATGAAGTTAGCGAGCCTGCCCCCATTGCCCTTTTACTAACGGGTTTTGGATTGATGGCTTGGCGACGCAAGCAAATTCGTCAAACAGTTTAAAAATTAAGTAAAAACACGTATCTTATAAAGGTGGCTTAGGCCGCCTTTTTTATTGGCGTTCAGTGGGATAGTTGTACTTATGCTAGGATTGAAAAAATTGGGATTGGTTAGAAGTGCGATTATTGGCACTCTGCTTGTGGGGGCCAGCTTCAATAGTTCAGCTACCACTTCGGAAGATTACGAGAAAGCGCTTCGCGCCTACAATGTCAGTGAATACGATGAAGCCTATATTCACTTAAAGAATAGCTTACAAAAAGACCCCGAAAACCTCGCAGCAAAAATTTTGATGGGCAGGATCCTGTTGATTAATGGCTACCTAGTTGCCGCAGAACAAGAATTTACCGAAGCCCTTTCTATGGGTGCAGATATCAACCTGTTGGCCGAACCCTTGGGGAATACTTGGCTTTTTCTTAATAAATACAAAGATATCACCGAATTTAATCAAACAGAAAAGTTAAGTGGCGAGAACAGACGTGATTGGTTGCAAATTACAGCCACAGCGTGTGTTCGATTAGAGGATTTACTGTGCGCCAAGCGTGAATACTCAAAAATCCTAAATGACTATCCAACTCATGTGCCAGCGATGAATGGATTAGCCTCTATTGCGCTTCAACAAGATAACCCGGATTTGGCGCGCAATTATATTAACCGCGCAGAAGCCGTCGATAGTGAAAATGCCATAACGTGGCGTCTTAAAGGGCAATTGGCTTATTTAGAGGGCGACACCCAATCTGCCACTGAATTTCTTCAACAAGCACTGACGTTTAACCGAGAAGATCCCATTGCTCTGCGAAACCTAGTGGATTTGTACCTGCAAGCAAAGGACTATGATAGAGCTAGGCTATTTGTGGCTGAAATCATTGAAGATACTCCCAACGACCCTTTAGCCATTTTGTTGAATAGCTGGCTTGAAAGTAGAGAAGCAGATGAAATCATTGATAACGAGAAACTAGAGCAACTGAATGAGTTTATGGCACAACTCTCCCCTGAACTCATCGCCTCTCAACCTATGTTGCTTTATATCAGCGGGTTAACAAACTTTTTTAACAACAACATGGAAAAGGCTGCGAAGGATTTCACTTCGTACTTGCAGCAAGAAAGCGATGATATTCAAGCAGTCATGATGTTATCGCAAGTGTATCTCGCCACACAACAATACAAACAAGCCCTTATTTTGCTAGAAAAGCATCAAACGGCGTTATTAGAAAACCCTGAATCTGCATTAATACTAGGCGATTTGTTCATCCGCCAAAATAAAGCATTTAAAGCTGAACGCTTATTGCAACGCTTGGAACTTCGTTACCCAGACAATGCCAAGCTACAGCTATTTAAAATAAAACTGATGGCGGCAAGAGGAAAGCAGCAAGAAGCCTTGGCTATTTTGGACAACAGCTTTGAGCAAAATAAAAGCAACTCTTCATTTTTGTTCGCCTATTCACTCATGCATTTACAAGCGCAAGATTTCGAAAAATCCCTTCTTGGCGCGCAGTTATTAACGGAAATGTTTCCTGATGAAGCTGAAGTTTATAACCTTCAAGCAGGAATACTGATTCGCCAAGGTGAACTAGAAGAGGCAAAACGAGCAATAGAAAAAGCACTCTCGTTAAACCCCACACTATTTCCCGCTAAATTCAACTTAGCTGCCACCTACAGCCGCCTGGGTGATATCGATAAGTCGAATACCTTAGTGGAAGAATTACTCACGCTGTCTCCACAGCATATCGAGACACTACTACTAAAAGCCTTCAATGCCGCAAGGCAAGGGCAAAATAACGAAGCTAAACAGCTGTACCTCGATATTCTCGTGATAAGCCCAGCTAACGTAGCAGCGCGCCAGCGGTTAGTGACCGTGTATCAAAACGAAGGGGATCTATCCACTGCACTCTACCATTTAGACAGATTGCTGAAAGATAACTTTGATAACCCTGACTACTTGCTAGATAAAGCCTCAATTCAAATTAGCATGCGGCTACAAAATGAAGCGCAGAAAACCCTCAATATTGTGCAAAACTTCATTGCAGGTGACGCACCGCGTTTGGTCAAGTTCAGTAACTTAAACTTGCAGTTAGGTAACGATGAGCAGGCATTAGACGCTATTCACGAGGCCCAGAAAGCGGCCCCTAATAGCCACTTTATTGCGCTTTCAAGGGTGCGCCTACTACTTCAACTTGATAAGCAGACAGAAGCAGAAGCCTTGTTAAACACATTGGCTGGAAAGCAACAGGATAACCCTAATTATTGGCACTTAAGGGGGCAGTGGTTATCTGCTACCGACAAAGATGATGAAGCGATAGACGCTTACCGAAAAGCCATAGCGTTAGATCCTCGTTACGCTCAGCCCTTTATCGCCTTATATAACTACGCGCTGCAAGCCACTTACGTTGACGTTTTTACATCAGAAGCCAGAGCCATCTCGCAGTCAGACCCGTCGAATTTGCTTGCAAGGAACTTGTTAGCCCAGTATCTGTTTTTCACCCGCAACTTTGACGAAGCCATGCCCATGTACGCCGCATTAGTGGAAGAGCCGAATTTACTTAATCCAGCGCAAGCGTATAATCGGTTAGCGATTATGGCACTGGAAGACTCTTTAGAAGACGCTGCGGCCTATATTACTAAAGCGTATGCGTTATCACCCACAAGTCCAGACGTACTGGATACCTATGGCTGGGTTAAAGCGCAGCAAGGTGCCTATGAGGAAAGCTTGAAACTGCTACGTGATGCCTTTTCACGTAACGCTAAAAACCCAAATATTCGTTATCACCTTGGCTATACCCTCGCGAAAATGGGCCGAATAGAAGAAGCCAAAGAAGAATTAGACTTTGCAGTAAACATTGAGCGGCCATTTTTTATGCGCCCACAAGCTCAAGCTTTACTTGATAGTTTGTAAACAAAAAAAGGCCTTCAATTGAAGGCCTTTTTCATTGTATGACAGCTTCACCTGTTAAGGTCTATTGATTTACAACCGTTAATTCGTCGCCATCAACATCAATGCGTATGGTGGATTCAGGCAATAAATGCCCCGCTAGCAACTGTTGCGCCAAGGGGTTTTCAATATGTACTTGAATAGCCCGTTTAAGTGGCCGCGCGCCAAACACAGGGTCGAAACCCGCTTCGGCTAATTTATCCATAGCTGCTCCCGACAATGTCAGTTTGTAGCCTTTTTCAGCTAATCGGGAACGAAGGGAGGCCAATTGAATTTTAGCAATGGACTTAATTTGCTCCTTACCCAAGGGATGAAACACAACAATGTCACCTACTCGGTTAATAAATTCGGGCCTAAAGTGTTGGCCTACCACTCCCATTACGGCATTTTTCATTTCGTCATACTGACTTTCATTGTGCTTGTCTTGAATCACATCAGAGCCAAGGTTTGATGTCATAATAACCACGGTATTCTTGAAATCCACCGTTCTGCCTTGACCGTCAGTCAGCCTTCCATCGTCGAGGACTTGAAGCAAAATGTTAAACACATCTGGGTGTGCCTTTTCTACTTCATCTAGCAAAATAACCGAGTAAGGCTTTCTTCTTACCGCTTCCGTTAAATAGCCCCCTTCTTCGTAGCCAACATAACCGGGAGGCGCGCCGACCAAACGCGCGACAGAATGCTTTTCCATAAACTCCGACATATCGATACGGATCATGGCATCTTCGGTATCAAACATGAAACCGGCTAACGCTTTACATAACTCGGTTTTTCCCACACCGGTTGGGCCAAGAAACAAGAATGAACCAATCGGGCGGTTTGGATCTGCTAACCCTGCTCGGGAACGACGAATGGCATTTGAAACCGACTGTACTGCTTCGCTTTGACCCACAACGCGTTTATGAAGCACATCCTCCATTTTAAGCAGCTTATCACGTTCTCCTTCCAACATTTTTGACACCGGAATACCCGTCCAGCGAGAGAGCACATCAGCAATTTCCACATCAGTCACTTTATTTTTCACCAACTGTGTTTCCACTGTTTCGCCTTCTGACGCCCTTTCCAACTTGGCTTCTAACTCAGGAATGCGTCCGTATTGCAATTCGGACATGCGATTTAAATCTGAAGCACGCCGCGCTATTTCCAAATCGAGTTTCGCTTGCTCTAGCTCAGACTTGATGGTTTGGGTGCCCTGCATCGCTTCTTTTTCTTTCAGCCATACCTTTTCCAGCTCGCCATATTTAGTTTCAGCTTGCTCACGTTCTAGCTCAATCATTTCAAGCCGCTTATGACTCGCATCGTCGGTTTCTTTCGCTAGTGCCTGCTCTTCCAGCTTCAATTGAATGATACGACGTTCTAACCGGTCCATATCCTCAGGCTTCGAGTCTATTTGTAAGCGTATGCTCGATGCCGCCTCGTCGATAAGATCAATAGCCTTATCCGGTAATTGACGGTCGCTAATATATCTGTGTGACAAACTCGCTGCCGCCACTATCGCTGGGTCTGTAATATCCACCGAATGATGTAACTCGTAACGTTCTTTCAAACCACGCAAAATAGCGATGGTGTCTTCTACGCTGGGCTCTTCTACTAAGACTTTTTGAAAGCGTCGCTCAAGTGCCGCATCCTTTTCAATATATTGACGATATTCGTCCAGCGTTGTTGCACCTACGCAGTGAAGCTCTCCTCGCGCCAATGCTGGCTTGAGCATATTACCGGCGTCCATCGCGCCATCGCCTTTGCCAGCGCCAACCATGGTGTGCAATTCGTCAACAAACAGAATCACCCTGCCTTCTTCTTTGGCCAGTTCGTTAAGCACCGCTTTTAACCGCTCTTCAAATTCACCACGGTATTTTGCACCGGCGACTAATGCACCCATATCTAAAGATAAAACACGCTTATTTTTAAGTCCTTCAGGCACTTCACCATTAATAATTCTTTGAGCCAACCCTTCTACGATAGCCGTTTTACCTACCCCCGGCTCACCGATGAGCACAGGGTTATTTTTCGTTCTACGCTGTAACACTTGTACCGTACGACGTATTTCTTCATCACGGCCTATTACCGGGTCTAATTTACCCTGCTCAGCTCGTTCAGTAAGGTCGGTGGTATACTTTTCCAACGCTTGGCGTACATCTTCAGCGTTAGGATCGGTGACCTTTTGCCCGCCGCGCATCTCGTCGATTGCGGTCTCAATCGCTTTTTGTGTGATATTGAGCTGTTTTAAGATTTGTCCAAGCTTACCGTTGTCCTGAAGCGCAGCCAGAACAAAAATCTCAGAGGTGATGTAATCATCTTTTCGTTGTTGGGTAATTTTGTCGCAAAGATTCAGTAAAATACCACTCTCTTTACTTAGTTGAATATCTCCGCCAATACCCTCCACCCGCGGCAAACGTTCTATTGCTTCACTTAGCGCAGAGCGCAGTGCATTCACATTCACTTTGGCTTGGTCTAAAACAGGGCGTACAGAGCCACCTTGCTGATTCAGCATGGCAGACATCAAGTGTACTGGCTCTATATATTGGTGGTCTCGTCCTAGCGCCAACGATTGGGCATCAGAAATAGCGAGTTGGAATTTGCTGGTAAATCTGTCTAAACGCATCGTTATACCCCGAAAAGATCTTCATTTCCTATATTCTATTTATGGTATCTGATCAGGAACGATTCAAGTGGAAGATGAAAAAGTTACCCTCCCCTTTGATTTAGCGCAAACCTATCACGCTTACAATACGTCCTGTAGGCGCATCGCCCGTGTGGGTAGCACGGCGGTGAGAATAAAATTGCTGAGGGTTACAGTAGGTACACAACTGACTATTGAACACTGAGTGTACCCCTAAGGCTGCAAGTTGGTGCTGCGCAACCTGAGGTAAATCTAACTGAAATTTATTTGCCCGCTTTCCACTCACGACTGCTTTTGGTACACCTTGAAACTTGTGGGCCAGGGTTTCATCAACTTCGTAGCATTGCTGGCATATGGCCGGCCCAATCCACGCTGTTAATTCGTGAGCAGGCGCATTAAATTCAGCAATGCATTGGCGAATAATGTTCGTATGAAGTCCTTTCCAACCCGCGTGAACTGCCGCGACTTGTCGTCCTTGTTTATCACAAAGCAAAACAGGCACACAGTCAGCTGTCATGACCGCACAAAAGTGCGCAGGGTGACTGGAAATAGCGGCATCTGCAACGAGTGGCTCACCTTTAGGCGTCGATACATCGTTGAGATGAATAACGGTGTTACCATGAACTTGCTGCAGCCAAACAATGTTATCGGCATGGGGTAAACGCTTGCGATTATTCGCCACTACTACAGGGTCATCCCCCACATGGTCGCCTACATTGCAATTCCCGTAGGTGCCCTTGCTATCGCCTATTGTTCGGGTTGAACAATAGGCAATTACCCCTTCAGGGAGGGGCCAATCGGGAAGAATAACGCAACTCATTTTATCTAATCAAAATCTGGATTAGCGAGAGAGTCTTCCCTTACCGACGCTAATAATTGCTGCATATCAGCGGGCAAAGGCGCTTTCCAAGTCATCCATTCTTCCGTTTCAGGGTGAAACAGTGACAACTGTGCAGCATGAAGTGCCTGGCGTTGAAACCCTCTTAGAGTATCAATAAATTCATCCGACGCCCCTTTAGGAAGGCGAGGACGACCACCATAAACAGGATCACCTAACAGTGGATGCTTTATGTAAGCCATATGCACACGGATTTGGTGAGTTCGACCTGTTTCAAGCTTAAGTCTTAAGTGGGTATAAGCACGGAATTTTTCAATTACTCGATAATGGGTGGTGGCAGGTTTACCCATTTCCCTAACTGCCATATGAGTACGTTTGGTGGCATGCCTGCCAATAGGCGCATCTACCACGCCACCCGCAACCATGGTTCCCAATGCAATAGCCTCATATTCCCGGCTCATCACTCTGTGTTGAAGTTGATCGACTAAGTGGGTTTGCGCTGGTAAGGTTTTCGCCACAACCATAAGCCCTGTCGTATCTTTATCCAGACGATGAACTATCCCTGCTCGAGGGACTTTATCAATGTCAGGAACATGATTTAACAAGGCATTCAGCACCGTGCCACTAGGATTACCGGCCCCAGGATGTACTACTAAGTCAGCGGGTTTATTGATAACAAGAATATGCTCGTCTTCATAAACGATATCTAAAGCGATATCTTGCGGCTTGCTGGTAACTTGAATATCGATTTCCGCGTTAACGGTAACCCTTTCTTCAATCTGCATTTTGTGGCGAGGAACGGTAATTACCTCGCCATCAACAGCAACATTCCCATCTTGAATCCAAGTTTTTAGCTTAGAACGTGAATATTCAGGGAACAAATCAGCCAAAACCTGATCTAACCGTAAGCCAAAGTGCTCGGGCCCGGTTGTTGCGTCTAATTGTATTGTGTTTTCCGACTGTGTCATAACACCAATGATTAAATGTAAAAAGGGTATTATAACAAGCTTTCTATCGGTACACTGCGTTGTTTATTAAATTGTATGGTTTTTCTCACCGCGAGTACGTTAGAATACAAAAAATACGAGCTTAGACAGCGAAGTCATCCACACTGTTTAGCAGGAAACTAGAATTATTATGAAATCATTTCGTTTACTAGCCCCAGTAGTATTGGGTGCTATGGTGTCAGTTGCAGGTTGTAGCTCCTCTGCCGACAATGAAGAAAAAGCCGTTTTGGCTAATATGGGCGCGCAGCAATTGTACGAGCGTGCTAAACAAAGTATGGAAGTAGGAAACTTTAGTGCCGCTGCTCAAACCCTAAGCGCACTAGATTCTCGCTATCCATTTGGTCCCCTTTCACATCAAGTTCAATTAGATCTGATTTACAGCTATTACAAATCAGGTAAGAATGAAGAAACCATTGCCACCATCGACAGGTTTATTCGATTAAACCCGAACCATTCTGATGTGGACTATGCATACTACATGCGCGGCCTGACCAACATGGAGGCCGACAGTAACTTGTTTCAAGAACTGATGAATATCGATCGTACCGATCGTGACCCTTCTATGTCTCGTGAAGCGTTCGAAGATTTTAGACGACTTATTCAACAATATCCTGAAAGTAAATATGCGGTCGATGCCCGCAAACGTATGTTGCATATTAAAGATCGTTTAGCACGATACGAAATTGCGATTGCCCGTTTTTACATGCGCAGACAAGCATACGTAGCCGCGGCAAATCGTGGGCGCTACGTTCTTGAGCACTTCCCTGATACGACTCAAGTTCAACAAGCGCTGGAAATCATGGTGTCTAGCTATGAGCAGTTAGGGTTAGATGAACTTCGTGAAAACGCATTAAAGACGTTGCGTTTAAACTATCCTGATAGCGAATACATTAGCTAAGCAGTAAACATACAAAAAAGCGCACTTTGAAGTGTAATGCCAGTCAGTTAAGCTGACTGGCATTTTTTCTTTTTGAGAGGATATTTCTTGGGTTTTGGCTTAACCCATCTTGGATAACACCTGTCCTCGCGC
>MDTC01008403.1_pt1 | contig 11919 bp, 15 predicted proteins | sample 811181 | NCBI WGS metagenome assembly MDTC01 (sample SAMN05326644, study PRJNA326480) | marine metagenome | isolation source: seawater | place: Pacific Ocean: North | collected 2011
AATTGAAACACTGGGAGGTGTTCGTAATTTCTTAGAGGCTGAGCTTGAAGGTTGGAGGATAGACTTTTTAGAAACCGGAACCAAGAGAGCGTACATAATTAGCGACAGGAAGTTGAGCCAGAGGACGTCATATGTAATGGATCTTTTACCGGCAAGCATTTCTGCAGATACTGTCAAAAACATAAATAATAAATCTGACTGGTTACACGTATGTTACATTGATGATATGGAATGCTATGAAGAAATAGAAAATGTGAACATTAAATATAGTTTAGATTTCTGCACAGACACTCCAAGAGGACCTTTCTCTGATGCCATAAATAATGCCGAGGTGGTGTTTGATTCGATGGAGAGAAAGCACCTATATGAAAGTAACGGTTTTTTTACCCCCATAATACTACATAACGAAAGAGGAATAGAAGTGTTGATAAACAGTGAGGTTGTTTTTAGTGAGAGCATGCAGCCGCTAAACGACCTCGATGTAAATGGAGCCGGCGACATTTTCGCAGCTAAATTCATAGAAAAATACAATAAATTCAGTTTAAACGCCACCGCGAAGACAGCAATGCTGGAGACCACTGAGATACTACGCAAAAGGAAAAAAAGAAATGAACAAAAAATATAACTTATTATTACCAATCGCCGGCAGAGCCCAGAGATTTTTAGATGCAGGATATAATATGCCAAAACCATTAATTATGTCCAAGAATAGACACATAATCGATTGGTCAATGTCTTCGGTAGAATTGTCTGACTGTAATATTATTTTCGCAGTTCGCCTAGAACACATAAATAATTTTTCTATTGATGCAATATTGAAAAAGAAATATGGAGAGGATATAAATATTGTAGTAGTAGACAGAGTAACAGATGGGTCAGTTTCGACGTGTTTGCTGGCAAAAGAATACATAGATAACGATTTGCCGCTAATAATCTACACCCCAGATGTGTACTTTGAAAACAAGTTCGACCCCACAGAAATATCAAAAGACTTAGACGGCTTTATTTTAACTTTTAAAGCAAATAGTGCTGCTCATAGCTATGTTGAACTTGACTCATCCGGTCTTGCGCTTCGCACGGCAGAGAAAGAAGTGATAAGTCAAAACGCCGCAGTTGGAGTCTATTATTACAAGACAGGAAAAAGCTTCGTAAAATACGCAGAAGAAATGATATCTAAAAATATAAGAACAAAAGGCGAATTCTACATTTGCCCAATGTATAATATGATGATAAGAGATGGTTTAAAAGTCGGAATAAAGCAAGTAAAAAAAATGCATGTACTGGGAACTCCAGCCGAGTTAGAATTTTTTGTTGAACATGCGTCTACTCGTTTTGGAGAGAAACCAGTCGCTTTGTGTTGTGACCACTCGGGCTTTCACATGAAAGAGGTAGCGAAAAAACTTTTAGAAAAGAACGATGTTCCTTATATAGACTTCGGCACATATGTAAAAAAAGACTGCGATTATAATGAATACGTGTCTGCCGCCGCCGCATCGATGGGCCAGAAGACTTCTGACTTCGCTATGGGTTTTTGCCGCACCGGTCAAGGTATCAACATTCTGGCCAATCACTTGGAAGGGATAAGATCTGCCCTAGTGATAGATGAGTACACGGCAGAGTATGCAATTAGACATAATTGTTGTAACTTTTTCGCTATTCCTGAGAAATATGTATCAGAGGAACAGTTAGACAAGATGATTAAAATTTGGAAAGAAGCAAGCTTTGATGGTGGCAGACACATGACCCGAATGAAGAAGACTATAGGATAACAAAGGAATAGAGTATGAAAAATAATTGCATAGTTTTAACTCATGTGTTAGTTAGACCTGAACAAGAACAAAAATTAGACATGATAGAGAAGACTGTTGATACATTTCGACGTCTCAATCCAGACGCATACATCATATTAACTGGACACGGAATGTCACCACATTCTAAAACGCTAGATAGAGTTGATTTCGTTCACTGGGAACCTACGATACGCGAAGAACAGTTTGGCTCTGGGCACCCTTATTTTGTGCATAAGGGGTATTTGCATGCAATGGAACAAGGATTTACTCATGCGTTTAAGTCCAGAGCTGATTGTCCTAGTTTGATACCAGGAATTTGCGATAAAATGCAAGAGATCCTCTCGGAAGAGAATACTGAAATGGTTGTCACCGAAATGACGTCATTGAAAAATTTATATATTGGCGATTTATTCTTATATGCACCACTAAGTGTTCTTGTTAAGAGTTGGCAACGATGGGACTGTAATCATGGTGGTCTTCAAAATTATGCCAATAACTGGCTAGAAGATCATGGGCTAGATAGAAATCATCTTTCTGATTTGAATCCGCCAAGCACTTGGGCTCCCCTTGTTTTGAAGACACTCTCTTATCGCGATATGAAGGCATTTGGGTGTGTTAACATAGAGGATTTCTGGCACGAATTACGCGATGTTGATTTGTTAACGATAAATGATTATGAGCCATACTTGTGGGGCGCAAAGTGGAATTATCCGCGTCAAATATTACAAGATGAGTTTTACAGGAGAAAAGAGAATGATTAATCACGAAGAGAAATTTATACATGTAGCAATTCCAAAAACCGCCTCTCAATCCCTAAATAAAGCACTTGGGTTCCGCGAAACTCCAGAGCCGGCGATTTATCATGATAATCTAGAACATTTTATATCTCAAGATTATTTGCAACATATTGATTACTACAAATTTACCGTTGTCAGGAACCCGTGGGATAGGTTAGCCTCTTTGTGGAGGGACTTCGTGAATAAGAGAAAGTTTCAGTATTCTGCGCATCACCGATGTGATAAACATTTATTGTTAAGTGAATTCAATAGTTTTGAGAATATGTGTCTAAACCTGGAAGATTCCCTGTGGAGTCAAAATTTATTTTTTAAACCTCAAGTATATTTTCTGTCTTATGCAGGAGAAATGAAAGCAGATTACGTGGGCCGGTTTGAAAATCTAGAACAATCGTACACAGACATTTGTAAAGCCCTTAATAGAGAGCAGGGATCGCTTGAGATGATGAACCAAACTGCCGGCCCAAACCGCGATAAACACCATTATAGAGAACACTATGACGAAAGAACGGCTCAAGCTGTTGCTGACTTTTACAAACTTGATATAGAAGAATTTGGATATGAATTTTAAAATAACATCAAGACTCAACGGGGGGTATTGAATGAAAAAAACTGATTACAAATTAAGAAAGCGTCTTTTGAAGCTTTTGTATGACCACAAAGAGGAGCACGTAGGTAGCTGCTTTACTTGTATCGACATAATTGACGAGATCTATTCGAAGATGAAACCACAGGATATATTCATACTTTCCAATGGCCATGCTGCTTTTGCGCTGTATGTGATATTGGAAAAATATTTAGACCATGTGAACGCTGATGAGTTGTTCTTAAAGCATGGAGGTCATCCAAATTTGGACGAAGAGAACGGAATATTTTGCTCTACCGGTAGTCTTGGATTGGGGATACTTGTAGCAGTCGGACGCGCCATGGCATCCCCGGATAGAAAAGTTTATGTAACGATTACAGACGGTGAGTGCGCGGAGGGGTCAGTGTGGGAAGCTTTAAGGTTTATAAAGGAAAAGAATATAACGAATATCGAGGTTCACATAAACGCAAACGGCTATGCATGCTACGATCATATTGACGTAGAATATTTAGAAAGAAGGGTAAAAGCTTTTCTTCCGGAGGCAATTTTTCATAGAACTTCCGTTGCGCAGTTTCCTTTTTTAAAGGGACTGGACGCACATTACATGAAGATGACAGAGGAAGATTACGAATTAGGCATTTCTATTCTTTCTGACTTACAGGAGAAAGCTAAATAATGAGTGTTAGGAAAAAGTTTACATCTCTTCTTTTAGACGAGATGGGGAAAAATGAAAACATTGTTTTAATAGTGGGAGACTTAGGATATAAGCACTTTGATACTCTAAGATTGTTGTACTCGGATCGTTTCATAAATGTCGGCGCCGCCGAACAACTAATGGTCGGTGCTGGAGTCGGAATGGCCCTTGAGGGAAAGATACCCATTTGTTATTCTATGACGCCATTCACCATTTATCGTCCGTTTGAAATAATCAGAAATTATTTAGAAAGAGACGAAATACCAGTTAAACTCTTAGGGGCTGGTAGAGGCAAGGATTACGATTGGCTGGGCTGGTCTCATTGGGCCACGGATGACCGCGCTCATATGAGCGGCTTCAAGAATATTAAAAAGCTCTGGCCAGAAGATCCAGAGGAGATGGAGAAAGTGTTTAATACAATCATATATGATAAATCTCCTTACTACGTGAACTTGTCTAGGTAGATAAGATGATGTTCATATCTCATAGGGGAAACTTAAGAGGCCCAAACAAAAGCGCAGAAAATAGACCAGACTACATTAAGAGCGCGCTAAACAATGGCTACAATGTTGAAGTTGATGTCTGGGTCACAGACGAAATATATTTGGGTCACGACATGCCAACTTATAAGATTAAAAAAGATTTTTTTTGTGATAAAATGTGGATACACTGTAAAAACCTAAAAGCAGTCAAAGTGATGAAAGAGACAAATTTAAACTGGTTTTGGCATGACAGTGACAAAATGACATTAACCAGTAAAGGAAACATCTGGTCTTATCCTGGTGTTTACATCGATGACGGTATAACTGTAGAATGCGGTATACCATTTGAAATTAAAGAAAATATAGCAGGAGTATGTACAGATTATCCTGTCTTGTGGAGGAAAAAACAGCAATGAAGAAGATATTAGTTTTAGGTGCCGGCGGATTTATCGGCGGCGCAATGATGAAGAGGCTTAAGTTCGAGGGCAACTGGGTCCGTGGCGTAGACCTCAAAGAGCATGAGTTCTTTGATGCTCATAACGTAGCGGATGAATTTGTAGTGGGAGATCTTCGTGATCCTGTTATTTGTGATAAAGTCGTAACTGAGGACATAGATGAGATATATCAGTTTGCAGCAGATATGGGCGGAGCTGGATTTGTGTTCACGGGCGAAAATGACGCTGACATAATGCACAACTCTGCTATGATTAATCTCAATATTGCAGAACAGATGGTTAAGAAGAAAATTAAAAAAGTTTTCTATTCCTCCTCGGCATGTATGTATCCAGAGCACAATCAGATGGATCCAGACAATCCAAACTGCACAGAAGGTTCAGCATATCCTGCAAACCCAGACTCTGAGTATGGTTGGGAGAAATTATTCAGTGAAAGACTGTGGCTGGCTTTTGCTAGAAATTATGGACTAACCGTGCGCATCGGTCGATATCATAATATCTTTGGGCCCGAGGGTACCTGGGACGGCGGTCGCGAAAAAGCACCGGCAGCATTTTGCAGAAAAGTAGCTCTTGCTAAGGAGGGCGATTCAATAGAAGTCTGGGGTGACGGACTGCAGACTCGATCTTTCCTCTACATCGACGAGTGTATTGAAGCCACCAGGCGCCTAATGGACCATCCAACGTTCCAGGGCCCTGTAAATATTGGATCCGAAGAGATGATCGCAATAAACAAGTTCGCTCAAATGGCTATTGATATCTCGGGTAAAGAGGTGAAGATCAATAACCTGCAAGGAAAAGATTTTAAAGATAAATATGGCTTTAGGTGTCCTGAAGGTGTCAGGGGGAGAAACTCTGACAATACGCTTATAAGACAGAAGTTGGATTGGGATTACAAACAACCTCTTCGAGATGGTATGAATAAAGCATATTTATGGATTAAAAAACAAATAGATAGTGGTATAATATAACTTATGACAGAGGTTAGTAGACAAATAATAGAATCCGTAGAGGGTTCCAAAGGCCTCTCGTTTGGAAAAATGGGCAGCGTAGAGGCAACTTGTCTAGTTGAATACTTCTCAAAAAAACAACACAGGAACTGGGATGCACCAGGTCACGGAAGAACTTTGAGACAAGCAGCCGCGATTAATGCAGGTGTTTTCCCGCCCGAAGACGAGACTTTAGATAAATGGTGTGAGATGTATTTGTCATCAGTACAAGACTTGGACTATATTTTAGAGTGGTGTCCTGAATACGGTGACCGTCAAATAATTGACAAATTTTGCTACAAGACCAAGAGATTCTTTTCTTTTGGAGATTATGAGCCCTTTTTCATGAAAGAGAACAACTGGCTTAATTCTCTTGCTAACCACAGAGTATTAGTCGTTTCCCCGTTTGGAGAGACAATAAAACATCAATTCAACCGATTCGATGAAGTGTGGAATTCGGATGTAAGTTTTAAATCATTGGAAGTCTTAAAGACTCCCTATTCACCCTTCGTGTCGGGAGAATCTATTTACAGCGATTATTTTGAAGCTCTGTCAAGTATGCAGATGAAAGTTTTAGACACAGATTTTGACATAGCTATAGTCGGCGCCGGAGCCTACTCTCTTCCATTGATGCAGACCATGAAAATGCTCGGAAAAACTTCGATTCATCTTGGGGGGGCAACTCAATTGTGCTTTGGAATAAAGGGAGCGAGGTGGGATCAAAGCCCAGATTTCGCAAATAGCGAGTTCTATAATAGACCTAGTTGGATAAGACCTCTAGATATTGATAAACCAAAAAACAACAAACTAGTAGAAAATGGATGCTACTGGTAAAAAGGAGAAAAAATGAAATTATCAAACCAAGCAATGGGGGCCATCATGATGGCACTCCAGAAAGCCCTACTGGAACAAACAGATATTGTACCAGTTTTGCAGTCTTTCGAATTCAGAAAAAGTCAGGAAACCAAGAGATGGGGCGCCAAAGACGGTCAGCTGGTTGTAGCAAACCCTCCGACCTTCAAGTTGGATGGAGAAATCCATGATCCCTCACCGGCTGAGGTGACTTCAACAACTGGATCTGATTAATGCCGGTCTACTGTTATGAGTGCAGAGATTGTAGGAAAGTTTTCGAAGTGAGACATGGGATGTTTTTCGAAGAACAGAGGTGTGTTAGTTGCTTCTCTGAAGATGTCTTCAGGAAGCCTAGTCTGAATCAGAAGTCTGTGTCTCACAAGTCCACTGAGAAAACTGGAAAAGTTGTTGACAAGTATATTGAAGATGCCAAGTCTGAGATAAAAAAAGAAAAACAAAGATTGAAATCTGAGGAATTATAATGTGGATGTTTTTTTTCATAGTGAGTTTTTGTTTTAACTTGCTTTCACTGTTCTATATTCGGTGGCTTTTGAACACCATTTCTGCAATCAATGAAGATGTCGACAATTTATCTATAATGATAAGGGACTTCTCAAACCATACGAAAGAAGTTTATGAGTTGGAAATGTTTTATGGAGATGAGACTCTAAAGGCGTTAATGGAACATTCAAGTCAATTGTCTGAGAGATTGAATGAAATAGATCTCATACTAAACGAAGAGGAAGAAGGTCCAGTTGCAAAAGAAGAGGCGTAAAAGAACAAAGAATAATTACTTTACAAAGGTTCATGAGGACGCAATTGTTGAGTATGCGAGAACATCTTCCCGTCAGAAAAGAACAGAATTGTATATAAAGTTGATACAGCCTGCTTTTGAGGAGATGGTAAATAAAATAGTTTTCACCTACAAATTCAATAACCTTCCTAACATAGAGGTTCTTAGGGATGAATGTAAGATTTGGTTAACCACCATATTAAATAAATACGACCCAGACAAAGGTTCTAAGGCTTTCTCTTATTTTTCAGTCGTCACGAAGAACTGGTTTATACACAAGGTCAAAAAACATTCAACTAGACTTAAGCGTGAATCTTCGTACGAACAGATAATAGCGAAAGGTGGAGCAGATATTTTGGGCCCCGCATCTGCGGCTTCTCACTACCTGGACGACAGAATTCATATGGAGTTCTGGAACAACCTGTTGCAACAGATAGAGAAGTGGGACACGGCCAATTTAAAGCAGAACGAAAAGGCAGTGCTTGATGCAGTGAGGGTCTTGCTTCACAATATAGAAGATATAGAGATTTTTAATAAGAAAGCTGTATACCTGTATTTGAGGGAGCTTACGGGACTCAACACCAAACAGGTCGTGAACAACCTTAACAAGTTGAGAGACAAGTACAGAACTTTCAAGAACAAGTGGGATAAAGAATGATAATTTAAAAAATTATCTAATTATATTTATGAAAAACAAAAATCTAGAATCTTTTGTCGAACAGGCAACTGCAAACGTTACAGACGATCGCGCCGCCACGAAGACACTGCTTATGAGCCTAATGAAATATATGACCACCGGCGACGACCGCCACAGGGAGTTTGGGATGATAGCGGCAAAATATCTAGAAACACTTCAGAGATCTAACGAACAGTTGGTAAAGTTGGCTGCGCTAATGCAGAAGAAAGAAAAGTCACATGAAGGTATAACCGACGAAGATAGAAATGATCTGTTTGATATTATAAGTTCTTCGGAGAAAGACGATGACGACAAATAGTGACTTAAATCCCGGAACCAGATTCAAACAAGACCTTGAGGTCGCAACCAGTCTGGGCCAGATTCTCCTAAACCAACAGAAGATAGCAAACCAGATAAACAGAAAACACGTTGATACAAAGAACTTTTTTGGCCAGATTTTGACTAGTAGAATTTACACAAAAAAACAGGCGATCACGAACACAGCGGAAAGTTTCATCAGTACACTTGCGCCCTCGTCTTCAAAGTTTATAGGATACAAGGTATATATACCAGAACTGAATGGTATATATCCTCACTTTTCAGAAGCGGACCTCCGGAGGTACCTGAAAACCCTTAAGGAAATTGAAACATTCTCAGGAAAAAGTCAAGATCTTAGGACGTATCTTGAATCGCAGAAAAAACAAGATGTTGAAAAGATATACTCTGTAGCAAGAAGAATAAGTAGATATACGAATTTTTACTGTGCGGGAGACAGTCAAGAGCCCGCCGCGTATCCTCAATACTGTGAGGTGGAGATCATTGATGTCGCAAAGCCGTTACACTATGGAACTTTCAAAAGAGTAATCGGAGATGAACTGACGAGAGCAGATTACGAACCCAAGGAAAAAGATTACGATGAGTAAGGGGAAGTCGAGCAAACCAGATAAAAGAAGGTTCTTGTTTAAAGACAGAAACCACGTCGAATGGCCTGATCCTGACAAGAAAGGAAACGTCCATGAAGAATTATCAGAAGATGGTGTAATACCAGACTTCTTCAAGCGCCCCGGCGACTGTATCATCAATGCAAAGACTTACGGCATTGGAAAAGACAACAACTCCATGATTATCCTCGGCCGCGACCGGTCTGGTCTTGGAGAGGTTAGTAACAAAGACAAAAAGAAATCTCAGAGCGGTTTTGGGCACCATATGGGCGCCGGCGCTATAGATATAGTCGTAGGGAGAATGTCTCCTTTCCCTATTGGCTCCTTGGTCAATGATCCCGAGCGAAAGATCGAGGTCGGACCAGCGTTCACAACTAAGAGAAACATAAAATCTTTGCAAGCAGCGAGCCTGTATAATTTCAATGATGATGGTGTCGCTGTAGGCAAGTTTAATCATCCTGGAACAGTCATGGATGCCGCAAGAATCTATGTTAGTCAAATGACGGATTTAGATGGTCACTTTAACATAATTAGAAATCCTTTAACTTCGCTTTCAAGTGTCGAGGCAAAAGCGGAGGCGAGATACCCAGAGGTCTTTCCTTGCAGTGGAATAATGATAAAGGCAGATGAGGTCAGGCTTCATGCAAGACAAGACATAAAAATTGTCACAGGCGGCCAAGGAGAGACAATGAACTCTCAAGGAAACGGCATTTCTGAAACGGGAAAGATAGAGCTAATAGCAGGTAATGGTTTGAACATTCAGCAGCCTATCCCGCTAGGGGACAATCTCCAGTCAGCACTTGATAGTATAATAACTGGGATGGAAGAATTCGTGAGAAACTATGACGCTTTTGTTAAGGAGCAGCTAAAGTTTAACGCGTCCCTCACCGCACACGTACATACAGAACTTGGAGCTACAGGTATGCCCACCTTGCCATCTCTGGGTGTAATAAAGCAAGGGACCGAGACAGCACTAAAACAGTTGGCTTTAAATGTTATTGGTGGTGGCCTGGCGCTAACGGTCAATTTTAAAGAGCTTAGAAAATATTTAAATCCTGCAGACGAGACTAACTACATAAATAGCAGGTTCACTACGACGAGTTAAAACAATGGCAGAAATTTTTACAATAAACTCAGAGGCACAAGATAACTCTATCACGTTTGGCACACGCCAAATTGGAGATTCAGGCCTCGACATATTAGCGGTAAAGGTCGCTCTGGGTCTGATACAATCTTATCCAAACTTGCCAAATAATAGCCCTACAGATCCCGCTGTGATACAGGGCCCACAATGGTTCGACTGTTTAGATAATTCTCCTGTCCCTATAGAGGCAAGTGCAAAATTCGACAAAAAGCTAGAAACCGCGTTGATGAAATTTCAACTGGACAACCAGTTTACGATAATTAATTACCTGTTTTCTTTCTACTCTGTGCCTAATCTTGTTAGGGCAGCGAACCTAGACTTAGAGGATGAGACTGTAAGAAAGGTTATAGCAGGCAAACAAGTTGATGCTGCCCAAAAGTTATTCGACAATGAGTTCGGAAAGATAGGTAGAGCAACCCTCAGTGTTTTGCATGGATGGTTGAATAGATCTGAATTCTCGAATAACTCATTTGTTCATACGTTTTCAACAAGCGCAGAGCCGGTTAGGGACGTGGTACCACTTCAAATATGGAAAAATTACGTAAATCAGCTTTACGCACAGATACCAAGTGTAGACTCAGACATAGTCCAGCCCGACACGCCGGCAATGATTTTTCCAAATGAGGATGGGTCAGAATCAGATCAATCTAAAGAATATTATTCATCAGATACAATAGAAGAATCAGAAGAATCAGAGTATCAATTATACCAGTGGCTAACAACTGTACCTTACAAGAAGGTTGCCGTCACATCTCGTACTTTGGTAAGGGTCCAATTAGGAGTATTAGATTCTCCTATATTTCAGGCAACTGAACAAGTTCTTCAGAGGATACAGCAGACCAATGCTTCTTCAAGGCCCACTGAAGAGATGACAGATCGAGAACTTTCGGAGTTTACGAACAGAGCTTTGGAACCTGACCCTGCGATCGACCCAGCACCGTATGAACTCAGCTCCACAGAGTTTTTAATATATGTCCCCACGGAGTATAAGTTTGATAGAAACCCCCCAAGTGATATCACTGATCAGGAAAAAAGAGAATATGAGGATGCTGCTATTGATAAGATAGTACAGTTTTTCGACAAACCAAGGGCTTGGGTACTAAACCCTGAGAATTCTTTGTTTCACTTGGCATATCCAAATGTCATGGAAAACCAACTGTCTCCAGAAACCAGTGGCTTGGTCTCCGACGAGGAGTGGGTACTTACAACTCAAGCATTCATTAATGAGGAAATAAGAGATGACGAAGCTAGGCTAGCAGCGCTACAATTATATAGCGTTATAGATGGCGATGACCAATTCGCGACTTTTCGTGATTTTAGGACACCAAGTCTCAGGGCGGGGGACGTCTATAAAGCAGCTGTCATAATAGACAGAGAAAAGTTGAACTTGATAAGTTCCGCAGCTTTCGCAGAGCTTGAAGAAGGCACACCGGCACCACAAACTTCGCAAGAGGTGTATGATGAAGTTACAGAGCAAGTGTCGGATGAGTTCTGTGTAGATACAGAAGATCTAGATTCAGAAGAAAACGTTAGAAGGTTTAAAGAATACAAAGCTTTCGCTCAGGTTCAAAAAAGAGAAATATTAAGAAGAATAAAGACGGCCACCTTCGAGCAGGCTGCGCGCGGAGATACTGGTAATATATCTGTAGATCTAGGGGTCTTCGGTCAGGCAAGAGTGAACGGCGCCACCGCCTTCGACGCTCTTGAGGGTGTGGGCTCACTAGTA
>MDTC01263281.1_pt1 | contig 11919 bp, 11 predicted proteins | sample 811181 | NCBI WGS metagenome assembly MDTC01 (sample SAMN05326644, study PRJNA326480) | marine metagenome | isolation source: seawater | place: Pacific Ocean: North | collected 2011
ATTGGTTCATGTCTGAACTATTGTTCCCATCACTACTGTCGCTACTATCACTACTGTCGCTACTATCACTACTGTCGCTACTATCACTACTGTCGCTACTGTCACTGCTGTCGCTACTATCACTGCTGTCGCTACTATCACTGCTGTCGCTACTATCGCTTGAATCATCATCGTCATGACTTTCGGTAAAATGACTTTTGATTGAAAGAGTATCAACCTCTAAGGCGCCTACAGAAAACAAAAATGGCATTAATAGTAAAATTATAATCGAAATATCAAGAAAATTAGATTTCATATTGAACCCTCATATTGCGAATCGAGCCAGAGACGATATGAACCAGTAGAAATCGAATCAAGCCAGTCTTGATTTTTTTGATACCATTGGACTGTTTCAGCTAAACCTCTGTCCCATTCAATTTCAGGATACCAGCCCAACATTTCTTTGGCTTTATCAAAACCCATGGCGTATCTCCGATCATGTCCTGGCCGATCTGAGACAAACTTAATCTGAGATTCATTAGCATTCGTTAATTGAATGATTTTATGGACAATTTCGATATTTTCAACTTCATTAGATGCTCCAAAATTGATTACCTCACCGATTGGTACTCGCCCCATAATCAAGCCCAACATAGTGCAAAGAATTCCATTTGAATGATCCACAACATGAATCCAATCTCGAATCTGTTTTCCATCCCCATAAACGGGAAGATTTTCGCCACTCATCGCATTGAGAGTCATTAATGGAATTAGTTTCTCAGGAAATTGATTGGGGCCATAGTTATTCGAACACCGAGTAATTACTGCGGAAATTTTGTGAGTATTCACAAATGATTGAACGAGCATATCCGATGCGGCTTTTGTTGCAGCATATGGATTTCGAGGATTTAGAGGAGAACACTCAGTAAAGGGAGGATCTTCAGGACGTAAAGAACCGTAGACCTCATCTGTAGAAACGTGGATTAAATGAATCTCCTGCCCCAATCTCTGGAATTCAACAATAGATTCCAAAATTACACGCGTACCTTCGACATTAGTCTCCACAAATGGTTTAACGGAATTTATGGATCGATCTACATGACTTTCCGCAGCTAAATGAAGAACAATAGAAATCTGTTCATTTTGTAGAATTTCTCTCAACAATGACTCGTCATTAATCGAGCCATGAATGAAAATGTATCGCGAATCATCAATATCTTCACAATTCTGAGGATGACCAGAATAAGTCAAAGCATCTAAATTTACAATACGTTCAACTTTCGGAATCTGTAAAGCCTGACGAACAACATGACTACCGATGAAACCGCATCCACCAGTAACTAAAATTCGCAATTTAATCCCTCAATGGAGGCAACCAAGGTCCGAGGGCCCACTCGCGCATCAATACTGATGTTTCTAGAAGTGCGTCAATTGTACCACAATCCGCCCAATGACTATCAAAATAACATCCCTTGGCGAGGTTCTTTTCCATAAACAAGCGATTGATATCTGTGATTTCTAACTCGCCACGAGAAGAATATCCTGTTGTACTCAATATCTCTTCAATCAACTGAAAAACTCTTGGAGTATACAAGTAAAGGCCTGTAATTGCTAAATTAGAATCCGATGCTGTCGGTTTCTCTTCCATATTCACAATAATACCGTTTGAATCAATCCAAGCTATTCCAAATGAACCAGGATCATTTACAGGTTTGAGAAACAAATAACATTCATTCTCTGTATCGCTTAGGAATGCATCTGAATGTTCCTTCATTGATTTTTCAAAAACATTGTCGCCGAGAATAACGGCTACGCTTCTGTCTCCAACAAAGCCTTCAGTCAACCTTAATGCTTCTGCAATCCCTCCGGCTTGTTCTTGGTATGCATATCTAATTTCCAATCCATATCTGTGTCCATCACCCAATAATGCAAAAAATGAATTTCCAGAATAACCACCCAAAACCACCATGATTTCTTTGATACCCATTCTAGCTAGTGTTGCAATTGACTTGCAAATCATTGGCTCATCATAAACAGGCATGAGATGTTTATTGGTTGACGTAGTCAATGGAAGCAGGCGAGTCCCCCAACCTCCCGCTAGAACAACTCCACAAAGACCTCGGGGTGAGGAGTCATCCATGTCCATTCGGCCATGTCTCAACACTTTTAGGATTGCCTAAAATTAAGTACGCAACTATCACCCCTACGGATAGAGAACAAGACAAATGTGATAGGAGTAGTGCGGAAACATGCAAAATATGAGTGATTCTCAAAAGAAAGTAATGCTATACTTCCCGATTGGATTAGCGATTCTTTCTTCGATATTCCTTTACCTAGATGGGATAAATCCCAATGAAATTGGACTGTTCTCTATTTTTGCTGCGATTTCAATTCGTTTACTTGCAACAGAATATGAAATTCGATGGGGAAATGAAATTCAGATTTTGCTTATTTTCTTCACTATATCTCACAACATTTTATACTCATTTTTCACAGATTTTAGTTTCATACTTATTCTTACTATGTTCCTTGGAATTATTATTTTTGCATCAATCAGAATCAGTGGCGATCTATTTTCAATTTCAAGTCTATTGGGAATTTTGCTAGGCACTCAAAGTATGAAATTATCTTTAATCAACAATGGATGGTCACTTCCAATCCCTTCAGAAACATTAGACATACTCTATTTGAATTGGATTAAGTTCCTTAGTGCACCAGTTCTAGGTGCAATAATTTTCATATCAATTCGAATATTGGTTTCCTCAATACCAGAAACAACGGACGAATCAGAATAGGGAGGCGATTCGTTGAATGTCATTGATGCTCATGTCAAGATGAAGAGGCAATCTGAGAAGACATTGAGCGGCGAAGTTGGTTTTTGGAAGATCTTCAGGAGAATAACCCATTTTGATTCCCATCGGAGAAGTATGGAGGGGGACGTAATGGATTACAGCTTGAATTCCATTTTCATTCAGTCTAATTCGTGTTTTATCTGCTTCTTCAGGAGAATTCAAAGAAATTGCAAACATATGTGCATTGTGATTACATCCAGAGGGAGGTCTAATGATTCTCAAGACTCCACTTTTCTCCAACGAATTGAAACATCTCTCATACTCGTTCCAAAGTTCCATCCTTTGACTAAGATTCGATTCCATGGATTCAAGTTGTGCAAGAAGGAAGGCAGATTGAAGTTCGGATGGATAGAAAGAAGAGCCAACTGCTTGCCAACTATATTTGTCTACCAGTCCTTTGAAAAAGGCACTACGATTTGTCCCCCTCTCCCAAATAATCTCAGCTTCATCAATCAAACCTTCATCATTAACGACGAGGCATCCGCCCAAACCAGAATGGATATTTTTTGTCTCATGGAAAGAAATCGACGCCAGGGGGGCGAAGGTACCCAATTTTCTACCATTCCAAGAGGAACCAAGACCTTGTGCAGAATCCTCAATGAGTGTTATATTGTGCCGCTTACATACTTGAGAAATAATCTCCATGTCGGGGGAAAAACCAGCATAATGGACGGGGACAATTGCCTTGGTACGATCGGTTATCTTAGATTCAACATCATTGATATCGATCAACATCGTTTCAGGTTCAACCTCACAAAAAACAACTTTAGCGCCCGTCCTCATCATCGAAGAAGCAGTTGTAACAAAAGTGAAAGATGGAACAATAATTTCATCTCCAGGTCCAAAACCATTCAACATTGCAGACATCTCAAGACCCGCTGTACAACTATGAGTAAGAAGAACTCTAGGTGCATCAAGAAAATCTTCCAACCAATTTTGTACCCTTTGGGTAAACGGTCCATTACCGGAAAAATGGCCGGATTCAAAGACTTCGTCGATGTATTTTCGTTCATTACCAGAAATGAACGGAGAATTGAACCGGACCTCCTCCATGTGCCTCTGAGAACCACCATGCCGTTGATGTTTTCTTTTCCTTCTCAAAAGGAGGTGATTTCATAATGAGACAGAAAAAACTCATGATTCTTGGTGCAGGAGTCTATCAAAAACCGTTGATAGAAACCGCATTAAGTATGGATTTAGAAATCCATGTAGCATCACTTCCAGGAGATTATCCTGGAATCAAAATTGCTCCAAATTTTCATCCAATCGATATCACCGATGAACAAGCTATTCTCCAGTTATGTACAAAATTAGAAATCGACGGTGTACTAACGACTGCAACAGACATCTGTATACCTACCATTGGATTGGTTGTCGATAACCTAGGCCTTTCAGGAACGGGGCACATGAGTGGTTATGCATGTATGGACAAATCAATAATGAAAACAAAATTTATTGAAAACAATGTTCCAACAGCAGATTATCTAGATATCAAAAATAAAAATGAAGCACAGGATTTCTTTGAACAAATCAATGGGCCTTGTGTGATTAAAGCAACAGATTCCTCAGGATCTAGGGGCATAATCAGAATAGATTCGATTGAGGATATTGAAGAAGCCTTCAACGAAGCACTATCCAATTCATCAAAAGGAACTGTTCTGATTGAAGAATGGCTAATCGGAGAAGAATTTGGTGCACAAGCAATAGTCATCGGAAAAGAACTGGTGCTAACTATGATTCATAGTGATGTAACAACCCCTCCTCCAAGAAAAATGCCAATCGGTCATGGGTGCCCACATCCTCAAGAAAACAGATTAATTGTAGAAACTGAAAATGCAATAAAACATGCAATTGAAGCATTGGGAATCAACAATAGCATCTGTAATGTAGACCTAATTGATACACCAAATGGTCCAATGGTGATTGAGATTGCTGCAAGAATGGGGGGGACTTGTCTACCAGAAGTTTGTGGAGCTTACTGGGGAATAGACCTCTATCAATTAGCCATTGAAATAGCGATGGGGGAACAACCAATTCTTCCAAAACATCCAGTAGGTAATCCAACATTCGCCCATGTACTTTTTGCGGAAAAGGGGGGTGTTTTCCATTCGCCTGGAGTAATGAATGACAAATTAAAATGGGTGTTTGATGTTCAAAAAGGAGACGAAATAAAGAAATTCAAAGGAGGGAATGATCGTTTTGGACATGTTGTGGGTTCATCAAATCATATTTCTGAAACAGAATCAACAATAAAAGAAGCAATAGATGAGTTCACGAGAACATTACGATTGGAGGACAATAAATAATGAAAACCTGCGTGATTTCTCAATCAAATTATATCCCTTGGAAGGGTTACTTCCAAATGGTTGCTCAAGCTGATGTTTTCGTATTCTATGACAATGTACAATTTACCAAAAGAGATTGGCGCAGTAGAAACATAATAATGACGCCAAGAGGACCCACATGGCTCACTATCCCAGTCGGAAGTAATAGAAATCGAAGAATCGATGAAGTTATTCTCCCCGAAGGAGAATGGAGAGATAATCATATTGAAACCATTAGGAGGATATACTCGGACACCGAACATATTGAGGAATTAAAGCAGATATTAGAGCCAATTTATGAGGATGAAAGCATCACTAAACTTTCAACATTTAATCAAACAATTATTCGAAAAACATCTGAATATTTGAATCTAAATACTGAATTCATTAATGCATCAGATTTAGATGTAGAAGGAGATAGAGTTGAACGACTAATTGGGATTTGCCAGGCAGTAGATGCAAACGTCTACCTGAGTGGCCCATCAGCACAGAATTACATTGGAAATGAATTTGATGCAATAGGAATCGAATTGGAATGGATGCAGTATGGGCCATTTGAAACATACAATCAATGTGGCCCTGTTTTCTCTCACGAAGTATCGATTGTAGATACCATTGCAGTTCTAGGAAAAATGACTAGAAATCAGATAATTAAACAATAATTTATTCATCGGAAATTGAGGCACTATCATCTAATGTTGATGAATGAATCATGTAACGAGGCACCCCTCTTGATTCTAAGTAAATCCTACCAATATACTCGCCTATAATTCCCATGAAAATGAGATTCATTCCTCCAAAAAATGAAGTTAGAAAAGCAATAGAGGTCCAACCAGGAGCGACTCTATCTTGAATTCCGTAATTGATGATCGTGTATGCTGCAACTCCAAGGGAGAATAAACCCGATATTACTCCCAACATAATTGCTAGACGTATCGGTTTAATCGAATAAGTCATGATTCGATCAGATGCTAATTTGAATGATTTCCGAAGATTGTAACCGGATGAACCTGCCTTTCTAGGCCCCCTTTCCAAATCAACAGTGGAAAATGGAATCCCCATTGAATATAGCAAGGAGAATGGAGTCCCAGTTGTCTCATTTACTTGATTTAACTCAGATACAATACTTCGATTTATTACTCTGAATGCACCCAAATTAGGATCTACTTTGAATGGAACCAAGAAGTTGGAGGTAAGAGCAAAGGCTCTACTAGTGAATCGCTTAACAAGAGATGCAGAGCGCTTTTTCCTACGTGCAATCGCCATAGGGTTGTCCTCCTCAATCATTTTTTCAGCTAAACGCATAATATCCTCAGGATGATCTTGCAAATCAGAATCCATAACTGCTACAATATCAGCTGATGTAAATTTCAGACCAGCAGAAATGGCTCGATGTTGGCCGAAATTTCCTGCAAGGCGGATGAACTCGATTCTCTCAAAATCATCAACCAACTTACTTGCAATTTGGTATGTACTATCAGTTGAACCATCATCAACAAGAATCAACCTAATGGATTTGAAAGTCTCGCCGATTGTGCTGAATACAGTTTCACATAGTAGTTCAACAACTTCCTCATCATTATACAAGGGGACCACTATGTCGAGAGATAGGTCCTTCAACTCCCCCATGATTTCGGGGCGCCTAATCTTGAATTAAGTCTTCCAGTCGAGAAACGCATTCGAAAAAAATCACTCAGATTCGTAATTATTGTTTATGGAAAACAAATCCTTCTGAATAATTACACCAGGTAAACCACTCAACACAAGTGAGGATGATAACGAAATACCGCATAAAAATGCGATTTCTGTACTTACACCTACCATGGAACTCATTCCAACATAACTGGCTTCTCTTAATCCTAAACCTCCAATTGAAATTGGAATTGTGGAAATAATTGCTACCAATGGAGTAAGGAGTGCAATGCCCAAAGCAATATCAAAATCCCCTACAATAAATGCCACTACGATCGGAACAGATAGTGTGAACAGTTGGAAGAAAAACGAAAGTGAAAGTACCTTAGCAACAGATATCGGATTACTGAGTTGTGTTAGAGGAGCAATTATCTTGCCAATCGAAGATGTGGGTCTAACTTTTCTAGCAACAAACAATCCAACAATACTCACCAATGAAAGAGAAATCAACATCAAAGATAATGCCTTATCGTAGCCCAACCTATTATCCACGAATAGAGAAAGAGCGATAGTAATCGCAATTAATGAAAGTAAACCGGCTCCTCTCTCCGCGCCTACAACAGTAAATGCTGTCTTTCTTGATTCTCCACTTACTCTAGACATATGCTCTATTCGGAGAATATCCCCCCCTATTGCAGATGGAAGAAATATCGAACCATACATGGATAATACGTACCCTTTGGTTGCATCAATTAGTGATAATTCACCTAATTCATTGAACGTTAAAGAAGCACGCAAACCTCCTGCAAAAGGTCTCAAGAAACTAATCAATACGATTAGGAAAATGCCAATGGGACGAATTGCAATAATTAAATCAGTGAACTGATTTACATCGATCATCATTATGATGACCAATAATGAGATTAGTGGGACACAAAAAGATAGGACTCTTTTCCACTCCATCTGTTGCTGGTAAACAAGTCAAATTAACAGCACTTTTGCTTATTGATTAATTGAATTACAGATACTTTTAGACATCTGGAAAAGCGAAAAGAACAAGATGGCCATTACTTAGACACCGACATGGCGGTCCTAGTCGAACTAGAAAGGGTCCGTCATCTCCATACAATCCCAAGAGCTGTAATTGCCGCTGCAAAACGTCGAAATCAAGCAATTCCAAAACGAGGAGTTGTTGAAGCATCTTTGCGAATTGATGCAGGTTCTATTGTAGGATTGGTGGGGCCAAATGGAGCGGGGAAAACCACACTTATGTCTATAATGGCTGGAATTCTACCAATTCAAAATGGAAAAATCCGTTCTAATGGGAAAATAATAGAGTCAGAAAAAGAACGAGTAAACCTACGGAATAGAATCGGATTAATGCCTGAAAGTGTTGCTTGGACCGGACCTTCTACTCCTCTTGATGTGATTCAACGACTTTGCATTATTCGAGGATTACCAAAAGAAAATGCAGAATCAATTCTTGAGAGAGTTGGCCTATCATCTCGATCGCGTGAGCGGCTTTCTAGCCTGAGTCAAGGGATGAGGCAACGCCTTTCCCTTGGAGCCGCCCTAATCGGGGACCCAGAAATTCTACTCCTAGATGAACCAATGAATGGACTAGATCCAGTTGCCCAAAATGCATTTCGTAAAATGATTCGAGAAATGGCAGATGGAGGGAAATCGATTATTGTAAGTAGCCACCAATTGAATGAATTGGAACGGTTTGTAGAAAGCATAGCAATCATGAATAAAGGGAGAATTGTTACTCAAGGATCATTCACAAGTGTTGAACATGACCTAGGAGTTGGACAACGCCTAATGATTTCAGGAATAGGGCCGTCTCCCGCTACAACAATTTCCGAAAATCCATTGATCACAGTTACCGAATTGGATGAAGAAGGAGATTGGTGTCTTCGATTGACTAGGCATGATCAAACATGGTCTCAAGACTTGCGTGCTAGACTTGTCGAAAGAATCAACGTAGGAGGCACAAAGGTAGCAACTGTTCGAAAAATACCACCGGATTTGGAAGAAATACTCCGTACAGCTACAGGAATAGTAGAAGGAATTGACCTTCAGGATGGTGAGGAATAATGTCTAATGAAAAATTGTTCATCAGAATTCTTCTACATGATCTCAAGGTAAAGATGAAATCACCTAGAATGGTCATTCTCTATCCATTACTAATTCTATTTATTCCAGGTTCAGTCTGGGGTTTTTCGGACCCGAATACTAGCCTTCCTGGTTCAATCGCAGTGAATGATGCATCCACAGTTATGTTTCTTTCAAGCCTCTTTATTCTACTCTCAGCAACTCTAGGAGTAGTCTTGGTGGGATTTGATTCAATCAGTAGGCCACGATTAACTGGTGAATTAGCAATTGAGTTGGCTCAACCAATGAATCGGACCATGCTTGGGATGAATCACCTATGCGGAGTTTGGCTAAGTGTGGCAATTCCAGTAGCTATTCTTCAATTCTCATCATTAGCAATTATCGAACACCAAATGGGAATTCGCCCCTCTACTGTAGATGCAATAACATGGATAGGCATCACTGCTCTTCTTCTTCTCTGGTATGCATCTCTTCAGATGATTGCATCTTCAATGGCACAAGATCTTGGTTCATCGGTGACCTTTGGTGTAGCAACTTGGATGCTGTTTACCTTAATGTGGCTACTAGTAACAGTGGTCATCGCCACCATTTTAGGGGTGGATGCCACAAATACAGCTGACCCTACATTCATTGCTTTCCAAGAACATGCAGATTTATTTTCTCCAAACGGAGTATACCAGTTGGTTCTACAGAATAGACTCCCACAATCATCTCAACCCACAGTTTGGGATGGTTGGATTGACCTTGCAGTAGTATGTTGGACCATGATTCCTATTGCAATATATCTCCGTCAATTCCGTAATTTGAAGCCTTGAAAAAAATGAACAATTATTCAGACATTCAATGAAATGGTATTTTACCTTCCATGTACGTCGATAAATCGGAATTCCCATGTTGAAGACCAGATACTTGCTGACGATTGTGATGATTTTCACCCTTTTGGGTGCAAATCCAAGTGCTGCATTAACTGCAGATGATAATGCACAAAACACCCAAGGTAGACAAGGTGCAAGCGAACTTGTTGCCGATGCGTGTGAGGGAATTACCTTCGAAGATATGTTTGAATATTCATATGCAAAGTTCGAAGTAGATATTGATCCAACCTATGAATCAGCATATGTTCGTGCAGTTGCATACATCAACAATACTCTCTCAGATATAGTTAGAACAGATCTAGACGATTTGATTGCAGAAACCGGAGCACCCGGTGGAGGAAATGGATGGCTTTCATCACAAGAACGAGATGCGATTGAAGAGATAGCCAAGGATTGTATTGTTGAAACAAATCCAAGATTCGGATTTAGGACTGGTTTGCCCCATAGAGGAGGGGACGGAGTAGATTGGAAGAATGCTAGCTGGGTAAAAGATTCCAATAACCCCATGCAGTTAGAATATTGGAACCTCTTCCCTCCAAATCATCCTGAGAATCGAACTTGTCCCGCAGGGTCTGCATTGAATCCCGACCCAACAGCAGAGTGTTACGAAATACCAACAACTGTCGCTGACCCAAATGGAGAAAGGGACTGCGATGAGGGTGTAATCAATGGCCTAGACGAATGTAGGATAATTGTGTGGTTAAATGGAAGCATGACTTGGTCGGCTGATTTAACCACTGCAGATTCATTCACAATTGCAATGAATACTACCAATATGACAAATGCAGAACTAGTAATGCATTTTCCCGCTAAGAATTCTGTTGATGGAGATCCTTTACGCTTAGCAATGTTTGAAGAATGCGATGGAAGAAATGTACAGGAAGGTGTTGCAAACCAAGGAGATACTCCTCCATTAGGTGGGTGCCAAAATGATGGTACAATCTCTCATCAACCAACATCAAACAGTGACGGTAGCCTCACTGTTTTCGTTCACACTACCTATCAATTAACTCAATGGCCAATTGGGCAAGACATGTTCGGTGACTTCACAAATCAACCTCCTCCTCCAAATGACCCCCCACAATGGACTGATGATGCGCCAGCTGATTCAAGCCAAATATCTGTACCTAGTGGAGTCAATACTGAATTCATGTCCTTGGCTCATCAAGGATTATGGTTAACAGATGAAGCCGGATTTGGAGCAATTGATTTACAGTGCTCATCATCAACATGGCCAGTAGTGGAAGATGCTAATGGTTCATGGTGGGTTACTACTGAAAATTCAGGGCAAGGAACAGTGACTTGTACTCCATATGATGAAGATGATAATGGCACTGTTAGAGCAGGTGAAACTAGAACATTTCACCTTCTCGTTCCATTTACTCTAGCAACTAGCAACCAAATTACTTCCTCACACCTCTTTACCTTGAGCCCAAGTTCATCCTCTCCAAATATGGAAGTGACGGTTACAATGTTCCAAGATGGGGCAGTAGCCTCTGAAACAGGAATGCTAACAGGAGGACCGGCAGATATCTCAGTTGATACTGGGGCTTTGAGTCCTGGAGAAGTACACGTGAGAGTTCACGCTACAGGCAGTGGTATGACTGACTTTGCCCATACCTATGATTTGGTTTTGTCTAAAGATTCACTTCCTCCAATAATTACTGTTTCATCGGCAGAATGGGATGGAAGTTATTGGCAAGTTAGTGGGACCTTTAGCGATCCAGATGGAGAAGACGTCACGTTTACAATCGACATTGATGGAACAAATGGCGGACAAATAGCAGTAAATGGAAATACGTGGTCCAGTGAATCAATCAACTTCGAAATTTGGGGTGAGGGAACGTTCATAGTTACAGTAAATGCTTGTGACGCTTCAAACGAATGCGCATCAATAACTCAAACCGTAGACACTGCAGACTTGTTTAATGATCAAACAATTACACCTCCAGTTACTACTGATCCCGTTACTGAAGAAAGTGGTTCTCTTCCAGCCCCTGGAATCGCATTTACTGTGCTCTCAATCATCGGAGCGCTCATGTATGCTAGGCGTCGCGAGTAAACCATGACCTTCGAGGCCACGGTAGTCAAAGTGACTCATGAAGGGTCTGTTTTAGCCACATTTGAAGGCACAGTACCTCG
>MDTC01085490.1_pt1 | contig 11918 bp, 5 predicted proteins | sample 811181 | NCBI WGS metagenome assembly MDTC01 (sample SAMN05326644, study PRJNA326480) | marine metagenome | isolation source: seawater | place: Pacific Ocean: North | collected 2011
ACGATTGGTCCGATCAAGGAAACGGACACCTTTAAGTTTAATCATGAGGAGATTGTCGGAGGGAAGAGTGTCAGGACCAGCTCCGAAAACATCGCATCCGGCAAGGGTAACGACTCGAACCTTTTCAGTAAAGGAGGAGCGCAGATGCGCTACGAACTCAAGAAAGTCGAGCAGCGAGAGTTCAGGAACCCGGCCACCGGAATCATGCAGAAGGCGAACTTTGCGGAGATTGAGGACGTTGCCGGAGCCAAAAAAGGAGATATCCTCGAAATTAAAAAAGGTTCCCGCAATGGGGTCATCCTCAGGGATTACACTGCCATTATTGCGCTCGCGGCCATCGGCCAGCAGGCGGTGACCCTTAAGGTGGAGGAGCGGAGCAGCTTTTCCCTGCCCTTGGACCCTAATGCTGCCGAAAAACCCTTTAAATTTACCGGCGTCAGCGACGCAGGAGCTGTAATCATCGAGTGGGAGGAGGACGGCGAGACCAAAACAAAGGAGATTACGCCTCTCTCCCCCCCAGAATAACCGATCACAGTCAATCCTTAGTTCTGACCCTTTCTGTAATATCTAAGAGAAAAAGCTTCACAAAGGAGCTCGAAACCACCACAAAACCCGCCCTATCACACCATGCAACTAGCGAAGCATTTACTCAATCGCACGGCTCGCGTCCTCACTTTATCTCTAGGGCTTGCCACCCTTGTGCCCACTGTCGCCTTCTCGCAAAGCGACCTGGCTAAAAGAGAGATGATGCGGCGTTCGGAGAAAGTCCGTCAGGCTGAAGAGCTACTCGGGTCTGGCCGCGAGGCCTATCAGGATGGCGACTACCAATCTGCGGTAACAAGTTACAACGAAGCCTTGGGTGTTCTGCCTGGTGGTTTCGCAACGGCGGAACGGAGACGAGTTCTGGAAGCTCATCTTGCTGATGCTACCGTGGCCCTGTCCCAGCAGTTTCGTCGAACTGGAAAGTATGCGGAGGCGAGGGAGAAGCTGAATCAGGTTCTTACCATCGATCCCAACAACCAGCGTGCCCGCCAAGAAATTGAATATCTTGACGACCCGGTGCGGACCAACCCAGCGCTTAGTTATGACCACACCACCAACGTGGACAAGGTGAGACGTTTTCTTTATACCGCAGAGGGCTTCAAGAACCTCGGACTGTTCGATGACGCAATCCGGGAATATCAGAAAGCTCTTCAGGTGGATGCTTACAACTCAGCTGCGCGGCGGGGGATGGAAGTGATTCATCAGCTCAAGTCAGATCACTACCGCACAGCCTTCGACGAGGCACGGTCAAGAATGCTTGCAGAGGTAGATGCCGCCTGGGAAATGGCAGTGCCCCCTCCGATTGAGCTCGACGGCAGCGTGGTTGGCGGATTGCGCCCCTCAGCTGTGGGAGTGAACATTGAGTTCAAATTGAAGAACATGATCATCCCGGTTGTAGATTTCGATGATACGACCGTCGAAGAAGCGATTGATTTCCTCAGGCAGCGGGCCACAGAGCTCGACAAGTGGGAGCTCGATCCTGTGAAGAAGGGAATCAACTTTGTGATCAGGAAACCCCGGATCGGTGGGGGTGCGCCTGACGCTGAGCTCGACGTCGAGGGAGGCCTCGGAGCGATCGACCCAGGCTCGGCCCGGGTTAAGGAATTGAAGCTTCGGAATGTGCCTCTCTCCAGCGTGCTGCAGTATATCTGCGAGCAGGCGAGGTTGAGATTCAAGGTGGACGACTTTGCGGTAACTCTGCTCCCAATCGGATCCGCTGAGGGCGAAGACGTTCTTACGCGGAAGTGGAAAGTTCCTCCTACCTTCTTGAACGACATTGGCACTGGTGGTGATGGAGACGGTGGAGCCGACGCGGATCCTTTCGCCGGCGACGACGAAGGCCTCGGCAATCGTTCTCTTGCACCTCGACGTCCATTGAAGGAGATCCTACAGGACGCCGGAATCGATTTTCCTCCAGGGTCCTCTGCGCAATACATTCCCAGCACGTCGACCTTGATCGTCAGCAATACTCCCCAGAATCTGGATCTTGTTGACCAGCTCGTTGAAGACATTCTCGGAGGCAGTCCTAAAATGATCAGGATCGTCACCAAGTTTGTCGAGGTGGCACAGGAAAACTCGGATGAGCTGAGCTTTGACTGGATCGTTACCCCCTTTGGTTTGGGCGGAGTAGTTTCCGAAGAGCTCTTCGCAGGTGGAGGGACGCAGGGGAATGGCCAGATCCGAACCGGTGCTGACTTCATCAGCCCAGTGGCCTTCACCAATATTCCCGGGATTCCTGCTGGGAGTAACACGGCAGTGCAGAACATCGTAACCGCCTCGAACCGGAGTGGTGATACTGCAGTGACCCGGAACAGCATTGATGCTGTTCTGAACAATCCGAACCGTAGCGCTCAGGTGAATCGTCCTGCGCCCGGAATACTTAGTCTCACAGGACTCTTCAACAGTGGACAGCTCCAGATGATCATGAGGGGCCTCGCCCAGAAGAAGGGCACAGACATCATGACTGCGCCTAGCGTCACCGCGCGCCCGGGCCAGAAGGCTACCATCGAAATCATTCGGGAATTCATTTACCCCACAGAATACGAGCCACCAGAACTTCCTAACCAGGTCGGTGGTGGCCTGGGCAACCAAGGAGGTGGTGCCCTTGGGGGTGGTGGTGGAGCTGGAGGGTTCCCTGTTACGCCGGCGACTCCGACAGCATTCGAAACCCGAAACACAGGTGTGACTCTGGAGATTGAGCCAAACCTCGGACCGAATGAGTATGTCATCGACCTGCGGTTTGCACCTGAGATCGTCGAGTTTGAAGGCTTCATCAACTACGGAAGCCCAATCACCTCACCTGCCACGGACGCCTTTGGTAATCCTGTGACCGTGACGATCACCGAGAACCGGATCGAAATGCCGGTCTTCTCCAGTCGGCGGGTAAGTACTGGAATTACGATCTATGACGGACACACTGTCGCGGTTGGTGGCCTGATGCGTGAAGACGTGCAGGATGTTGAAGATGGAGTGCCTATTCTCAGCGATATCCCACTCATCGGCCGTTTGTTCCAGAGTCAGGCCCAGAGCCACATTAAGAGCAACCTAATCATCTTCGTGACCGCGAACATCATTGATGCATCTGGTAAAGATTACCGGAAGCCCAACGAGGTAGACCCCAGTGGGACACCGGTTGAGCCTGTCAGCACTGACCTTGGAGGAGGCCCTGAAGGGATCCTGCCTCCTCTCTAGGTCGCTCACCTAACCTGAATTTAACGAAAGCCCGACAGCCTAGGCTGTCGGGCTTTTTCTTTCCAGACCAAGGAAAGAATCGGGACGAGTTGCCGATTTGAGTGTTCACTACTGGAGAAGGTGAGACATTAATCGCCGTCTGCAGCAGGAATATCCTCATGTACTCTTTCGCGTTGACCGGTGGAATTGCCACGGGAAAAACAACCTTTGGCAAATTTCTGCAGGAGCGTTGTCCCGGAGCCGTAGTCTTCGATTGCGACAAGGTGGTATCACGCCTGCTGAATGATCGGCAGATACAGGCAAAGATCGTCTCGGCGCTTGGTGCCAGCGTGATTGATCATATTTCGGGTGATTTGAGCCGTAATGCTCTGCGAGAAGAGGTTTTCAGTAATCAGAGCTCTCGGGAGGCGCTTGAGCGAATTCTGCACCCGTTGACGCGGGAGGAATGTCTTGAGTCGCAGTCCGAAACTGCTACCAGTGGCCAGTCGTCCATGTTCATTGCGGACGTTCCGCTTCTTTTTGAAAGCGGATTCGACTTCGGATACGAGAGCTCCCTGCTGGTTGCCACCACTCGTGAAACCCAGTTTGAGCGCCTCAAGTCCCGCAACGGATACGACGATGTTCTCGTGGAGGCCATGCTTAACGCCCAGCTCCCCATTTCAGAAAAGGTGGAGCGTGCTGACGTGGTCTTCTGGAATGAAGGACCGAAGCAAGTCTTGCGACGTCAGATTTCTCGCTTCTTAGAGACCCTAGACCTCCTCACCTAACCGTTCAGATGGCTGCCAAAAAGAAAAGTTCCCGGAAAAAAACCGCAGCCAAGAAGGTTGTGAGCAAGAAGAAGGTGAGCACTAGAAAAAAGAGCGCAGCCAAAAAGGTAGCCAAAAAAGCAGCCAAAAAAGCAGCAAAGAAGGCTGTCAGCAAAAAAGTGCTCAGGCCCAGAGACGAGAATGAGGAGGAGAAAGATAAAGCACCGGAGCTTGAAGTGGTTGTCGAGAGTGCTGCAGAAGCTGCGGGCGGAGCCCGAGTGGAGGAGGAGCTCCGGCCAGAGCCAATCAAAGAGGAGCCAGAGCCTACCTATGAGGTTCCGGATAAGATTGATGTAAATGAATTCCGGGAGCGCTCTCTCGCCAGTCTGCTCGATTCTGCTGCGGAGTTCCCTCTCAAGGTGAATAGTGCAGCTGGTAAGAGCGCATTGATCTTTGAATTACTGGCTTTCTACTCGAAGCACGGAACCGAGCTGGAAGCTGAGGGAATTCTGGAGCAGGCCAAGGAAAACTTTGCGATGTTGCGTGATCCGGTTCGGAGTTTTCGGACCTCCCCGGATGATTTCTACGTGGGGGGTAATATACTCAAACAACACGGACTAAGGGCAGGGCAGAAAGTGAGGGTGAAGCTGCGGGCGCCCCGAGCGCGCGACAAGTATCTCTCTGTTCTTGAAGTTCTTGCCATTGAGGGTTCCGGGGTCAGTGATTTTGATGCGCCCAAGGGGTTTGATCAGCTGACCTCACTGTTCCCGGAGGACCGCTTTGTGTTGGAGAGACCCTCAGCAATGTCGGTCAGGTTGATTGATATCGTCGCTCCTCTCGGGAAGGGCCAACGAGGATTAATCGTGGCGCCTCCACGGGGAGGGAAGACCATTCTTCTTAAGGAGATCGCTAAATCGATCTCGATAAATCACCCTGAGACAAAGTTGATCGTCCTCCTTCTGGACGAGCGACCTGAGGAGGTGACCGACTTTGAGGAGACAGTTGATGCTGAGGTGTTCAGCTCCACCTTTGATGAGCCTTCCAAGCGTCATGCTCAGGTCTCAGACTTAGTACTCGAAAGAGCAAGGAGGCTGGTCGAGTTGGGGCAAGATGTTGTCATTCTTCTCGATAGTTTAACTCGCCTGGCTCGTGGCTATAACAACTCTCAGCGTGGGGGAGGGCCGGTTGGGTCCGGTGGATTGAGCCCGCAGGCTCTTCAGAAGTCGCGAAAGTTTTTTGGGGCAGCGAGAAATGTTGAAGAAGGCGGAAGCCTTACGATCGTCGCCACCTGTCTCATAGAAACAGAAAGCCGGATGGATGACATTATTTTCGAGGAGTTGAAGGGAACGGGTAACATGGAAATTCGTCTCGACCGAGAACTGGCGGAGAGTCGTATTTACCCCGCGATTCACATTCCTCAGAGCGGAACCCGCAATGACGATCGGCTCTACCATCCAGAGGAAATGAACCGCGTGATTGAGATCAGGCGAGCTCTTACGACCCTGCCCATTGGGGAGGCTCTGGAAACCCTGTTGAGGCAGCTGGCAAAGAATTCCACGAACGCGGAACTTCTCATGCGGGGTATGATTTAGCCAAGGTTCCGCCCATTGCGCGTTCAGGAAGCCTATTCAGGCCTCTTGTGATCACATTGCGACTACAATCTCCCTGAGAATCTTCTTGCAGACAGGGTCCTCAGGGACGACAAAAGTGGGTCGCAATGCGTAAATCCATAGCAAAGTCTCTACTTGTTACAGCGCTGGTTGTAGCCCCCGTTCTTTCATCGGCCCAGTCGTTGAATTTTGTGAACACCAAGTCATGGAGACAAACTGGTCCTGAGACCTTGTTTTATCTTGGTGGTCGCACAGACATGAATTTCCAAGATGGATTCTGGGCGCTCGCTCCCTGTCTCTTCCAACCGGCTCAGAACATTGTGGGACCAAACGAGTTCTGCCCCCTGGGGACAACTGGATTTATTGCGCAGGGTGACATCGACGGTGACGGCGTCAACGACCAAGGCTCGTTCTGGTCGGTTTCTGAGATTGCCCCCGCCGCAACGGTAGAGCCCTTCCGGCCTGATCTCTTCAGGTTGGTCTCAGCTCCTCCCTCAGGATTTACCCGCATCCTCCGGAGCACCGACGGTGATGTATCGGCAATCTTTGATGTCATCGATGCGAGCGTGATCGTGTGGTACAATGCCCTTGAGGGGGTTATAGACGATAACGAGATCACCATTTATGGCGCCCTTCGCGGGTATGGGGTAGGCTCCGACGAATTGGAGAGGCACTACGATGATGTGCCGTGGGGTCCTTACAAATTCTCTTTGCCTGCACTGGTCCCGCCCGCCTCGAGTGCAGAACCGGGGCAGGTCATTTATGGCATCGATCACATTGTGACACCTGACGCGTGGCCGGGGCGGGGAGCGGTCCCGCAGGGTTGGCGTAATTCTAACGAAGAATGGGGAGATAATGGAGAGCTGGAGCTGGATCCGCGAATCTTTTACGATTTCAAGTGGAGTGGACTGACTCCCGAAAACACTCTGCAAACGGACGTGCTCACCTATTCCCTTAATGCGAATCAGTATATCAACGCTGAGGGTGTTGAAGAAACGAAGTACTCTCAAGACATCTTGGGTCGAGGAACTGTGACGGGGTTGTCTTGCTTCAATACGATCACAACCGACCTCAATCTCGACGAGGTGCTTGAGCAGGGGAAAGCCTACGAGCTGACTTTCACCACTGGCCGGCTCGCGGGTACGGAACAGGCAACTCAGTATCCTATTACTGTTTTTGGTGATTCGGGGGGTCTGTCTACTTTCAGGGTGGTGACCCGTGATGAGGGCTACACGTGGGATCAGGCTCGCGAAGCTGCCGACGCTGCGGGCGGCCGTCTTGCTGTGCTTGACAGCCAGGCCAAGCGTGACTTCGTCAATGCTCAGCTCGTGGGAGCAGGCTTTGAAACCGTGGATGGTGAGTGGCCTTCGATGTGGATCGGTCTCAGTGACAGCGAGGAAGAAGGTGTATGGCAGTGGAATACCGGTCAGACCCTTGCCGAGCAGCCCCCCAGTTTTCAGGATATTGGGAATGTGGCAGATCCCTCCGCCCCGTTTGAGATAAACACCCTTGACTCTACCAGCGACACTGAGCTCGGACTCTATGATGCTGACGGCAACCTCGTTCTGACCAACGATGATGCCGGCGGCGGTCAGCAAAGCCAGTTGAATTTCACCGAAGGCCTAGAGCAGGGCTTCTATTTCCTCGCGGTTGGGACCTTTGACTCGGTGTTCGACCAGTCTGATTTTGACGTTACTTCATTCGGAGGCCTTGGAGGACCCTACACACTCACTCACCCCAACGGTGATGAAACCGGAGAGCTTGGTGAGGCAAGCTTTGACTGGTACCGGCTGGAGGTTGGAAGCCCTGTCGGGGGCGGGACTTGGCAGGTAGGGGCCCCGACGGTAGAGCCTCCGGAAAACGATTTCGATTTTGCCCATATCCTGGGAGGCGTGGCCGCTGCTGGTTCGGCCCCGGTGTGGTTTGACGAGGAAGGAACGGTTGAACTCGAGGCCTTCCTTCTTGAGATACCGATCCTTAACTCGAACGAAATTGTCTTGCCGGACGCTTCTGATCTCACCGCTGGGGTTGTGACGGGCGGTTTTTCGTCTGGTGCGGGGTTTGATCTGGTGACCAATCGGCCACTGGGAGAGCCCGGCTGCCTTCAGTTAGGACAAACTTATCGACTCGAAATCACCAGTGGGGAGCTTGCTGGGACAACGCAGTTCCCGATCACTACCTGGGAGGGCTTTACTTTGACAACAATCGGAAATGACCCTCTGCCTTTTGACGTGGCGGGTGTGCCGTCCCTTGGCCCAGGAGACTCCTTCGTCCTGACCCCGGAGAATGTGGACGCCACATTCTCGGTTGGTTATGTGGGGAGTCATTTCATCGAGGCGAGTGACGCGCTGAATGCTCCTGCGAATTTCTCTACTCTGGTTCGGGGAGGGGACTACCGGATCGAGTTCCTCACGGGAGAGCTGGCGGGAACTTCAGACACGGTCCGGAACTGGGGGTTCCCGACGAATTCGTATCTTGAGACCGAGTTCGACTTCTTCGGTCAACTGGCGGTCGGAGATACCTTTAGCATTGATCTTATCGAGTTGCCGGCTCTCAGCGTGGCAGTCGGAGATCAATTCGTGATTGGACAGATCTTTGAGGACTGGATCCAGGATAAATACGACGCTGGGGACGTTCTCGCGGTGGACGCCTTGACTCTTGCTCTGTCGTATAACATCGGAGATCCGGAGACGGGGGAAGTTCCCCCAGAACTGGAGGTGGACCAAGGATTTTTTGGGCCTCTGTATGCAGTAGCGAGACCGGATACGATCGTATTCCCCCCTTATCCCATTGGAACTGGGGACGGAGATCGTAACTCATTCATACTTGGAACTCTCGATAATCATTACGAATTGGGTCCCTTTTTCTTTAATCCCGGCGATTCTGTTGATGCCAAACTCGACCTTTCACGGGCGAGCGTGAGTAGTCAGACGAGCACGGACGTAGGAAACTACGATCTTAGCTTCCGGGTTCAGTTTATCGACACCTATGAGGGTTTTGCCATTCTAGGTGGGCTTGGCGATGACACTGGATTTCCGTTTGCCACCCCGAGTAGCGAGCGGGAGCCTGATTATGACTTTGACCGGGACGGAGCGTCAAACCTCCTTGAATACGCATTGCAGAGTGACGTTGCGGACCCCAATGCCAGACCGGCTTTCCTCTATGCCCTTGACGAGCAGGCTGGCAGTTGTACCGCATCTCTGACCAAGCGGCCCTTCACTGGCTCCAGTGTTGCATACTATTTCGAATACAGTACGGACCTGCGGACTTGGACAACAATTGGTGAAGACGACCCCATCTTTGAGATCACCGAAGACACTGAAGAGACTCTCGAGGTCACAAACCTCTCAAATTTCCCGGGTGAGCTATCCGCTCCGGCGTGCTTCCTTAGAGTAAGAGTGGAAGTTCAGTAGGAAACCGAACGAAACAAGTAGGGGGAATTTTAATAGATTTTGAGTGGGCACGACATCAGGTCGTGCCCTTTCTTCATAAGAACAGAGCTGGTGAATGATGAGTCCGTTACAGGAATCCACAGGGCTCATTAAAGGGCTTACGCTTGCTGTCGCATGATCACGACCACCACGGAGCTCACGGCACTGGTCGATAATCTGCCCGCATGCGATTCTAATTACGCAGGGATTGATCTGGAGGCTGATAATCTCCACCGCTATGCCGAACAGCTGTGTTTGATTCAGATCTCTGACGGGAAGGAGGTTTTCCTGGTCGACCCTCTGGAAGTGGATGACCTCTCCCCGTTCCGTGACTACCTAGCGGCTCAGAAGGTATGGATGCACGGAGCGGATTTTGACATGACTTTGCTACGCAGAGAGTTCGGGTCTCTTCCCAGGATGATCTATGATACTCAGATAGCCGCTCGGCTTCTGGGTATTTTACGCTTTAGCTATGCGAATCTCGTGGACCAGTTCTTTGAGGTGAAACTGTGCAAGTCTTCCCAGAAGGAAAACTGGGGGCAAAGACCACTACCCGATAAAATGCAGGAGTATGCAGGCAACGATGTTCGCTATCTGCTGCCTCTCGCCCAAGCTCTTGAGGCTGATCTAAAGGCTAAGGAACGCTACGGGTGGTTCGTGGAGAGCTGTCAGGCTGCCATGAAGCGGGTGCTGAGTCGCGAGGTAGAGAAAGAAGACCCGTGGCGAATTCGAGGGTCAGGAAAGCTTGACCGCCAGGCTCTGTGCCTCTTGCGAGCTCTCTGGCATTGGCGCGACCGGGAAGCGCAGGAATGGGATCGTCCCCCATTCATGGTTGCGAGGAATCAGGACCTGATCTCGTGGTCGGATATCCTCGTCAGGGGAGAAAAGATTCAAACCCCTCGTAACGTCAAGGGAGGAAGAGCCCGCAGGCTGAAGAATGCTATTGAAGAGGCCCTGAAGGTCTCAGGTTCGGATTGGCCAGAGCGAATCAGGGGGAGCGGGCGACGCTGGAATAGTCTTCAGGAGAAGCGTTATGATGATTTGGCAGGTAAACGCGATGAGGCCGCAAAAGATCTAAGTCTAGAGCCATCCATTGTAGCGTCCCGGGGAGCCTTGGAACAGATAGCCTGGGACGAGGACCCTGCTCAGCACCTTCTGGACTGGCAAAGAGGCCTCCTGGAACTTTGAGGGGAAGCCTGATTCCTAGCAGAAGGGACTGTTTTTATTGAAAGGGGCTGGTCGTGAAGAGGTCCTCTGGAGGGTGATCTTGACCTGATCATTTCAGGCCTCAATTTTAACGGCTAAAACGGGTCAAAATAATGTCATGGAATGACCTTCAGGAGACGAAAGAATCTTGTCTCCAAAGCCGTTCTGGACCACCTTTGGGGCACCTATGCCGGACCCTGAATCGGAGGCTGAAAAGTCTGGAATTACTGTTTCCAAAGAGGAGGCATATGACGCTTCCAAGATTGATAAGCTGGAGGGATTAGAAGCGGTCCGGAAACGTCCCGGGATGTATATCGGCGATCCTGATGAGCGGGGATTGCACCACCTCGTTTTTGAGGTGATGGACAACTCAATCGACGAGCATCTGGCAGGTTTCTGTGACAGAATCAAGGTTGCCATTCATGCTGATGGGTCGGTTTCCATTTCCGATAATGGACGTGGTATCCCGGTGGATATGCATCCAAAGTTCAAAATCCCAGCGGTCGAGCTGGTGCTGACGGACCTCCATGCCGGGGGGAAGTTCGGGCAAGGCGCCTACAAGTATTCAGGTGGTCTCCATGGGGTGGGGGCGAAGTGTGTCAATGCGCTTTCGGATTGGTTTAAGGCCGAAGTGACACGTGATAGCAAATTATATTCTATTACCTTTGAGAGAGGAAAGACCTCTGAGCCGCTCGAAGTAGTGGGTGAAGCAGATGCAGGAGATACAGGAACAACCATTACATTCTTTCCTGACGCGACTATTTTCGTTGATACTATCAAATTCAGTTTTAGTCGGCTTGGGCATCGGCTCCGGGAGCTGGCCTTCTTGAATCCTGGGCTCACGATCGACCTTGTTGACGAGCGGCCCGAAAGTGCAGAGGCGACCACTTTTTTCTATTCCCGAGGAATTGAGGAATTCGTGATTCAGCTGGGTGAGAATAAAGCTCTTGTGCACCCAGATCCGATCGCGCTCAAGGGGAAGAGGGAGATCGAAGTAGATTACGATGGTAAAGTAACCAAGGACGACGTTTTTGCAGACGTGGTTCTGCAATACAATGACAGTTACAACGACCAGATCCTCTGTTTTGCAAACTCCATTCCGAATGCAGATGGGGGCACTCATCTCACAGGGTTCCGGACTGCTCTGACGAGGGCGGTCAACCTCTACGCCAAAGGTAACAAGCTGCTGAAGGAAAAGGATCCGTCGCTCAGTGGAGATGATGTGAGAGAAGGGTTGATCGCGGTCATATCGGTAAAGCTTCCTGAGCCTCGGTTTAGTTCCCAGACGAAGGATAAGCTGGTGAATACTGAAATCGAAGGGGTGGTGAGTTCGATCGTTTATGAAGGGATTCAGGCTTACTTCGACGAGAACCCCTCGATTGCAAAGACCGTCATTGAAAAAGCGATCAATGCCGCGAGGGCGCGAGACGCTGCGAGAAAAGCGAGAGAGACGGTTAGAAAATCTGCGCTCTCGGGTGGTGGTTTGCCCGGCAAACTTGCTGATTGTTCGGAAAGAGACCCGGCTAAGAGCGAGCTCTATATCGTGGAGGGCGATTCTGCAGGTGGATCTGCGAAACAGGGTCGGGACCGAAGGACCCAGGCAATCCTCCCTCTTAGGGGAAAGCTGATCAACGTAGAGAAAGCCCGGCTCCATAAGGCCCTTCAGAACAAGGAGATCCAAAGTATGATTA
>MDTC01089342.1_pt1 | contig 11918 bp, 17 predicted proteins | sample 811181 | NCBI WGS metagenome assembly MDTC01 (sample SAMN05326644, study PRJNA326480) | marine metagenome | isolation source: seawater | place: Pacific Ocean: North | collected 2011
CTGCTGCTGCTGAAAACAAATCGAATATCTATATCAGGATGCTGTTCACGAATTAAAATGTGTTTCTGGCGATCCGATACAGAGAATATTCCCTTTGTTTCAACATAGTACCACGTTCCGTCTCCTAACGTGATTTTAAAATCAGGTGTATATTTGGCATTGCGAGCAGGGACCACATAAGCAATCTTTTCCTGCTCATAAACCACTTCCATATCTTTGCTACGAATTTGGTCTGCAACTTTACCTTCTAAACCTGACCGATACCCTCTCAGGTATGGTGTTTTATAAGTATGATGGCGTCTCATCTGGCGAGCTGTCCTCGAAGCTTTCGCTTTCCTCAGTAACAAACCCACCTTCAACAGTATCAAATCCTGAATCGCCACCCTCTCCATTCGGGCCTTGTGCCTGCACGACCATGACTTTCATCAATTGTAATGTAACGCCCATTTTGCCGTTTTTATTCCACGGTGCTATCCACCCGGCTAACTTGAGCTGACTACCACCCCATATGTCGGGTAAATTAGATGTAGTAATCGGATTGCCCTGGCTGTCCCAGAACTTAGGCTGAAATGATGATTTAGTTTTAAAAACAAACTCACCAGTCTCATCGTCCTTCTCAAAGGGCATCAAAGCTTTGTCAGCTTTAGATCCAAAGTTCTCTTCAGCTAATTCTACAATTTGTTTGTGCAGCAATGCACCTTCTTTGCTATCAAGTATAAGCATACACTTATATGACTCCTGCCCAAACGCAGTATCCGGCTCTTTTAACCAAGGATACCTGGCTGTACCAACAGCCGTGCTAAAACCAACTTTATTGCTTTTCATAATAGTTCTCCATTTCATTTTCTTCAGTAATTAAAGGTTGCTCAACACTTAGATCAGGTAAGTCTATAAAATCAGACAAACTGATACCGTATTGATCCATTTCGGCCAGTACATCGACCGGAATGTTTTCTCCCTTGCTTTTGTGTAAAAGTGCTACCCCTAACACCCTTTCTCTTGGGTGCATCTGGTTTTCCTTTCTTAGCTAAAACAGTATTTGCTTTCAGCGATTAAGTTTAAATCTAACTCACCAAGATCAGGCGACTCTGGAACCCGGTTTGTTTCTGGGTTATCGAGCTGTGCTTCTACCTGGCGTTTTAGATACTCGTACCAACTATCAGTTGAATACATCTCTATAAAGCTCTCTCTAATTACCTCGTACAACTTCTGCGTTTGTGCAGCAGTAGTCGCAAAACTATCGTGTATCAAAAAGAATGGCATATTTTCATCATTCTTAATACAGTTTAGCACAGTAATTAATAAGTGTGCGGAATCTAACGAATGAATTACGTTAGGAGAGATTGCTGTCTTGCTCTTCCTTTTATCAACCCGGTTGTAATCCGGGCTTCTCAAAGTTACCTGTGTTCTCTGAGGTATTTTAGCCTCACGATCATACAGGTAGATTTTGACCTTTTTGAAATTGTTTGACGGATAAAACTGGCTCGCAGGAAATCCTACTGGAGTAAACCAATTCATATGCTTACCTTCATGTGCTAATGCTCCGCACAATTGCTGAAAGAATGACATACCATTCTGTGCAGACGATATAACTTTGTTAACCGCTTCCCAGCTATGCCTGGATAAATACTTTGCAGCATCATATCCATGATCATCGCCAAACGGATGAACTGACAGCTTACCTGTAAGCACGTCATCAGTTAACGGATTCATCAGGTCCTCACGGATCTGCTCAAAGAAGCCATACTGCTTAGACGAATAACCGTAGGTCATAACATTACGTTTAACTGTTTTCCTGGTTACACCGTGTTTATGCCACAGCTCGGCCTCATCACAGGGATCTTCCTTGATCTGATTTATAACTTCATCGGCTACTCGCTGGTAAATGTCTTGAGGTTTATCAGCAGGAACCAGGTTGACCAGGGCAGCATCATCAGTATTTCTACCTAGAGCACTAAAGTGCTGAATACCGGAGTTTGTACCGTCCAGGGCAACAGGTAAACCTGAGTAAAATACTGTGTTATTCTCTAGTGAATCCCAGTACCCGGTCATCTCAACACAAGCTGCCAGGAACTCAAATGGTTTATCTGCTTTAGACCAGTAATCAACAGTAGACTTCCAGTCTCTTGCAACATCAATAATGTCCTGCTTATTTAGCTCAACCCATAACAGCCTATCGTCAAAACTCTCTTTACTAATCTTGTTAAAGTCACCAGTGTTAGCCAGGTGTATAGCAAGCCAAAGCGAAGATTGCTCATCTACTGGCTCAGTGTTTTTAAACTTAAACAAAGCTTTGACATGACTATCTCGATGATGGCAAAAATGAGGTATCGGATATACCCGGCCCCTAAAATCAAAGTTGTGCGGCAGAAAGAACTCTTCAAAGTTTACCATTTCATCGGCGGTTTTAAGGTCTTGAAACATAACAGCTCTAGCACCATCAATTTGCCGGTTCCTAACTACCACATCCCTGGCACTGATACGCCAAAGCTTTTTATCTTCAGGCTCCAGGAACTCCCAGTTGTCGGGAAACACTGGTCTCTCTACATACTTACGCCTGGGGAAGTTTGGAATCTCAACGTCTTCGGTCCAGGCCCATTTAACAGCAGCCAAAACCTCTTCGTTAATTACATAAGGCGTTCTTTGTATATGGTTAAGTGCTTTTATGTAAGGCATATTAGCAATGTTATTATTGACCGTGTAGTTTCTTTGCCAGGGCGTATTAAACCTGATCAAATCAACCTGTGCTCTTACAGCATCATCCAGGTAAGCTCCAGTATGCATACCGTCCCAATCTCTAGGAGGTACTATCATCGGACAGTACACTGGCTGCAACCAGGACTCATCAGCTTCTAGCTCGGCAATCAATGCACTAGCTTCACCAGTCAATCCTATAAACTTCCTGGTTTTACCCTTTTTAATAATAGACCATATCTCAAAACACCTACTGTCAGCCAAGATAGAATTTAACACCGGAGATGCAGCCTTGACTCTTCTTTCGTCAGTCCAAAGTTCTAGCTCAAAACCAGCTTTCCTGGCAATAGCTTTAGCTGCCTTAAGCCTGTATCTTTCTGAGGAGTGATCACTGGTAACTTTAGACTCAACTCTGTCGTATAGCTTTTTATTAAACTCACGAAGCTCTTTAGCCCATATCTCAAGCTCAATACGCTTGCCTATCTTGGTTAATGCCCAAGTCATAGACTTATTCATTCCAACACCGTCCATACAGGTAGCCATTCCTAGATAAGCAATCAGGTCTATGTCTACCGCCTGTAAGTCTTTCTTCCATGAAAAAGGACGACCAGCACCTTCCGATGTTTGGTCGCCAAGCTTCTCATGTAAGGACTTCGTAACTCTAGGCAGAGCATCTTTGATCAATGCGTGTGGAATATTTTTAATGGACATAAGACTAACACGACCATCACGGTCAAAGTATCTCTCACGTCCTTTATCGAGAGCGTTGTACTCCCTTAGTAGTTCATCAGTTTCGTTACCACGGATCTTAGCCATGTATCAATGTCTCCTCAATTGTGTATTGCAATGGGTGGACACAATTATTTTGCCCGTATTTAGTACAGTTTTTAAACTACTGTCTAACTGGTTCTTGCAATGTAATCTATGGCAGACTTGATTATATATTCGCCAACTTGCTTGGCTATATTCTCTTTAAGATGGTCGGGGAAGTCATCACGATTGTAGTCAACAATCATGGCACGAATCCAGGTTTCCCTGTCTTTCATTTCTTTAGTTTCTAGCTCTCGTATCTGTGAAACAAGCTCGCTACCGGCTACGGAGGTATCAACCGTGTTATTCTTTTTATACCTAAGCTCTTCAAGTTTAGGCGTAGTGAAACTATCGTAAAAGTTAATAGCCTCAGCAAAGGCGATATCATCCGATAGTCCTTCCATAAGTTTGTATTTATTCATATCCTTTCTCCTAGATGTTAGGTTTATTAAGAGTAGACAACACCGTTATCTTTAGCCCATTTTGTTATGTCTTCTATAACGTCTTCAGGTATTTCCATTGCATCGGTTTCTAAACCTTCATGATACAAAACGCCGGACTTTTGTAAGTCGCCTAAGTCATTACTGAAATGTCCCCAGGACGCACAGTGCCGTGACACTTCGCAAGTCATGATCCAGGTATCATTAACAGCTTCATACTTATCAGGATATATACTAGCACTTACCAAAGAATATCCTGTTTTTGACTTACCAAATACACTAACTTTTCCAGTTGGAATTGGATTGTCAGTTGTTGACTTAAAAATCCTGTCCCAGTTCATTTCAACAGTTTTATCATTGACCTGCTGCGGTCTTCTATTGCTGCCTTTAGACATATCTTTCTCCTTATCTATAAGTTTGTTAATCGTACTTTTCATTATGCCACCTTACCTAATTGCTTTGCGATGTCTTGCAGCGTAGAAGGCTTAGCGTGAACATACTTGCGAGTAGTCTGCTCAGACCTATGACCTAACAACGCTCCAATAAGTATAGTCTGTGTTCCAAGATCGTTTGCTAACCTGGATGCTGCGGTATGCCTGCAAACGTGAAAGACGAACGACTCGTCATTTTTAGCCACGGCATAGCGACAGTCATCCCAGGCATTGTAGAACTTACGATGACTGTAGTGGTCAAGAACACGACCGCCAAGCTCTTGTATTGCTTTCTGGGCAGGCTTATTAAGCGGTACATATCTTTCGTCTCCGTTTTTAGTTTGCGGTAAGTACAGCCAAACGCTGCCCTCTGCATCAGTCTCTACATGAGCAGTATCGCCAATCTGAGTAATCTCACCTAAACGCATCCCGGTGTTGATGCCTATGATAAACATCTGTTTCATCCAGGAATGCTTATGATTTCCAAAGAACTCTTCGATCTGCTTAATCTCGCTAGATGTAAAATAGCGGATACGGTTGCCTTTTTCTTTGAACCAGTTGAACCTGGGTGCGTGGTTGATAACCTCGCCTTTTACAGCGTGGTCGAATATTTTCGAGATAGCAGCGTTATAACGATTAGCTGTAGATTTTGCTAAACCGTTGCCAATCAGATGCTCCTGGAACTCATGGATATCATGTGCAACAAAGCTGTCCAGGCTTCGGTCGCCGTAGTTATTAAAGTTACAGAACCTGTTAAGTTGAAAAGTTACATCCTGTAGATGCTTGCCGGACCATAGTCTAGCTTTTTCACGGCTGATAAAATCTGTAAGTGTAATCATTTTAAATCTCCCTCTTTGTAAACTACAACCTCATGGTTGCATGGACGACTACAGTTGAAACAGTATTTACTGTAGCCGTAGTGTTGATATTGATCGTTAGCTTGGGTGAGACCATCATCTCGATGGCAAGTAGGACAAACGTATACTTCGTAGTAATCTTTATGTGCCATGATGTGTGTCTCCTTTGTAGGTATCAGTTGACCCCTCAACCGATTTAAGATATTCAAGGAAACAATTCCGGCGTAGCTCAGCGGTAGAGCAGTTGACTGTTAATCCGTTGATACCGGGTAACGTCCCTTGAATATTTTAAGTATAGTCGATTATAGCGGTATGTCAAGGAATCACTAGGGTGGACACAATTAAGCTAAGTCAATGGATATCAAGAAAAAACACCGATCCAACTATCTGAATCGATGCTTATGAGGGACGGATGGTATTATTTACTTTTTACCGCCAAACTGAGTTACGGCCCACCTAATGCCCATAGAAGCGGCTATGGCAGCCATAAACGTATAGCTATACCACTCGGGAGCGTGAGTGTTTAAATGCACCCAGCCCTTTGCTACGGCCTCCTGAGTCCACGGTAGGAAGGATCCCACGAAAGGGGCCAGAATCACCACTAGAGCGACTTCGTCTTTCCAGGAGTATTGTGTCTGCCTAAGAGCTTCCATGTCGTAGTCGGCTTCTGAGGCCGCCTGACGTTCTATCTGTGAGATCTTTGCCTTTACCTGGGCAGCGTCTATTTCTGCTTTAGCTTTTGCCTTAATCTGGCGGCCTTCCATGTATTTTCCGGCGACTCCGCTTACTGCATTAATAACAGTTCCTAAGTTAAGCATGAGCCTGCCTCCTAAGAACTCCTGCAAGTTCCTCTGCACGATAGCCAACTTGCTTGGCCCATTTAGAGTCCAAAGCTTCATCGGCTGCACGGGACCAGTCTTCTTCCTGGATAGCCTCGAACATATTTTTGAATAACAGCAACCTAGAGATCCCTAAGTTAAAACACATATTTACCAAAGTTTCTTGAACCTCTTCTGGGAGGTCATCAAAGTACATGATGTTACGTTTGATATCTCTGATTGCAATTTCTATATCGTCTTCAAGAATTAAATCTATAACTCTACCTGACAACGGCATTGTATCGAGATTATGCCCAACCGCTATTGTGTTGTACCCGGCACTGCATTTGTAAATTCTATCTCGTACACCCTCGTGTCTTTTTAGAGACTGCTTTAGTCGCTGGTAATTCATGTTACTTTCCTTTTGGTTTACCTTTTTTATATCCCATCTTTTTTCCTTATAGTAATGGTTTAGTTGAATCTTTTAATGTATCAAGTTTTTTACCAAGACTTTTAGATCTCGCTTTAATGTCTTCAACTTGAGTTTCAAGGACAGATAGCCTTGATTTAACTTCGCCTGTATCAGGGATAGATATACCTTCAACCTGGTTAGATAGGTTTTCAAGGTTTCCACGCAACTGTTGAATTTCTTTACCAATGTGTCCAATGTCATTATCTTCTATCCTCGTCTCCAGTTTAGTTAATCTTGATTCTAAGTGGGTAGCGTTAGTAGATTTTTCTAACGTGGCTACCTTTTCGTTAAGTGTACCATATCCTACTGCTACGCCTCCAATAGAACTTGCAAGCCCTACCCATAGGGCAACATCTTGTGGCTTCATTGTAAATACTCCGCTAAAGTTAAGTCTGGGTTTATTCCGTAAACGCCATACATTTCTGATTGAACGCCTACAGATGACTGCTGCCAGTCAAAGTTAAGTTGTGTGTGATTTAAGGCATCAATAGAAACTACTGAGTTGTTAAAGAAATCCATGATAGTTGCGGTATGCATAAATTGATTTGCAATAGTGTCGATTACCACCGAGTCTAATGCATATGTCTCTAGCATATTCTTAGTCATCGATGCCTCAAGCATTCCGCCGATGCTTACGTTAAACTGATCAACTGAGTCCTGGCTAATAGCTCTAAGATCATTGTCTGTTGCATACTGCTCAGCGTTAATCTTTGTTTCTTGAGTTGCTTCGGCATCAGTAAGCATACCGGCGACTGCTGTAACAGTAGCTATTTCTTTTGCGGCTTCCTGAAGCTCATCTTTCTGATCTTCATATTCTGCCTGCTCAATGTCAATCATGTCTTGCAGCTTAACCAGGGCAAGTGCTTCGGGTGTAGAGTTTACCAGTCCGTCCTCGTATGCCTGGTTAAAGTTGTTTACTTGATCCTGAGTAAGTAAAAACTCATCGCCAGTGCTTGGATCTAAGATCATCATCGATCCGTCAGGCATTGTCATTGTAGATAATCCTACGAAGCCTTGGATTTTATTCTGAATTACATGATTTATCTCGGACGTAGCGTTTCTTAGAGAAGTCATATCGTAGGCATTTTGACTTTCCGCTATTACGATAGACGGGAGGACGATCAGGGACGTGCTTAGGATCTTTTTTATAGTGTTCAATAGCTTCTTCTCCAATGAGCCCGTGAATAGGGCAAGGCGTTTTTGCGTCCATCATTGCGTGAAACACAATTGGGTGCTGGCAAAGAACGCTTGCGGCTGCTACCTTAAGATTAAGGTCACTCAGTTGTCGAGAAAGCTTTAAAAGCTGACAGACTTCATCAGTAGTTGTACGACCGAAAGACAATCCGATCTGCAACGTCTGAGCACCTACGCCGCTAGATATAACACAAACATCCTGGTTATAACTTGGAGCACTAGGAGAGACCGCTGTGTTGACAGGAGTACCAGTCTGATTAACCGTAGTCGTTGTTTCTGTTGTTATTGTGTCTGCTTGCTGGTTCGTTGAGAAGTCTCCCAGGTCAGCATCGTTTGCGTTAGCTGATGAAACGGTCAATAACGCCAGCAGTAATAAGTAGTATATATAAGCCAAGTATCATGCCCTCCAATCTAATAAATCGGGCATTACCTTCTTCCATTCTTTTGTTTAGGTTTGCCCACCTTACAGCACACTCACGTTCGTGTGCCTTTATCTCCTGCATTGCCTTTGTATCTTCGTCTGACATATTTAATCCTTTAGATTAATAAAAGTTTTACCCGGCAATAGCCTTCGACTTCTGTGCTTTCGCTAATAAACTGGTATAAATCTTCTCGGCTCATACTAGCTTTCGTGTAGTCATAAGTACCTGTGCCTTTCTTTACGCAAAACTCCACGTTAACAAAGCCGAGGCTTTTCAGTATGTCAGCACTTTTTTCAACAGTTAATGGTAACGTATCAGACGCTTTCGTTATCATGTTATACATATAAGCTGTATTATCTGCTGATGGTTCCCCAATAAAATAACCTGACACCTCCTGGTTTTCATCAAGAGATTTAAAAAGTAAATCGTCAGGATCTGGAGCATTAAAAGTTGCTTTAAAGACATCTATGTTGTCATATCCAATGTTAGCTGTAAGCTGGCTTTTATTACCTTCATACATACTAACAAAAGCTGCATCGTCAATTTGAGTTATTCTATGTAATGTATGCATGGTCTACTCTATACTCACAAAGTCATATTTATAATTACCTGCCGCAGCATCGGTTGAAGAAGTTAAAGCCATAATATTGGTGCTAAAACCATTCTGCCCTAGCGTCCAGGTCCACCTAGTGAACTGTAAATCTCCAGAACCGGCAGTAAAGCAGCTAACAGCCTGTGAGGTTGGCATTGTTCCCAGGGCAGTTCTAAGCGTAGTAAAGCTGTTCTGAGAAAGAGTAACATTTAAGCTGGCCGGGTTACTTAATGTAAAGTAATAGCTTGCAAGGTTTTCTGACCACTGTAAGCACCTGTGGTAATTACCGTTGATGACAAAAGCATTGTCTCTATTTGTTATGTTTCCCCACCTAATTACAGTGTCTGCCGAGGTCCCATCTTCGCCAGTTTGGGGATGAGTATTGCTTGAAAGTGTAGCAAGGTAGCCGTTCCTGGTTCCAAACTTATCAGTTACTCTAGCAGATCTATAAATAGCTCTACCGGATGCAGAGATTAATCCAGTGTTAAACATAATACCTCCTATGAAACACCAGACCCATAGACTACAACCTCGTCAGCGTCAGACTGTCCTACAGTACCAACATAAACAAATTCAGCCACACCGCCTTTAGCTATTGTCACGTTATTAGTGTTAATTTGGGTTAAACCGCTACCGGCATTTGCAGCTCTTACAGACAAGCTGTTTGTATTTCTATCGACATTTAAGTTTTGTGTAGACGAAGCATTGATGACAGTTATCATTTGTCCTGTAGTGCTTAGCGTTGGAAGAACAAATGTATTAGCAGCAGTTTCGTATGAGTTAATATACTTTCTATTTCTAGTCATAGAATATGAAGTTTGTGCATCGGTTATTAAGAATGTTGTTGGAGTAGCCTCAATACCGTTAATTATAGAGTCAGTAAGATATACGTTGCCGTTGCTATCCCTTTGTCCCACAACCATCATGCCGTTTGAATTGGGAACAACTATTGTTCCTGCGTTACTGCCGTCAGGTTGAAACTTTATGTTGCCGAGTTGAAGTGTATATGCTTCTCCTGTGTAAACACGCAGTCCATTCTGTCCTTTAACAGTTACACCCGTCTCATCAAGAAACATTATTTCGTGGTCATAAGTACCTGCGTTACTTACACCAGGTATTGTTCCTGTAACATCTGTAATAACCGCAGAGGGAATGCCATCAGAAACCCATCCGTCTCCCCTTGGCATTTTAAAAGATATTTTTCCTGTCTCTTCGCTATCGCTAGGAGAACCACTACCTGAGTTATTATTCCAGAACTGCTTTACTTCACAGGTTATGCCTCCAAAGAACTTTTTAGAAGTGCCGTTGTTTCCGAAGAATCTAACGCCTCCAATAATGTCTCCGGCTGTAGAGATGCTACTGTCTTTATACAAAGATAAAATCGGCATAGCTAAAGCACTGTTATCATCGGAAGTGATTTCTAATGCATTAGCTGAAAGCGATAGTAAATTATCGGTACGAGTAAGCTCTGATCCTGCAATCAAACTACTTATCATGTACGCCCCCTAGTCTCCGCAAGTCTAGCCCAACTAGAGCCAAACGTGCCTACAGACAAGGATGCGGTTGCAACTAACTGTGCTGTATCGTTTGTTGCTACCATGAACGGACAAAGCTCAACAGACTCAATTAAATCAGTGTTGGCCGGGTAGTTTTTTATCAACGTATAATAAAGGTTGTCTACGCTTCCGTAGATAGATATATCTTCGGTGTCCGTGTGTATTTGTATTACACCCCGGCTTCCATCGCCCATTGCTGGTCTAACCGGCTGACCTGGTATTAATTTCAACATTACTTTTGTTCCTATTAGTAAATTATGATTCTAGTGCTGTTATCCTGGCTTCTAATTCTTGAATTGTTTTTACAAGCAAGGGAACAAGTTTAGACTGATCAATTCCCTGGTATTTATTATATCCTGCGTCATCAGTTTCATCCTTGACTCCTGTTACGGCTTCAGGAACTGCTCCGCTAACCTCATGGGCCAGGAAGCCATCTACAGTTACACCTGGCTCAGAAACAAATTCAAACCTGGCAGGCTTAAGCTGCTTTAACCTGGTGGTTGCATCCCAATCGTATGTAACATTGTTTTTTAAACGATAGTCACTGGTTGTCAGGTAAGAAGTTGCAGATAAGGTTGTTTGTATAGAACCAACTATATTAGTATTTCTATAAAATATAATTGAGTAATCTGTAGATGCAGTGTTTCTGCTGTTACTAATTGACACTGGGTTTAGCGAGCTTGTGTCAGCTTCAACCGCTAAAACGGCTGCTCCTGTTGTTACCGGGCTACCTACTTCAACTTTATCGGATGAGGCTGTGCCTGTTACGGTTATGCCACCGCTTGATGTTTCTAGTTTTGTAGCACTATCATGCTTTATAGCTACACTACCATTCATAGTGGCTACTAAATAATCTTCAGCACCGTCACCTTTTTGTAGCTTTAAGTTATTGCCTCGTATTAAAAGATCACCAGTACCGCTTCCAGCTTCTGTAATAATAGAATCTGAACCATCATGATAAATTTCTAAATCACCACCAGTACCTAGAGTAATTTTTTCGCTGTCTAGCATTGTAAGGCCATCAGCAGTTATAGTGCCTGTTACGGTTATACCGTCCTTATGAATCTCTAACTTCTCAGAAGGTTCTTTGTTTGCCGCTGTGTTGTCACCGTCTTGCACAAGAAATCTCAGTACAGCATCAGCATCAGCTCTAGTGTTTAAACCGGCTGCGTTATCTTTAACCTGTGACTGTATGATTGCATAAGGCATACCCGTAGTGTATTCGTTAGAGTTTGTATCTGTCTCGTTTACTGGGGCTTCAAAACGTATATTACCTGCACTATAATTCTCATCGCCAGAAACTAAGCCTTTTCTTCTTAATACTAAGTCCGGTGCTGCGGTGTCAGTAGCGTTCTCGCACGTTATTATAAACTGTCTTGCAATGTTAGATGACGTAAAGAACGCAACACCAGAGCCAGTGTTGACATCGAAGTTACTATTGCCTGTATCAATATCTACTGCACCGTCAATATCAAGCGTATCGCCTTTGATTTCGCCGGTTATGTCTATACCGCTTGAAGATGTTAATTTACCTGTTACGTTTACACCTGTATTAGCTGTGTCTAGCTTAGAGCCACTTGAGCTATCACCATAATATAAAGCAACCGAACCACTAGCACCCTCAGTACAATA
>MDTC01222300.1_pt1 | contig 11917 bp, 14 predicted proteins | sample 811181 | NCBI WGS metagenome assembly MDTC01 (sample SAMN05326644, study PRJNA326480) | marine metagenome | isolation source: seawater | place: Pacific Ocean: North | collected 2011
AAATTTACATCAAGTTTCATTAGTTCTGGACAAAGTATTCAGAGTTTGATTAAAAAAACACAAAAGATGATTAGGTTTGAAGTTGAAAATCTAAAATAACTTCTTTATTTCATTAATAATCTTGATTATTTGTGGCATCACGAGCTCATCATTGTTGTAAATGATGTAATCAACTTTTTTTTTAATATCAGCAAATTTATGCTGATGTGAAATTATGTTTAATACTTCTGTTTTAGTTCTTGAATCTCTTTTTATAACCCTTTCGATTCTTTTTTTTTGTGATGCATATACATAAATAATTTTATCAAATTTTTTAAAACTTCCGGACTCAAATAAAAGTGCTGACTCTTTTATTACCATTTTTTTATTTTGGTTATGACACCATAAATCAAATTTTTTTTCGACAATTGGGTGTATGATTCTATTTAGTTTTTGGAGTTTTGTCTTGTCGTTAAAAATTGTTAATGACAACATTTTTTTGTTTATTGAATTATCTTCATCAACTGTTATACCAATCTGTTTTTTAATTTCAGTGACAACGCTTTTATTTTTATATATTTTTTTTGCTATTGTATCAGAGTTGAAGACCGGTATATTTAAAGATTTAAGAACTTTACAAACAGTACTTTTACCTGAACCAATCCCTCCGGTTAATCCAATCTTAAGTGGAATTTTTGACGATGACAATATTTCTAGTTATTATTTTTTTTGATAGACTTATCACGAGAAATACTATCGGTTTCCACGGTAATCCTTATTTTATCAGAAATTTCAAGAACTACTTTGCTATCTTTCACAAGATTCACTTTGCCATGTATACCACCAATCGTTACAACTTTGTCACCCTTTTTAATACTAGACTTAAAGAGATTGTCTTCTTTTTGTTTTTTTATTTGAGGACGTATCATAAAAAAATAAAAAATAAATACTATAAGGATTATTGGAAGGAATCCCGCTAGCCCACCACCAGACATTGATTGAAAAAATATTGAGAGAATATTCATTCTATTCGTTGACTTCGATCATTCCAGTAACTCTTAACTTGGTAGTAGGAGGGGTAGTGTTAGCAGTTAATGTAACAGTTTTATTTTGTGCTCCTTTTTTATTCTTTGAGTTAAATTTGACACTGATTTCACCAGTTCCTTTAGGAGGAATCGGTTCCTTGGGCCATTTTGGTACAGTACAGCCACAACTTCCTTTGGCATTTGAAATGATCATTGGTTCTGATCCGTTATTAACAAAAGTGAATTTAAATTCAGGTTCATCACCTTGCTGTATTGATCCGAAGTCCCAAACTTGTCCACCTTGGTTCGTCCATGAAAATGAAGCGTTTCCGCCTTCGTCAATAATTTGGGCATTAACCGAATTAGTTGTGGGCTGAGGTTTAAGAGAATTATTTTCAGTCTTTTGTGTATTATTTTCAGACTTGTTAGAATTGTTTATTTTGTCAGATGCGCTTTGGCATGAAATTAGAAAAAATAAAATTGTAAATAATATATTAAATGTTTTCATGAGTTTTTTTTTTGTAAAAATACTTTTTTTTAAAAAATATATGTGTGGATATTTATTTTTTTTCAATTCATTTTGACAAACTTATCAAGTATACCATTAATAAATTCATTGCTCTTTGGTGTACTGTAATCTTTAGAAATATCAATATATTCATCCATTGTAACTTTATTTGGAATTTCAGGAAAATTTTTAATTTCTGTGATTGCAATTTGTAATAGAATTAAATCAATCAGTGCAATTCTGTCTTTGTCCCAGTTTTCTGCAATTGAATAAATCTGTTTATTCACATCAGTTACACTTAGAATAGTCTTATTTAGTAAATTGTATGCAAATGACTCGTCATCTTTTTTTCTGAATACTTTTATTGAATTTACAGTTTGGTTATTATTAATATTTTCAATTATTGAATTGTACACAATTTGAATATCATCATTCCAAAATATTGAATGTTCTTCAACAAAATCATCAATTATTGGGTTTGTAACAATAAAATTTTTAACAATTCTTAAAAAAAATTTTTTTTCAGTCTCCAATTCATTGGATTGATCAAGCATATATGAATTATATAATTTTGATTTTTTAATTTCTCTATACAACTTTTTTGAAATATTTTTTACTTTGTGATTTTCTATAACTTCATCAATTTTTTTAAATGATATTGACTTTAAAAATTTATTTTTGATAAACCTTTTGTTTGGCTCTAAATCTTCTTTTGAGGGTAATAATTTTTTTTTATTTATTTCAATTTCTTCTAAAGCTAGTTGTCTAATTTCAAACACTATATTTAAAATTAACTTATACAAGAATTTGTATGCGTTGAGATTGGTTCTAAGCTCATCTCTTACACTAAATTTTTGGTATTTATTTTTTTGAGTGAAGGAGTAAATAGTTTGAAAAACTTTTACTCTAATGTGTCTTCGAGGGAGCATTTATGAGGAGAGGGATTTATGAATTTTATTTTTTGCAATCTTCAAAGCGGCTTTTTGAGTAGAAATTTTTTCATTATGAGCCTTTTTGAAAATCTCCAATGTTGTGTCAAATATGGTTTTAGTTTTTTTTATAACTTTTTCTTTTGAATATCCTTTTAGTTCAGAATATACGTTGATGAGACCACCAGCATTAATCAAAAAATCTGGTGCATACAAAATGTCATGCTCAATGAGAAGATCGTCGTGTATATATTCCTTTGCAAGTTGGTTATTAGCTCCACCAGCAACAATTTTACATTTTAGTTTCGGTATTGTGTTCTCATTGAGAGTTCCGCCCAATGCACATGGGGCATAAATATCCATATCACAATTAAAAAAGTCATCCTCAATGACTTTTACATTGAATTTTTGCGTGACGCCACTTAGTTTGTCTTTATTTATCTCGTTAACAAGTATAGATGCTCCTTCTTTTGACAATAGTTCTATTAAATTTCTTCCAACATTTCCTGCGCCCTGCACTAAAATTTTTTTTCCCCCCAAAGATTCTGAACCCCATTTATAAAAAGCACTTGCCTTCATTCCCATCAATACTCCAAATGCGGTAAATGGCGATGGGTCTCCACTTCCTCCGAGTTTGATAGGTTTTCCAACGACATGATCTGTTTCCTTATGGATAATTTCCATGTCCTCAGTTGTCATTCCTACATCTTCTGCGGTTATATATTTTCCATTTAGTGATTCAACAAATTTGCCAAATGATTTCATCATCTCTGGAGTTTTATTTTTGGAATTACCTATAATCACTGCTTTTCCACCACCAAGATTGAGTCCGGTAATAGATGCTTTATAGGTCATGCCTCTTGAAAGTCTTAGAACGTCCATTGTTGCTTCACTAATACTTTCATAATTCCACATTCTAGTTCCCCCTAACGCAGGTCCCAGGTTGGTGTTGTGTATAGCAATAATTGCTTTCAGTTGTGTTTCGTTATCCGAACAAAATACTACCTTTTCGTGAGTTTTTTTTTGCATATATTCCATCACATTCTTATCAATCCCATGTAATTCACTTATATTACAAATTTTCATAATTGCAATTATTATTTTTTAAACCGGAACAAAAGTAACTTATTTATTTTTAAATTGAAAAATATTTGATGATTCATATGAAGCAACTTTTTTATTTAAATAAATTCATAAAAAAATATAGATCCAAAATAATATTAGGTTTTGTTTTTGTAGTGTTATCAAATCTTTCCGCTCTTCTTCCAGCCAATCTGATTGGAAAATCATTTGACTTAATTATTGAAGAAATTAACTTGTATTCTTCTTCAACTCAATCAAAGTTATTTGAAACAATAATTATATACTCTGTTTTTCTAATTCTTTTTGCAATTTTAAAGGGCATATTTATGTTTTTTATGAGGCAAAATATAATAGTTGTTTCGAGACACATTGAATATGATTTGAAAAATGAAATTTTTAAACAATATCAAAAATTATCTCCAAGCTTTTATCAAAAAAATGACTCAGGTGACATAATAAATAGAATCACAGAGGATGTTTCAAGGGTTAGAATGTATCTGGGGCCTGCCATAATGTATACTTTTAACCTTACCACATTAATTTCATTAATATTATTTAGAATGGTCTATATCAGTCCTTTTTTAACAATGGTAGTAATTGTACCACTACCATTGTTGTCCTATCTAATATACAAGGTTAGTAACAAGATTAATAGAAAAAGTTTTGATGTACAAAAAATACTATCTTCATTAACAAACACTGTTCAAGAAGCCTTTTCTGGAATCAGACTCGTAAAGTCGTTTGTTAATGAAAAGGCATTACAGAAAGATTTTGATCAAATTTCAGAGAGTTACAAATCTGTTAATATTGAACTGGCTAAAATTAATTCAGTTTTTTTTCCTCTTGTTCTTTTACTCGTTGGTTTAAGTATCTTATTGACTGTTTATGTTGGTGGAAATCTTGTTTTGAATGATAAAGTATCCATTGGCCAGGTTACAGAATTTATTATTTATGTAAATATGTTGACCTGGCCAGTAACTTCAATAGGCTGGGTAACAGAAGTCGTACAGAGGGCTGCTGCGTCTCAAGAAAGAATTAATCAGTTTTTAAATGAAAAAGATTTTACTATATTTTCTAAAGATGCGAACATGAAAAATGTAGTTTTTCACAATTCAATTTGCTTTAATAACTTAAGCTACAAGTATCCAAAAAGCAATGTTTCTGCTGTGAGAAATTTAAATTTTGAGATTAAAAAGTTTGAAAAAATTGCATTTGTTGGAAATGTTGGTTCAGGAAAGACAACAATATTAAAAATATTATCTGGTATTCTGATTCCTAGATGCGGAGAAATGATAATTGATGATGTTAATTCTAATGAAATTGATTGGTATAATTTCCGGAAAAGTATTTCATATGTTTCTCAAAATGTTTTTCTTTTTTCTGATACAATAAAAAATAATATTTCTCTTCATAGTCCAAAAGTCGGAGATGATAAAATTATTAAATTACTTAAAAAATTATCACTTTATGATGAAGTTCTGTCATTTAAGGATGGAATAAATACTTATGTTGGAGAAGGTGGAATAACTTTATCTGGTGGACAAAAACAGAGGGTTGCGTTAGCCAGAGCTTTGATATCAAAACCAAAAATTCTCATACTTGATGACGCATTATCAAAAGTAGACTCAGATACAGAATCTAAAATTGTTGATTTTATTATGAGTGAATTTGAAGATTCTACAATTATTTTGTCATCAAACAGATTATCAATTTTGTCAACCTGTTCAAACATATTAGTTTTGAAATCAGGTGAATTAATTGATTCAGGAATTGCTAAAGATCTCATAAAAAAGAAGGGTGAGTTTAGGAATTTGTACTTAAATCAAAGTCGTTCAAAATAATTTATTTGATTTATAAATATTTTTATAGATTTGTTTAATAATTTTAATATTATTTAATATGGAAGAAAAAGAAAACTACGAAAGAAAAGAAATTTTCTCTAGTTCAGTTCGTGCCGGTAGAAGGACATATTTTTTTGATGTTCGTTCAACTAAAGCAGAAGACTATTACATGACTATTACTGAAAGTAAAAAGTTTAGTAATGAGGACGGTTCTGCTCATTATAAGAAACATAAAATCTATCTATACAAAGAAGATTTTGATGAGTTTAAGAAGTCTTTTGAAGAGGTCTCCGATTTTATTTTTGAAAAAAAAGGTAGGGAAGTCATCTCAAATCAGCAGTCTACAAGTATTTCAAATTCTAGTGATCCTGAAAGCAATAATGAGGATGAGGGGGCTCCTGACACTAACGCTGAAAGTTCAGATGTTAAGTTTGAAGACATGTAATTAAAAAAAAGCGGGTTTCCCCGCTTTTTTTACGCATAAAAAAAGGCAAGCTGATTACATCACACCGCTACGACCAAATTATCCTTGCTGTCTTCCGACCCTGGGGAGGTTCATTGGGAGCTGGTTGCGTAAGACTTGCCCAGGGCAAAATTATAATTATTTCTTTAAATAATAATTCATTTATTTGTAAAATGTCAAAAAGTTTAAAAAAATATTCATTATTGTGTGGATTAGCTCTTTCATGTATTATAATAGTTATGTCTCTCATATTCTATTTAGTTGACCCCAGCAGCATTAATAAAAGTAAATCATACAAATTATTATTTTATTTAATTCTATTGCTTTTTCCAATTATATTTACTCTGAACAAATACAACTACTTTAGCGACTTTAAATCACATTTTACAATTTTATTTTTGTCTCAAGCTATATCAATTTTTTTTCATATGATTTTTGTTTTTACTATTTATAAGTTAATAGATGCCGATCTTTTTGAAGAATTTGTTAATATTAATTCCAATAATTTACTAGAATTAAATTTAGATATTCCTTTAAATAATTCATTTGATAGTAAAGATTATCGTCAAGAAGTTATAGACAGCTTTAATTTAAAAAATCAAATTAATTCATATATATTTTCTTTGTTGCCTTGCATTGTTTATTCAGCCCTCATATCTTTGTTAATTAAGATTTTAAAAAAACCATGAATATCTCCGTAATTATTCCATTATATAACGAGCAGGATTCTTTAATTAAACTATCAAACGAAATAATTGACTCATTAAAAGATTCAGATCTGAAGTTTGAATTAATTTTTATTGATGATGGAAGTACAGACAATTCATGGAATATAATTAATGATATAGTTTCAAATGTAAAAGTTTATGATACTTTTGAAGTAAGAGCAATCAAGTTTAAAAAGAATTTTGGTAAATCTTTTGCTTTGGATGCTGGTTTTCGTTGTTCAAGAGGCGATGTAGTAATTACAATGGATGCAGACTTACAGGATGATCCAAAAGAAATTCTTCCACTTTATTACATGATTGTCAATGATAAATATGATGTTGTTTCTGGATGGAAAAAAACAAGGTTAGACCCACTATCTAAGACTATCCCAACAAAACTGTACAATTGGGCGACAAGAAAAGTTTCAGGTATAAATTTACATGATTTTAATTGTGGATTAAAAGCATACTCTTCAAATTTGGTGGAGGATCTATCGCTATCTGGTGAAATGCACAGATATATCCCTTTAATTGCAAAGAACCTGGGTTATACTAGAATTGGAGAAAAAGTTGTTAATCACAGAATGAGAATTCATGGTACAACAAAGTATGGAGGTTGGAATAGATTCTCAAACGGATTACTGGATCTTATATCAATAACTTTCTTAAATAAGTTTGGTAAAACTCCAATGCATTTCTTTGGTTTATTAGGAATATTTTCCTTTGTTTTTGGTTTTATTATTGCACTTTATTTGACTATTATGAAAATTTTCTTCTTAAAGTTTAATATGACTGAAAGACCCCTTTTTTTTCTTTCAATTATCTTTATGATAATTGGATCTCAATTATTTTTAACAGGTTTTTTGGCTGAATTAATAATTCAAAACAGTGATGGGTCCAAAAAAAATATAATTTCAAAAAAAATCGGGTTTTAAATTGAGTCTAAGAAAAATTATTATTGGTCCAGCGTATCCACTACGAGGTGGTATTTCAGAAAGCAATGACTCCCTTTTTAATTCATTTAAGTCTAAAGGAGATGATGTCAGAATAATTTCTTACAGTCTGCAATACCCAAATTTGCTTTTTCCTGGAAAAGACCAGTACACAAAATCAAATACAAGAGTTTCAAACTCAAAAGACTTAATTAATACTCTAAACCCTTTTAGTTGGATTAAAACAGCAATCCATATTAATAAAATAAAACCTGATTATGTCATCGTAAGGTATTGGCACCCATATTTTGCATTGTGTTTGGGTTTTATAACTGCCATCATTAAAATGTTTTCTGTAAAGGTAATTGCTTGGGTAGACAACGTTAATCCTCACGAATCATTCCCTTTTCAAAAAATTTTAACCAACTTTTTCTTGAAACAGTGTGATTCTTATGTTGTCATGTCCTCTTCTGTAAAAGATCAACTTCGTAGTCAAATATCTAAAAAAAAAAAAGTTAGTCATGTTCCCCATCCTATATATGATATCTTTGGTGATGAGTTAGAAAAAAATAAAGCCAGAGAATCACTTAGTCTTGATACAAAACCTTCCAAAAGATATATGCTTTTTTTTGGATTGATTAGAAAATACAAAGGATTAGATTTACTTTTTAACGCAATGGCGTCAAAACAGATCAAGGATCTTGATTTATCATTAATTGTAGCTGGTGAATTTTATGATGAAAAAAGCTATTATTTGGATCTGATTAATAAGCTTAACATAAATAATAGTGTAATATTATATGATTATTACATTCCAAATGAAATGGTGCGAAGTCTGTTTTGCTCCGCAGATATTGTTGTTCAACCATATTTAAATGCAACTCAAAGCGGAGTATCAATGATTGCGTACAATTTTTGTAAACCAATGATTTTGACAAACGTTGGCGGTCTTTCAGAATATGTTAATCACAAAAAAAATGGTTATTTAATTGAGCCAAATTCAATTGAAATAATTGATGCACTTCTTGACTACTATAAAAATAAAAGAGAAGAAAAATTCAGCTTAGATATTAGAAATAAAAAAGATTTATTTTCATGGGAGGCTCTGGCTAAAAGTTTTGATGATTTATATGAGAAATTTTAGTTTTTTTTGTTTTTTGATTTTAAGCGGTCTACTTTTTTCTCAAAATCTAATTGAAAATGGTAAAAGGGAAGGTTCGTGGGTTGGATACCATGAGAATGGCAAGAAAAAATATGAAGGTCAGTTTCATAATGGTATGGAATATGGTTTATTTAGTTATTTTGATGTAAATGAAAAGCTAGTAATTCAATTAAATTACATTGACACTGGCGTAACTTCATTTGCTAAAGTATTTCATCATAACGGCAAGATAAAGTCGGAAGGTGAGTATACTAACAATCTAAAAACTTCAATTTGGACATCTTATGACTATAATGGTTTGATTCTTAGTTCCGAAGAATATATACTTGGTAAATTAAATGGAATTTGTAAATATTATTTTAAAAACGGAAATTTTTCTGAAATTTCAACCTATTTTAACGGAAAAAAAAATGGTATTTCAACACAATACTATATCAATGGATTGTTAAGTTCTTCGGTTAATTATGAAAATGGATTCAGACATGGTTTTTGTAAGTTTTTTTATAACAATATTGAAAATTCACTTGAGTCAGAGGGACAATATAAAACAGGATTGATGGATTCTACTTGGACATTTTATGATGAAAATAAAAATTTATTAAAAAAAGAAACTTATTTTAATGGCATAACAAAATAATTTATTAATAACTAAAAGGCTTGAATTTCTTAAATAAATTTTTATCAATTATTCTTTTTTTCTCATCATTTTCATTTGCAGATAATGGCTTATGGTGGATATACTTTTCTGACAAAAGTTGCTCAAAAAAAATTGCATTATCTCAAAAATCAATTGATAATAGAAACAAAAAAAATATTCCATTTGACTTTTATGATATCTCTGTATGTGAAGATTATATCAACGAGATAAAAAAATATGGAGTTAATGTCAGGTTTATTTCTCGTTGGTTAAACGCAATAAGCGTTGAAGTCGATAGTGAATTAGTTCTTGAAAATATTGGAGTGTTGGATTTTGTAAACAAAATAGAGCCACTTAAAAAAAATTCAAGAAAAAAAATCAAAGAAAATGACTTTCCAGAAAACCTCAATTCAGGCTTTTCTAAAAGAAAATCATCGATCTATGGCCCATCCATCAATCAAATTGAGATGATTGGTGGGTTACAACTTCATGAAAACGGATATTTTGGTGATGATATAAATGTGGCAATATTTGATGCTGGATTCACGGGTGTCGATATTTTACCAATATTTAACAATCTTTGGGATAATAATAAAATAATCTTTACTCGTGATTTTATAAATAACAATAAAAATGTATTTGATTACAGTCAACACGGAACTATGGTTCTTTCAGTAATGGGGGGGTATATGGTTGATAGTCTTATTGGAACATCACCAATGGCAAATTATTTACTTTTTAGGACTGAGGACTCAGAATCGGAGACAATGGTTGAAGAAGATTATTGGGCTGCTGCTGCTGAACTTGCTGATTCTATTGGAGTTGATATCATTAATTCATCTCTTGGATATACAATAATGTACGATGATACAATTAATAGTCATACATATTCTGATATGGACGGCAATACAACAATTATAACCAAAGCTGCAGATAGGGCAGCGTCAAGAGGTATACTGGTTGTCAACAGTGCAGGTAATAGTGGTTTAAGTAGCTGGTATCACATCGGTGCACCAGCAGACGGAGATAGTGTTTTGGCAATCGGAGCAGTTGATTATCTTGGTAACATTGCTTCATTTAGTTCAAGAGGACCATCTTTTGATGGAAGGATTAAACCAAATGTATGTGCTAAAGGGGTTTCTGTGGTTGTTGCGGACCAAGATTCGACAATAAGATATGCCAATGGAACATCATTTTCTGCTCCCATAATCTCAGGTCTTTCTGCTTGTTTATGGCAAGCTATTTCATCCAATAATATTGAGTTAAGTAATATGGATATTATCAACTTAATTCAAGAATCATCAAGCTTATTTTCAAATCCAAATGATTCACTTGGCTATGGAATACCTAACTTTTATTTATCATATCTTAATAGTAGTATTGACTCATCGAATTATGAAAATCAAATTAATATATTTCCAAATCCGTTCGATTATTTGTTTTATTTAAAAGGATCTTTTGAAGAAAATACAGAAATAAATTTTTATGATTTAAATGGAAAATTAGTTTATTCCAAATATGTTTCCCAAACATCAGAACTCATAGTAATTGATGAGTTTGATATGTTTAGAGCAGGGATATATTTGTTTAATTACAAAGATTATAATCAAATAGTTATTAAAAAATGAAAAATAAAATATGTGAATTGTTTTCCATAAAGTATCCAATTATTCAAGCTGGTATGGTTTGGTGTAGTGGTTGGAAACTAGCTTCTGAAGTTAGTAACAATGGTGGTTTAGGAATCATTGGCTCAGGATCGATGAGACCTGATTTACTAAAACATCACATAATGCAATGTAAACTCGCAACAAAAAAGAATTTTGCTGTTAATGTTCCTCTATTGTATCCATATACTGTTGAACACATGAAAATAATTATTGATGAGAAAGTTCCAATTGTTTTTACGTCCGCTGGTAGTCCTGATTCGTGGACAAATAAACTGAAAGAAAACAACATAAAAGTTGTTCATGTTGTTTCAAATTTAAAATTTGCTATTAAAGCCATAAATGCAGGTGTTGACGCAATAGTTTGTGAGGGCTTTGAGGCTGGTGGCCACAACGGCAGAGATGAGACAACTACATTTTGTTTAATTCCACATATAAAAAAAAATACTGATATTCCATTGATTGCAGCAGGGGGTATTTACTCAGGAAAGTCAATGCTTGCCGCAATGATTCTTGGGGCCGATGGTGTTCAAATTGGAAGCAGATTTGTGATGTCAGAAGAAAGTTCTGCACATGAAAATTTTAAAAAGAAAATTAGTTCTCTCAAAAACGGAGACACTATTTTAACACTTAAAGAAATTACACCAGTGAGAATGGTGAAAAATCAATTTTATCTTCAAATTCAGGAAGCATACAAAAAGGGTTCATCAATTGATGAATTAAGAAAAATTTTAGGTAAGGGCAGAGCTAGGCTTGGAATGTTTTGTGGTGATTTGAAAAAGGGAGAATTAGAGATAGGACAAGTATCGTGTATGCTGGACTCAATTCAACCTGCTAAAGAAATAATTAATGAAATTGTTGAAGAATTTGAACAAGCAAGGTCACAAATAACTAAACTTTAGATTAAATGTATATTATTTTGTAAATTTGCATTCCATTTTGAAAAACTTCATATGAATTTCAATAAATCAATTGAACAAGGCTTAA
>MDTC01009110.1_pt1 | contig 11913 bp, 18 predicted proteins | sample 811181 | NCBI WGS metagenome assembly MDTC01 (sample SAMN05326644, study PRJNA326480) | marine metagenome | isolation source: seawater | place: Pacific Ocean: North | collected 2011
GTTACTATTGCCATTTTATTTTTTTATTTTTGTTATTTTCTCTGCGCCTCTAGAACCAAAGTACGCTACATAAACTGTAACCAGCAATGTTTTTAATAAGTCAACCCAAGCTGAATTAACTTGAAATTGTAAGTGAAAAGAATCTATAGCCATTATTATTACAGCTGAGAACGTTAAGAATATCAAAGCCAATGGTCTAGTGTTTTTACTTAACCAAGAATCAGACTTCATATCTGCTCTCCATCTGCTAGATACTTCTTTCATTTCAGCTATATCTTGATCTAATAGCTTCATTGCTATTTCTTTATCTTCGGGTTCAATAGTAGTATCACTTGTTATAAGATTTTTTACTATACCAAAAGTTCCTTGATCAGGAAGTACGTTGCCTATGCCGTTTAATATCGCTGGTGCTTTGTCTTTTAAAAAAGCACCGATCTTAGTTTCTTTAAATGTTTTCTTTTTATCCACCGCCTGAGTTTATAATTATGTCATCTAAAGGTTCATCTGCATAACTTTCACCTAAATCTACGCTTTGCACTTCTACTTGATCTCCCGTTATGTCAGTTAAATATTTTTGATCAACACCATCTGTTTGAGTAAACTGAGCACCTTCCATGTCGCTCTGTCCATGTTGAGTACTTTGGTAATCAATTCCTCCTGATCTAGTATAAATTTTCTTTCCATCATCATCAAAATAATAACCTGTAATCATGCCTTCATTAGCTTTATGATCTGTATTTTTTTGTGACCCTCCTGCTTGACTTATTTTCTGTTCTTTTTTTCTAGGTATTTTTAATTGATCCGGATCTGGCGAACCTACAACTTTTTTGTTTTTCTTTTCCCACCAAGCTTCAGCAGCTCCTACAAAATCTTTATAGTTTTTATACTTATCTTTAACTCCACCTTTATTTCTTTTCCATACACTAGCATATCCTTCTAAATTTCCTCTATCAGCTTTAATTGTTTCTTCTTGATAAGATCCTGTTTCTTTAGCTTTTTCATTAACCCTTGCTTGAGCTTCATCTACTTTAGCTTTAGATATATCAAATTTATCACTCTTCTTATTTTCGTTTGCTTTAAACTTAATAGTTTTAACATCACCATTTTCCTTTACAGGAGAAGGATTTATTAAACCCTTCTTCTGCATTGGAGAATATGGACATTTCTTTTTGCCAATAGGCGACATTTTAAAAGCCATCTTAGTTAGATTTCATATGTTTAGAAAGAACACTACCTAATTTCTTAAGTTGTTTAGCTGGAGCAGCCATATTTTTAGCCGCATATCCACCGCCATCTTGATTAGTTTTCATCATACCTGGAGATTTCTTCATCATAACACCTGATTCACCAGCTGCTAATTCTAAAGCTTTTTTCTTTTCGTAGTTACCTTCTTTTTTCTTACCAGCTTTATAATCAGCTATAGCATTTCTAGCGTAATCTTGCTCTACTTTTTTCTTTGATTTTTTAGCTGGAGAACCCGCCTTCTTAAAAAAATTACGTTCATCATCAAGAAAGCTATAACCATCTACTGTATTCTTTTGATTTTTTCTAACATCAGGATCTATTTTAGTTGGTCTATCATCATTTTCTCTCTTCAGTTGTCTTTCTTTTGTTGGTTTAGGTCTCATGCTGTTAATCATTTCGTTCATTTGAATATCCATTGGGTTACTAGTAAGTTTAGATTTTTTAACTGATCTACCCCTAGTTCCACTGTCAAAGTCTACTCCTTTTCTCACTCTTTTTTTCTTAGTTGTTACATCACCTGTTTTTTTATCAGTAGTTACTTTCTTTTTGTCGACTATTGTAGTTCCTCCTACTCCATGCTTGCCGCGGGGTGCTCGATATACAGATTTTGTTTTTTCAACGGTTTTTCGTTTGTTGTCTTTAGTTTTAGTTTTTTCCATTTTTTTAGCCGGTGATCCGTCTTTCATCATTTTCATACCAGACTTGCTAAGCATTTTAGCAGGTGCATCTAGTATAGCTTTTTGTAAATGCCCAGGTAAAGTGCCTTGATCACCTTTTAAAGCTTTTTTAGTAGGTGATTTTTTCATTTTAGCTGGTGATTCATAATCTTTTTTACCAGGTTTTGTTTTTGATTTATCGCCTTTGTTTCCACCAAGGACAACTCTATCATATTTTTTTGCAGGTGATTTTTTCATTCTTGCTTTTTGTTTTGCTGTAGGTCCAGATCCAGCGCCTTTCATTTTCTCACTCGCAACTTTGCCAGCGATCTTAGTAGCAGCTTCTTTACTCTTTCCCTCTTTCATTAATTTATTTACTAAGCTTTTAAAACTCATGATTTCTCTGTTTTATAGGCTTCAGCTTCCCACGGGAAAGACTTGCTTCCTTCTGGATACCATTTGCCTTTGTATTTTATTTTTCCGTTTTTTCTAGCATATTTAACGCCGTCCCACATAACATAGTCGTCGCCGTAATCTAGTCCTTTTTTACCGTTTGACTTTTCAAACCTTTTAAATTGATCTACATGAGCTTCCTCATGTTTTTCTACTTCTTCTAATTGTTTAGGATCTTCTATATCCTTATTAATAGTTATAGTGCCATTGTTGTTAGCACGTCCTAAAACGTTTGGATCGTCAGCTACTCTATATATAGGCGTTGTTTCTATTTTGTAAGGTGGTTTTAATCTAAATGCCATATATATTAATTAACAGTTCCATCTTCTTCTTGCAGCTCTACCTCTTTTACTTTTCCAACCCTTTGATCTAGCACAAAAAGATTTTCTTTTTTTCCATTTTTTACTACCTTTTTTCAATTTAGAAGGAGGAGTAGTTACAGCTGTAGTGAGCTTGCTATCAGGGTTTTTTCTTTTGAATTCGTCAACACCCCTTTGTGTCATACCACCTCCAGCGGCGGCACCTGTACCAGTATCATTTGCTTTATTAAAATTTTTACCTCTGCCAATAGTTCTTTTTACATCACCCTTCTTTTCAGTAGGTGATTTTTCACCACACTTAAGTTCGGGATTAGATACTTGTCTCCAATCTTGCTTAACCCAGTTTTTTAAACTTCCACCACTACTAGTACCAGTAGTATTACTTTTAGAACTTCTTTTATATTTTCCAGCAGCACCTGCTTTTCTTTTAGCACTTACTATTTTAGATTTTTCACCAGAGCTCATGCTTCTGATCTTAGCTAAAGGTAAGCAAACTTTTTTAGTTCCACCACCTTTTGCTTTAACTTTTTTCATTGCAGGACTTTTGTCTTTAATAGAACTTAGATAACCATCAATTATATCTGCTTGCTTAGCGTGAGCTGTAACTGATTTTTTCAGCTGCGATGATACTTTCTTTAATTTATTAGCTTTCATCATTTAGCTTTATATGGTTATACATTGCTTGTCCTAATTTTTTACCCATATCAGAATCAGTTTTATAATGAGCTCTTGCTACGTTTCTAGCATCTGATATTTCGTTTCCTACTTGTAAAAATTCTTTGTTATCATACTTATCAGCTAAGTAATTACCTATTAATATACCTTGAGCTGAATGACCCGATGGGTAAGATGGTGTTTTCATAGAAGAAAGTTCTACGTTTTCTAAGTCAATGCCAAAAGTTTTAGCTTGTGTTTTTGGTCTAGGTCTATTATAGTAATTTTTTAACTTCATTATTACACTAGCAGAATCATTAGTTAAATCTTTTATTTCTTTTTTATCTAATACAATATTATTTTTATCTGCTACTTCTTTAAAAGATCCATATATATCATCTCTTTTTTTAACAAACTCTTTGTCTATCGGTATATTATTTAAATCTTTTATTTCTGATAAACTTCTAAGCGAACCATCTTTTGGTGGTGGCATGTTTTTAAAACTAGTATAATCAAAATTATTAAACATTTTAACATTTACCTTTGCCTTGTTGTTTTGATGCCCACATATTAGCATAAGCTGAAGGATAAGTATCAAACTTAGCTCTAGCTGCAGCCTTACAAGATGCTGATAATTTTCTCATAGCAGGTGAATCACCACTATATTTCATTGCTATTGGACCATCAAAACCTGCGTATAATTCATTTTGTTTCTTTTTATCAGCTTCTACTTTGTCAATAGCAGCATCTGCTATTTCTTTTCCTGGATTAGCACTCATACTTTTATCTAATACTAAACTAGGCTGAGTATATGATTTAACTGGTGAACCATCTAAAAGCTTTTTAGCTAAACTTTTATTAACTCTACCTTTTTTTTTGCCTTCCATAATTTATAATTTTCTACCTTTTTTATCTACTTGAACCTCTTTAACTATAATAGTTTGTTTTGGTTTTGAATTTTTAATTTCTTCTAGTTGTCTATTTAGTTCTTCTAACTTACCATCACTTTCAGTGCCATCTTTAACCAAAGTGCTTAATACATTTAATTCTTCAAATACCACATCGTCTACTTGCTCTAGCATATCTACTCTCTCTTTTAGCTGTATAATCATTTTTTCGTTCCACTCTTCTTTTAACTCATACTCTAAACGAGTCACTTCTATGGGTGGTAGCTTTTTAGCTTCTTCAATATCTGCTTGCAATGTGTAGTACATACCTACAAAAGAGGCTGTTACCATTATTATTGCTACTACAGTTTTTAAATCAAGTTGTATATTAGTGTTTTCAGAGATCTTTGTACTCATTGGTCGCGTCAAATGATGGGCATGCTTTATTAGCAAACTCATTGTGTGAATATATAATAGCGTTCGGATACATTGCTTTTAATGTTTTAAGCACGTGTAACAAACCTTCTTTTTGTTCTTGTGTTCTAGTATCCTTCGGAGTCTTACCATCTGCCTCAACGCCTCCACAATAGCATATACCTATTGAATTACGATTGTGCCCTTTGCAATGAGCTCCGATTTTGGCTATGTCTCTACCTTTTTGTATTTCACCATTTATGTCAATGTAGAAATGATAGCCTATGTCTGACCAGCCACGTCCGTCTATATGCCACTTTTTTATAGTGTCAACACTTATATCTTGACCTTCTCTTGTTGCTGAACAGTGTATTATAATTTCTGTAATTTGTCTCATTTTTTATTTTTCAACTTCCACCATTTGTGGCCAGTGTATCCTATAGTTACTAATAGTAGTATTATTTTTAAAGCTGGTTCTAACCAATCCATACTCGCGATAGTAAAAGATGTTATATTTAAACAATAAAGTTTAAGGTCGTCTACGCCAATCATTTGTTAGCGTTTAATACAGCGTTACCTTTATATTCGATATTATCGATTTTTCTTAATGTAGGCATAACAGTAGTGTTGTTAGTCCTCATTGTTCTAGTACCTGCTGGTTTACAGCCACACGGTAATTTAATACCTGATCCTATAGTTGCTTTCATAATTATTTTTTATATTTTAAAACGAAGCTTTAATAATGCCTCCTAATTCTTCTTTTTTTCCAGTTTTTGGATTTACGTAAGAAGTAGTTACTCTTCCTTCTCCTTTGCTTTGATTTTCTTTTCTTTGTTGAACCATTTCAGCTTTAGTAGAATCTCTTTCTTCTCCTGTTTCAATATTGTAAGATTTACCACTGCCGCTGGGATTATAATTAACATCGAGCTCAGGAAGTATAGTTCCTTTAATTTCAACGCCTTCATCTTTTTTCATAGTTGGAGGCGGCATATATTGAGCTACATTATTAAACCTTTGAAAAGCATTAGCTTGTTGCGCTGACTGCATACCAGGATCTTGTATAGTATTGATAGACTGTAGGTCATTAATTGATCTACCAGGCACACCAGCTCTATTTGGATCTAAAGGCATTCCAGTAATTGGATCTATTTTTTCATTCATAACTTTTATCTTTGTTTGCGTAACGTATAGCTTGTGCTGTTACTTTATAAATATATCTATTGTTTTTATCTAATTTTTGTGTAGGCATTTCTTCTTCACCTAGCATAATACGGTACATACGACTAATAAGTTGTTTACACTTGTAGGAAACTTTATATATATGATATTTTTGGGTCGTGCGATTTCTTTGTCTCCACACTACTATCCACCCTTGTTTCAATAATCTGTTCCAGCGTCTGTTGTCCCAACTATATGAGTACGTACCTTTTTTAAAATCATCTTTTGTAAAGAACTCTATTGCATCAAGATATATCAAAAGCTCAAGGTCCGCATCTTTAAGATCACATGTTTTACAAGCCCATTTACGTATTATCCTATAATGTTTTAAAAGTTTAAGGTCTTTTAGATCAGAAGAACTAAGTCTCATAATATTATAACTATGTCATGTTCTTTAATTACTTTTAATACTTTGCCTTTTACTTCTATGTTGAAGCCAGACGACTTATCATAATAGATTTTATCATCTTTTTTTATTACTTCTACCTGGTCACCTACAACAAGTACCTCTGCTGTTCTATACCTAATATCTTCTCGTTGATTCTCAGCTAGTATTAAGCCGCCTTTAGTTTTAGTATCAACTTCTTTTATAGGATTAATGACTATATATTTACCTACTGCTTTCATGCTCTTATATTATTAATTACACAATCAGTAGATAATATTGTAGAGGCCACTGAAGCCGCGTTTTTAAGAGCACTCTTAGTAACTAGCAAAGGATCTATAATTCCGGCTTTCACCATATTTACCGTTTTTCCTGTAACCACATCTAATCCTTCACCTTCGTTCTCTTGTTCGATATACTCTTCTACGCCTGCATTTTTTAATATAAGTTCATAAGGTTTTTTAATTGCTTGATACAATATCTCTTCACCTATTGACTTTGGCTCTAAATACATACTAGCGTTTAGTAAAGCTATACCACCTCCTGGTACTATACCTTCTTTAACCGCGGCTTTTGTAGCACAAATAGCATCTTCTACTCTATCTCTTTTTTCTTTTAACTCAACTTCAGAGTTAGCACCTACTTTAACTGTTGCAACTTTAGCTTTAAGTTTAGCTAATCTTCTTTCTAATCTTACAACTATATTAGGATTTTTTGTTTCTTTAATCTGAGATTCTAGTAAAGCTATAGTTTCTTGAACTTCACTATTATTAGATATATCTACCTGTAGTATAGTTTCCTCGTGATTGGTTACAGATCTTAAGCATTTACCTAAGTGTTCTGGTTGTATAAGATCCATATCATCTCCTAAATCCTCATTAATTAAAGTAGCTCCAGTTACCGCGCATAGATCAGATAAAGTATCTTTTTTGCTTAGTCCATATATAGGAGCATCAACTATATTTACTTTAATATTACCTTTAGATTTGTTCATAGCTAAAGCAGATAAAACTTGATTATCTACATCTGCTATAATTAAAAGACTTTTATTATTTTTTATAACATACTCTAATATAGACTGTATCTTTCTAATAGTGGGTATTTGTGATTCTACTATTAATACTAAAGGTTTATCAAGTTCTGATGTTCCTTTTTCTTTATTAGTTATGAAATGATCGTTTTTTAAAGGCTGATCATATTGAACGCCTTCTATAAGTTCTACTACTGTTTCAGGCTGCTCATTTGTTTCCATCATAACAACACCTGTTTCATCTACCATTTTAAAAGCTTTACCTATTACTTCACCTAATTCTTTATCATTATTAGAAGATATAGTAGCTACTTGTGTTATTCTTTTACCAGTAACTTTTTTTGCTTTTTTATTTAAATAGTTTATAACTTTATCTACACCTAAGTCTATACCTTCTTTTATAGATCTTATATGATCTAATTCTGAATGAGTATTAGCCTCATCTAATATAGCTTTAGCTAGCACGGTAGCTGTAGTTGTTCCATCACCAGCGTCTGACACAGTTCTTTGAGCTGCTTGCTTTATAAGCGTTGCTCCAATATTTTCTATAGGATCTTGTAATGTTATAGCGTTTGCGACAGTAACTCCATCTTTTGTTATTACAGGGTTACCATTACCATCTTCCATTATTACACATTGTCCACTTGCTCCTAGAGTTGAACCTACTGCATTAGTAAGTTTTTCTACTCCAGTTAGCACCTGACTTCTAGCTGTATCGCCAAAAGTCAGGTTTTTAACTAACTTCAATTCTTGCATTATATTTAATTAAATTATATTTGTTTGAATACTTTACTCAAAGGTTTTAACTACTTTAGGTCCTTGAAGAAACTCTAGCTTTTTACCATAGTGTTCTATTGAACTATCTATAGCTTGTTCAGCTCCTTGTATTGTTTCTCTTCTGGTTACGTCGATCCAAGTATCTGGATCTTCCATATCACAGTATTCGGTTTGTAAAAATCCATTAGGAAGTTGTACAACTCTCCAATTTTTCTTTTGAGTTATATGCTTCCACATCTTAATGGTTTCTTCATTTGGTTGTGGTGCACTAGTCCACGTGTTAGTGCGGGTATATAAAAACGTCATTGTTTTGGTTTTATGTTTAACGTTGGTTTATTTATCTACTTGATAATATTTTAAGGTGCAAAAGGATCAAAATGGTGACAAACTCTTATTGAGGTATCTTCTTTATCAGTAAGAAATCCGAGTAATTGCTCTACATCTGTACCTGCAGCAATATTTGTACTATCAAATACTGAACTTACACCTGCAATACTAAAAGAAAGTCTATCTCCAAAAAGACCTTGAACTCCTCCTTGTGGAGGCTCTTTACCTAATAATGTAGTACTTCCATCTCCACTTCTGTTATCGATTTCAATAACTACGACTATAGGTGTTCCAGCAACAGGTGACCAAGTTGGTGTTAATCCCGTTGTAGGATTAGGCAGCATATCATTTAAGTTTATTCTATATATTTTACCGGATACTCCTGCGGTGGCTGGTGCTGTACCGTAAGCAATTAACTGAGTAGCAGAAGCGTCGCCTAGTTCTCCGGAATAAACAGCTACATTAATACGAGTATTTTGAGATATATCTCCAAACACTCTAGCTACTGTTATTTGTCCTGAAGCTATGTCACATATAGTATTACATGCTATTGCCAATGTACTACCTTGGTTAACAGTAATAATATCATCTCCTAGATATATGGGAAATGGAGAAAAACCTTGAGAAAGTCTTGGTGGTATTTCAACATTTACTTTATTCGCGTCATTAGGATCTGCAGCTGCAGAAACTCCACCTCCTGTAAAATTAATTGTTGTTGCAGTAGCGGCTATTCCTGTTCCTTCATCTTCTATAACTAAATCACTTCCACCGCTTATACCTAAGTCATTTGCGTCAACCCATCTAGATTCGTATAAATTTTCAGTGCCACGTCCAAAAGCTTTATCTGAACTTGCTACTAATACTTTGTTTTTATATCCATCAACAGACATTACTTCTATAGTTGCATTTCCATCTCCTGCAACAATGGTTAATATCTCTCCGACAGTATACCCTTCACCAGGTTGTTGTACATCAACTGCAAAAACTATTCCAGTATCACCTGTAACAGGATCTGTTACTACATTTGTTACATTTACAGTACAACCTTCTCCAGTACCAGAACTGGTTGTAGCTAATCTTTGCGTCCCAGCAGTATATCCAGTACCTCCTTGATCTATATCTATAGTATTAACACCTTCATTGAAAGATACATCTGTTTGTTCTGGAGATTTTGTAGGTAATGAAAAGTCGTAAATATAATCCGCAACTGGATTAGGACTAGTTTGAGGTCCTGTAATACCTACTTTATTACTAGTAGCACTTGCTAATCTAATTACACCACCTTCATCACTGTTGTTACCTCCATTAAGTAGTATTGAACCATAAGGTTCATTAGTAGATAAGTTAGGTGAACCTATAGCTAATTCTAATCTACCACCTGGTATATGACCTGGATCGTTAACAGTTTCAATTGTAAAGTAAGAGTCACCTGCTAATGCATTGCTATCATTAAATTGTATGCTGTTTTGTATACCACCAACTCCTATACCTAATTCACCTGGAGTGATCCACTTACTTTCATGTATTGGATCTGCTCCTGTTGTAGCGCCGTTAACTACTAATAGTCTAGCATCATTATAAGTTGTTTGGGTACTGTCAACAGGTGTTACTACTGGTAGTTGTATGCTGTAACCTTGTAAACCATAACTAGCATCAGGATCTCCTGGTACCAGATTCTCATCATATTCAGGTCCTATTAAACCTACAAAAGCATAAGCAGCTGCACCCGATGTAGGATTGGTGGGCGCATTAGTAGGATAAGAATATTCAAGGTCTAATACACCACCTTGAGTATAACCAAGATTCCTAGCGCCACTATGTATGTTTATTTCCCCTCTACCTGTAGGATTTAGTCGATGTCCTAAATCTAGCCTTGTTCTAGTAGTACTAATATCTATAGACAAACCTGGATCAGCACCAAATACTCCTGCATTGTTAAATTGTATTTCTGTATCATTACCCGCTGGGCCTAAACCAGGTAAATCAGTTACTTTAAACCATGAAGAATCAAACTTTGCTGTAGTATATTGAGTGCCGTCAACTACTAATACCCTAGGTTCTGTGTATGATGGAGGTGGATTTTCCACTCCTCCAGTATCACCATAAGGCGCGTTAGGGCGATAGCCAGGAAGCGCAAATTGATATGATGCCTGTGATGAGTCAGCTACAAGACCTCTAGGTCCTGTAATAGCAACTCTTTGGTTTTTATTACTAGAAGTATTAGCCCATAGCGCTATTGTACCTTGATCATATAGGTTTATTGTTCCTTGTTTTCTAAGTCCAGCAATAGGACCGCCTAGGAAAAGTGTATTTCCTTCGTTAGGTCTATCTTCTATAAATTCAAAGCCAGCTACTCCTGTTAATGTGCTGCTTAAGTTAAATTGTACAGAGTTTGCTGGATCATCTGCTGGTAGCTCAGTTGGAAAACCGCTAACTACAAAGCTAATATCTCCACTAGTTACAGTTTTATCAACTACATAACCAGCTGGCATAGTTAAATCTACATCTGTTACGGTTCCTTGAGGACCTAAGTCGTTTATTGACTGAATAGTAGTGTTTTTACTTTTGTTATCATCACTAACATCAGTTATAAGTACTAGGTCGCTACCTTCAGGCTGCCCCGAAAGGCGTGGATAAGTGTATATTATCGCCATTTTTTATCTTTTTTTAAATATTTTGTCTTATTCTAGTATATTACATGTAAATGTTTATTTTTACTAGTTAATTTTTAGTAAAATAGTGACACTTGCCCCTTATTAAGTAACTTATAAGGCTAATGTCACACTGTTTATTAGAAATATAGAAGTAAGGGGTTGGGCCCCTATATAATATTTTGTATTCTTATAGAAAAACGCAATTTGATTTTGCCACCCCCTGTTGTTTCAGTACGATATTGCGTATACCTCATCGTTTTCGATACGATATTGTGTAAATGTTTTAGCTTTTCCCACAGACTATATACGAAGCATGTCAGATAATATAATAAACAAATAACAAATAAACTAATTACTATGAATAACTTTAACTACGAATTTGAAATCACTTTACCTGACGGAGATTCTACATATCAATATAATAACTCTCCAAAATTAACAGAAGATTTTATAGATTTTCTAACAGAAGTTGACATTGATATTAATAATTGTATTTATAAAGTAACTAAAATCACAAACTAATTACGTTACTAAATAGATAATATATATAACAAAACTAATTACACATATAGAAGTTATCACTAACACATACTAACTAATATTAACTAATAAACAAATATACACTCTTATGATACTAATAATTTTACCATCACTTTTAATAACTACAATAATCTTAATTGATATTATAAAAGAACTAATCACAAACTAAACACGAAACAAAACAGATAATAATAATAACTAAACTAAATATAAACTAAATAAAATAAAATAAATATGAAAACTAATAAACTAACAACAAAAAGATTTGTAATCAGAAAATCATTACTTGGAACTAATTCAGTAATTACTTTCACTAACAATAAAGATATAACTTTTACTTATGATCATGACGA
>MDTC01217175.1_pt1 | contig 11912 bp, 8 predicted proteins | sample 811181 | NCBI WGS metagenome assembly MDTC01 (sample SAMN05326644, study PRJNA326480) | marine metagenome | isolation source: seawater | place: Pacific Ocean: North | collected 2011
CACGGCAGATATCTCTTCCCGAAGCGTCTTCACCTCACTAGCGTGTAAATCTCCCTGAAAACTCATGACAAAGCAGCGTTTACTCTGGTCCTCAAGTCGTTTGCTCAAACGTTTTTTAGACTTTACAGCTTTGAGAAAATTTTTCAGCGCAACTTGAGAAAATTTTGTCCCAGAATGAGAAAACTGCTCCAGCAACGACTGTTCCATTGCTTGACGGCGTTGATTAAGATTCTCAAAGCGAATGGACGATGGCTTCTTCTTTGATTTTAATGAAAAAACAAACGCTAACAGCACCATGACCAAAACGACGATCGTTATCCCTTTCAATAAAAACAACAAATAAGCGAATAAAAAATCAAACATGAAAACTCCTTTGAAACAATAAAAAATCCTGTTTCATTTTTACAATTAAATGATACCCCAACCGATACCCGCTATTCAGCGCTACTCAGAGAAAACCCCATCGAATGGTATCCATTATCCACAAAAATCACCTCGCCAGTGATACCACTGGAATAATCTGAACAGAGAAACGCGGCAACATTGCCAATTTGCTCCGTGGTGATGGCACGTTGAATCGGTGAAGCGTCAGCAACACGATGTAACATCGTCCCTAAACCTTTGATACCTGAAGCCGCAGGCGTCCTTACTGGCCCAGCAGATATCGCATTCACGCGGATATGACGCTGTCCACAATCGTAAGCAAGGTAACGCACCAACGATTCCAAACTAGCCTTACAAACCCCCATGACGTTGTAGTGAGGAATAACCTTTGTAGCACCTAAATAAGTGAGCGCCACAATCGAGCCATTATCGTTCATATGTGGCAAACACGCTTTGACGATTGCAGCCAAACTATAAACACTGACATCATGCGCAGATAGAAAACCCTCTCGATTCATGTTATCGAGCAAACCACCCTCTAAGAGCGCTCTTGGGGCAAACGCAATACTGTGGACAATCGCATCGATCTTTCCACATTGTGCAACTTGGTCAGCTAGCGCAGCAATATCTTCATCTTTGGTCACATCGCATGTATTAAGCATAAACGGCGACCACGGCTGGCTGATTTTCTCAATCCGGGACTTAAAACGCTCCATACTTGAGAAACCAAGAGATGCATCGAAATCATGCATGGATTTCGCGACACCATAAGCAATGGACCGCTCACTCATCATGCCAATCACTAGGACTTTTTTATCTTTAAGCATATAATACTACCTCCGGTCTGATACTAGCACATCTACAAAAAAGATCCTAGTGGATAAATTGCAGCACAACACAAACAACACGAATAGCAATAAATCATGAAGATAAAAATTGATCATTGACCGACACTGAGAACTGTTGTGACCAAAATCTTTGAACCAATCATGCAATTGATGCATGCAAAGCGCATGAAACTTCATGCTGGCATATGTAAAAAACTAATAAACCATGCTAGTCTGTTGCCAAAACCAATAAATAAATACGCATGCACGCCATCCAACAAGCCATCAGCGCAAATCAATCTTACTCAAAAGTGCGTGAGATAATTCAAAACAACACCGATTTATTGAGTGAGACCACCACACATGAGAACAATTTATTCCACATATTCATTCTGACGGGACGACATGACCTAGTAAATAAACTCCTCGTTGATTTATTGAAAGACATACAAGCGCGAACAAATCAAAAATCATGCAGCGCAGTCATTACAACAGTGCATGCACTACTTCTCAAGCTGAACAACAAAGGGGTATCAGCACTTCATCTTGCAGCACATAGAGGCATACTGAGTCTTTTAAAAACAGCCTTACTAGCATCAAACGATATTACTTTGATTGGGCTAGCGTTAACGCATTGTAGCCTTAGTGGTGAAAATATTCAGCATATCGTGTTAAAAAAAATCATCGAGCTAAAAAATACGCACGAAAAACACTTAGTAGAACTCTTGCAATATATCAAGATATATCACCTAATCTTGAGCATATCATCCGATTTACATTTTGAAAACGTAGCGCTGTTCTGGTACACGCACGCGCACAGTCGACAAATCACCATCAGTGAGCACATTCTCCAACTACTCACGAGAATGTCATACGAAGAAATTAATCATTTGATTAAGCACCCCGAACAAAGTTGCGAGACGATAACAGATGTCGCACTTATGCTCACAGATAGCCTTCTACTACAGGATAGTAACGGGAATAATACCCTTCACTTGATTGCAATGAGCCAATATAAAAGCATGCTTGAAATTAGTCTTGAACACTTAAGTGCCTATCAAATGGCAATTGCACTACAAGTCAAAAACATGAATAAAAAATCATTACTAATACTTATCTACGAACAAAATCATCGTAAAGACGATGTCATCACGATGACAAAGTTTATCACACACCAGCTTTCACAAAAAACGGTATGTCCAAAAGTATTTATCATCTTTTATATCAGTTTAATCGAATGCAGAGAACATATTGAAAATATTGACAAAGAACCATTCAATCAACTCCAGAACTTGACCACTGAAATACTTCAAAACTACTTGACGAATATCGCTCAGCTCAATCAAGAAAGACCGTATCAAATTAGCAATAATCATCGTTCATTGGCTGACGAATTAGCCAATGTTAACTTTCTAGGTAGATTAAGTGCAATCGATCTCGATAAAATACGAGAAAACAAAGCAAGGACGATGAAAAAAAATCATAAGAATGGAACTAAATTCGAAAAAGAAAGAAAACACGCCGCGACTTGGGGAACACGATTAGAGACCGAAGAATGTGAGCCATCAGTTTCCTTAGGAACATCAACAAACCGATTACAGACACTTCTGCAACAAGCAAGTGCGACCAATAAACAAATACTCTCCGAACTAAAAGGTCATGATAATTATAAGCTTTCGATGTTTAGCCAAAAGACAAACAAGCACGAAAAAGAATGTACCCATGATCAATTTAACATCAAGCCATCGCATGTATTTTAAATGACTTCCACACTGGCAAAGCGTGAGAAATGATGACTCCAGTCAACTAACGCCTGTCGACACGCAGTACAAGGCTGAAGTTAACATTTCGTAGTGAGACAACCATTTTTGTAAAAAAATTAAAAAAATCCTGCAAAAATATGCGAAGCGTCTATATTTAGCAATCGTTGCGATGAAAAACATGTCATCGCCATGCAAAAGTAATGAATGCATAATAGCGTGCTTTCATATGCGCACGGTGTCATGGTCGCGGTCATTGGCACAGAACAGGCAGGGAAGCATTGAGATTAGGACAATCATACACTAGCCAAGACCGCACCATCGTGCATCGTATAATCAACCAGTGACCGCATGGTTACGGGGAAAAGCAATTCGTGTTCATTCAATGATTAAAAGACCGAAATAATCCCGAGACGCAAACCGCACGAAGAACAATGACAATCAGGATAGATCAAGATTTACAGTGCAACAGCAATTTTTTCTTGCAAGGTAGACGAGCATCCCTGATCAAAAATCTTCTTCAAGATTTGTCGCATGAGTTTTTGCCGATCAGCATCAAAATACTGCCAATGAATAAGTGGACCAATTAAACGAGAGGAGGTAAACGGATTGATTGCATCAACTTTAGTGATTACATCAGCCATGACTTCATAGCCTTCGCCGCTAGTTTGATGAAGCAAGTTGTAATTACCACTGAGCCAACCATGACACCATGATCTTACTCTATTAGGTTGTTTTAGATCAAAGCGCAGATCCTCACATAACGCTACGATGGCAGATAGATCATTTTGTTTACGGAATGCTGCATAATAGAGCCATTGATTAATCAAAAGATCATGACCATCGGCGTCTGCAACAAAACGATCTAACAATTGTAAACCCAAATCACTTTGATGCGCCAAAACAGCGCTCAGCACATGACCACGGGTTGTCACATTATCAGACTGTTCAAATAATTGTTCAGCAAGATGATGATATTGATCGTAATCAGCGTGCAGCAGCATAGATAAAGATAAACCTTGTAATCCACGCATTTCGACGTCCTCACGCCGCCAGACATAGTCTCCTTTTAAACGATACGATACACCTTGAAACATCTCCAACCACTCCTGCTGCCAAGAAGTTGCTAACAAATCAAGCAATTGCTGACGTCTGGGAATGAGGTCATCAAGTATGAAAGACCGCCTACTCTCCATAGCAATTTGTAAAGATGGAAGATTAAAAACGATAGGAACAAGATCCGGCGCTTGTTGCCACTTTGACAACACATCCTGAAGCGATTGCTTGAGCGTTTCTGACAGAAGGGCTGACTGGCTCAATGCTGACAACCAACATTGTCTCGCACTGTGCATTTTGACATATGGATCTGTTTCATAGGCAAGAAGCTTGGCGTATTCATCTGCCGATAAGCCTTCGTCATGATTAACTGGCGCAGACAAGCCAATAAAGGCAGACAGCAACGGCTTTTCATTGACACCGTGCAATACCAGCTCTGTTTTGGGCGCTCGCACTACGGTCACCCAGGTGCCATCATCAGCCACTTCACAGGCTTGGTTATTTTCAGGAATAATCACAGTACCATCTTCAGACCACAGTCTTGCTTTTATAGGCATAATCAACGGTTGATAACGTGCACGTCGATCAATTGAACTGGCAGTTTGGGTAATCGTCAATATCAGTGATTGATCATGGATTCGATAATCAGATTGAATTCTGACCAGCGGTGTTCCTATCTGCTTATACCATTTAAAAAAATCAGATAAATCATATGACGTCATTTCATTCATTGTTGCCAAGAATGCATCCATCGAAACTGCTTGGCCATCATAGCGCTTTAGATAGCGCTGAATACCTTCATCGATAAATTCGCGCCCAATGATATCTTCAAGCATGCGCAAAATTTCTGAGCCCTTTGTGTAAATAGTATTCGTGTAAAAATTTTCAATCTTTTGATAACTATCAGGAATAACAGGATGCGCTGTTGGTCCAGCATCCTCACGAAATTGACCTTCAACCAATGATTGAATATAATCAAGTCTAGCAGTGGGGCCATAAATATCACAAGCAAATCGCATTTCACGATACGTCGTCAAACCCTCTTTAAGACTGAGTTGAAACCAATTTTCACACCCAACTCGATTGCCAGTCCAATTGTGAAAATACTCATGACCAACCACAGATAAAACACGAAGATAACCACTATCGGTGGTGATTTTTGGATCAGCAAGCAACGTACTGGTATTAAAAATATTCAAGCCTTTATTTTCCATGGCACCAAAATTAAAGTCTGGGAACCCAGCAATATGATACGCATCTAAATCATAAACACAGTTAAAGACCTGTTCATCCCATAACATGGATTTCTTGAGCGCATCCATTGCAAAGTCCACCTGAGAGAGTGAGTAGTGGACGGGCAAATGAATAAACAACTGAACCAGTTGATCATCACAGGTCGTCAAGCTACTCTCCAAAGTATGAAAATACCCCGCAATCAATGCAAACAAATAAGTCGGCTTGGGGGTTAAATCAACAAAACGTGCGTACGCGTAACCATGGCTAAGCGATTTTCTTTCTTGGCAGTGCCCTGCGGCTACAACGACCGGAAACTGGCTAATGTCATAGATCAAAGCAACATCATAAGTCGAAAACACATCCGGGCGGTCCAGACTATACATAATACGCCTAAATCCCTGCGCCTCACACTGAGTACAAAGGCTTTTGCCAGAGACATACAATCCTGACAAACTAGAATTAGATTCAGGTGAAATTGCAACTTCAATCTTCACGAGAGCACGCGACTGATCGCAAGGAATACCTAGCTTGCCTGGACGACTGATAAGTGATGCATCTGGAATAAGATTCCCATCGACATAGACTGTGTGCAAAGTCAATTCCTCACCGTCTAACCATAATATTTTCTCGGAATCATTCAGACGCTCAATTTGTAGCTCACCGATTACCACCGTTGTGACCAAGCCTAGTTTAAACAATAACTGGGTGCTATGCACTGTAAAATCAGGTCGCTTATATTCGGACAAATAGTACGTTTGTGAACTTGACATGCCGTGTCTCATGAGGAATGATTAGACATATTAAAATGGTTCTGTGTAAAAATCAAATTGTCTACGAACGTTCATCTACAAGCACATCAATCTCCATTACGGTTTCATACCTACTCTCCAGGTAAGATCCATGTCAACGATCATATTTACACCAAAACCATTCTGTGCAAACAAGACAGTATCATTCTAGCAGAAGCACCAGATATGGATGATGTCAACCTAGACACGCTTAAAAAGTGGCAAAACGATTTTCAACCGGAGCTCATATTAATTGGAACCGGGGCTGAATCACGCGAACCTTCAAACATCATACATACGTTTTGTTGCGAAGAGCAAATCGCCTTAGATGCGATGTCTACCGATTACTGTATACGCACCTTGATCGCCTTGCAGAATGAATTTAGAGCACTGATTTGCCTGCTAAGCCCCTAATGACATCAAGGGAACATGCGAGAGTCAGAAGATTACAACCCGTCATGCAAGCATAATCCGCGATTATAGTAAATTCTATTCGTATAAAGAACAAACGCAATGACCTAATATAGGCAGTAATGAACAGCGATACGGGTCGTTGACAAAGTCAACACAATCACTGTAACCAGACCATCAAACAACGTCAACAAATATCACTGTTGGCACTAGCGCTTCCAATTAGCAGTCAAGATTTTATCGATAATAGCAGCATTTTCAGGCTGCTTCATTGATGTGTAGTTATCACGCATCATCGTCAATGCATCTCGAAGTAACTTTTTGGACTCCGTATGTGTAACTACATCCGTCAAACGTCGCTGACTTCCAGCATAAGCATGATTATTACGGTAATCTTTAGCGATATTGAAGGTTTTCTTCATAATAATTTCACTCATTTGGCTCTTAAGATCAATGGCTTTAGCGTGATACTGACTATTAGGATAAGCCGTGACCAGGGTATCAGCAGCAACCAAACCTGAATGAATAATTTCAGTATCTGTAAAGGCAAATCGTTCAGAAATCGACTGAGTCATCCAGTGTCTAGCCTTGAATTCACGTAATGACGATGATGCTTTGATATAAAGCGCATAGTCAACATGAGGTTCAAACGGATATAAGTTCACATACTGGTTAGCCGTCTCAATAGCATCCATATATTCCTTAGCCTGATATTGTGCATGCATTAACTCAAGCTTATATGTCTGAGCACTGGCACTTACCTGATAGTTATTACTTAGATGGGTAAGCGGATCAATGGCAGATTGATACTTTTTTTCGGCTAATTGTTTTTTAGCTTTATAACTTAATACTTCCTCACTCTCACCGGTTTTAGAACCTGAGTCACTACAACCTGCCATGAACAGAGCCATAGAGAACATCATGATCGTGTAAAATGAGATACGATTGTTCAATCTAAAAAGTTTACTCATAATCATCCTTAGTATTATAAAGTCTTGTGGATTGTATTATAATGCACTTTTAAAATCATTGTAAATCCCTGAAATTGAAAAAGCGAATAAACTATCAACACATTGTCAGCGAAAAAGAAGACAAACAGCGGCTTGATATTGTGCTCAGTAAGCAAATCACGGATCATTCTCGCGCACAAATACAAACTTGGATTAAAAGCGATCGAGTACGTATTGATCAAGCAATCATTAACAGCACAAAAACCAAAGTACTTCATGGCCAAGTCATTCATATTGATATCGAGCTAGAAGCAGAATCAAAGGAGCAGGCAGAAGACATACCCCTTGACAAATGTTACGAAGACGATGATCTGATGATTATCAATAAGCCCGCAGGGCTTGTAGTACATCCGGGCGCTGGAAATCGCCAGGGCACACTGATGAATGCGCTACTACACGATACACCTCAATTAGCACTGCTACCACGAGCTGGTATCGTCCATCGATTGGATAAAGATACAACAGGCGTCATGATGATTGCTAAAACGCATCAAAGTTATCTCAAACTAACGGAAATGTTAGCAAACAGATTGATCAAAAGAGAATATCTTGCCATTGTTGACGGCACCATGAAAGCTGGACTAACGATCAACCAACCCATTGGCAGACATCCCACACATCGCCAGAAAATGGCTGTGAGTACAAACAGCCAAGCAAAAACAGCCGTAAGTCATGTAAGTCTTATCCAACGGCTTGCCGGTTACACGTTGATTCGAATTAATCTTGAAACAGGAAGAACACACCAGATACGCGTCCATATGCAACACATCGGCCATCCTCTTTTAGGGGATAAAACCTATGGACACCACCGCGGTTTCCAAAAATTACCAGCAGAGCAAGCAGTTGTCGTAACGCGCTTCAACCGCCAAGCACTACACGCCCAAAAGCTAGTATTCAACCATCCCATCAGCCATCAAACCTGTCACTTTGAAGCGAGCATTCCTGTAGATATGCAGAATATCATCCATTGCCTTAGTCAGAAACATACTGATGATAAATAAAAAACAACTTAACAGCGTGTTCCCACAGGCCTGACAACAATCTCGTCATGTAAAACAATCATAACAATAAAGCACGTCATGTGGCCTCAATCAGCGTGACACACACCTAACAAGAACTTAAAGACGCTGGCGATGATACCGCAGTGACCAGATTATCTTCCAGTTCAGAGTTTTTTAGATAGCGCCTGTAAGCCAGTGCCGCAGGCACAAGGCATGTCGTCCAAAATACCTCACTCGTGACCGACAAAGATCGAGGAAAACTACCGCTGCAAGTATGGGTAATATCAATCATATCAACCAGAAAATCCTCTTGTGCTTCATTCGATAAGGTATCTAAATAACTCAGTCTGGCATTTAAAAGCTCATGGTTAAATGCTTGGGTACGAAAAGGATTATCAGTGACCAAACAATCAAATAAACAACATTCCAAACGGGTCAAAAGTGATTCATCGATATCGATCGCAGCTCGATAGTCAATATCTGAAGACAAAATATACGACGTCAATGAATCAAAACTATAATTTTCTAATGCACAATCATGATCAGATGCCTCAGTTACCAATTGAGACCAAATATCGATGCACTCAAGATCGCCAAGTGTCGAGATACAATCTTTCATAAAAGTGCGCATGACTTGAATAGCGTCACAACGATCATCCAAGGTATCTTTAATGACATAAGGGTCCATACGAACAGCCATCAATGTTAAATTACTTGGCAGATAATGACTGTGGCTTGCAAAAAATTGCATCATTGCGTGCAACGATTTAACTTCTTCCTCCGCACCAGTAAAAAATCGGTCATCGATCATTGCCACAGTCACAGCCTTGCGCTCGGGGTCATCAGCGTATTGATGCGCTAGCGCCATCACAATATCCACCTTATCAACTGCCTCGTTCGATTGCTTTGAAAATAATGACTGGTTAACATCATCAACAGTGAGAGCGCCATCACATAACGCTAACATTTTGACCACCTGATCGGAGTATTCACTCGGGGCATCTGGCTCATCGCTGGGAAAAAGCTGATCAACGTGCAAGCGCAGGTCTAGGCTCACTCTGACATCAGAGTCATGCAATAATGATGATATAACCTGGTAAACTGTTCGCAAAGCCTCGCTAGTAAGTGGCGTATGCTGCGAATGCGCATTGTTCTCATCAGAAGTTTTATCTTTACGATTCGTCGCAGGTCGAACCACAATCTCATCGTAGGATCGTGCATCCACAAGTAACAAGATGCGCTGCATCGCATTGATCGCAAAACGGTGATTCGATACCAAACCAGGATACAAAAAGTCATCGACCAAACAACCATCCATATCAAAGCCCAGAACTAGGAGTCGCTCGAGCGGTTTAGAAAAAATAGAATCAGGCATCATCGTTATTATCCTCACGTAAGCATCAAGTAAGTTGGATCAATTACCAAACTACTTGTCACAACCTTGACTTATAAATAATCCCAATCGACATTGATATCATGTCGAAATTACGGTTACAATGAAGTCAACTAGCTTAGGCACAACAGACAAGACTTGTCAATAGTTGACAACTCCTGTATGGTTTTTTAGCCATTCCACATAAGGAAATGACTCGGTGCATACTGAAGATACAGCGATAATTAATATTGGAAAAAATATCAATATTTGCCAGATACCTGGTGTAAACATTCAACAACTGGTTTGCAGTCACCCTACTCCAAGCAAACTATTTGCTGGTCAAAAAAAAGATCGGATCATCAAATCAGGGCATCTAAGACGAACGATAGATAGATATCCAGCAACCAGCTTAACAAAAAAATTTGCACTCATCACGCAAGTACATGGTAACCGTTGTGCCCTCATCAACTATCCCAAGTTATTAATTCAAGCAGATGCTTGCATCACACAACAACCAGAATTGGCGCTGTCAGTTTACACTGCTGACTGTTTACCCATTTTGATAAGCACGAAAAATGGCAACACCATAGCAGCAATACATGCTGGATGGAAAGGACTTTTTAATAACATCATTCCTAATACAATCCGATCAATGCGTGTAAAACCTGATGAAATGGTGGTCTGGATCGGACCAAGTATCAGTCAACAACATTATGAAGTATCACAGTCATTTCGAGAGCAATTCATTTCAAAGCACCCTCAATCAAAACATTATTTTGACGTTATCAATCACAAAGTCACTTTCGACTGCAAAGGATTCGCACAATCTCAATTACACACACTCAATATCCACAACATAAACCTGAGTGATATCTGCACCTTCGCAACAGCACAGTTGCCCTCATACCGTCGATCCAAAGGAAAATTAACACAACGAATTTGGACTCACATATGGAAAGTGAACAAATAATCTTATTGCAATCCTCTGATCAGATCGATACACTCGAATAAAGTATAATCGGAGATATAAATGGGGTACCTGTCTAGAGTGATGATCCTTCTACCAATCTTACCTGCATTACTATTAGCCAACCCATCGAATTTTCAAGATTCGCAAAATGCACCTGAAAGTTCAATCATGAGTCATTTATCGTCAAGCTTAGACGCGGTAGTCAGCATCGAAACTGAGCACCCACCAGCGATTGGAAACGACATTCAAAATATTCACCCCAAAGCCATACCAGAGATAGAGCGACGTTTTGGTTCAGGTTTTTTTATTGCAAAGTCTGGTCTTTTAATCACCAACGCTCATGTAGTTCAAGGATCAAAAACGATTGTCATTCGCAACCAAAACGGCAACGAGGCACTGGGTTACCTACTTGGACTTGATCCAGTACTTGACATCGCAGTTATCCAAACCAACATGCGCCCGAGCCATATCATCTCTCTAGAAGACAGGTTCGAAGCCAAGATTGGAGAGCCAGTCTATGCCATCGGTACTGCATTCGGATTACCACAGTCCGTAAGTTACGGTATCGTCAGTGCGCTACATCGGTCAATTTCTAACCCTTTACAAGACTTTATTCAAACTGACTCTGCAATAAATCAAGGCAACTCAGGAGGCCCCCTAATCAATAAACAAGGAAAGCTTATTGGAGTCAATACAATGATTATCGGCGTAAAAGGAGGAAATAATGGTGTTGGATTTGCTATCCCAACATCACTCGTTCGCAATATTGCAAAGCAAATCATTGAACATGGTGACATTAAGCCTGCCCAAATGGGAATCCAAATCCAAAACACATCCGCTGACATGGCAATTGCACTTGGTGCGCCTGGAACAACAGGTGTGGTAGTGACTGATATCGCAAGTGGCTCACCAGCAGAAAAGCTTGGGCTCATGAACAAAGATATTATCATTAAGCTGAACAACCATCGGATCACCTCTTCTGCGCAAATTGCAGCCTTAGTCTACAGCACACGTACAGGAAGCGACATTTCAATTGATGCGATCAGAAATAACAAGCCGATCACTCTGTCAACAACACTATTTGCTCCTGATGA
>MDTC01019992.1_pt1 | contig 11911 bp, 8 predicted proteins | sample 811181 | NCBI WGS metagenome assembly MDTC01 (sample SAMN05326644, study PRJNA326480) | marine metagenome | isolation source: seawater | place: Pacific Ocean: North | collected 2011
CCAAAAATTAACAGACCTGAAATTAACATGATCAGAGCTATTCCTCCAAAAGCGTGAATTGGCCTATGAATGAATTTACGTGAGAATTTAATCCAAATTAAGTCAAGTAAAACTCTGGCTGTTCTGTCTATACCATACTTAGAAACTCCAGTGGTTCTTGGGTGGTGTTTAACAGGAACCTCAATTATTTTGGCTCCAACTTCTGCGGCAATAGCTGGTATAAACCTGTGCATCTCACCATAAAGTCTAATATTTTTAATGACTCTACTTTTGTAGACTTTGAGTGAACATCCATAGTCGTGTAATTTGACACCGGTTACCTTGGATATCAGACTATTTGCAATTTTAGAAGGAATTTTTCTTGTAAAAGTAGCGTCGTAACGATTTTTTCTCCAGCCAGAAACGAGATCAATATTTTCATTTTTCTTTATTAAACTCAGCAATTTCGGAATATCTTCAGGATCGTTTTGCAGGTCACCATCCATGGTTACTATGATATTTCCAGTAGAAAAATCAAAACCAGCTTGTAAAGCAGTTGATTGCCCGTAATTTCTTGCTAGGGTAATTATTTTTAACCAACTAAAATTTGTTTTTTCTTTTGCTAAAACTTCTTCAGTATTATCCGAGGACCCATCATCAACAAGGAGCACTTCAAAATTGCCTCGGTAATTTCTAGATAGTACATTATCTATTTTTTTTATTAGGGTGATTATAGCCTCTGCTTCATTAAAAACAGGGATCACAACAGAAATTTTGATAGTCATAAATTAAAATCTTTTTTGTATTTGTTAATCCAAAACAACACTATTTTTTGATTACTTTTTCCTTGTAGAATTATATTATCTATTTCAATGTCATCTATTTTTTTGATATTTTTAAAATGAGTTTTTAATTTATTGCTTAGGTTGTTAATACTTTCAGTTGATAATGAATTTACCTTAGTAACAAGTAATAATTGATTTTTTAAATCATTATTAGTTAGTGGCTTTGTTAAATCCCAATGATGCCTTATTTTAGAATTTTTTTTCCAACTTCTGATTTTATCTGGTGGAAAATAAATAGCCATATTGGCCAAAATTCCTCTATCCTCTGCAACAATGAGAAAATTGTTTTCTTCTTGGGTCTTATGAGAAATAATTTTCATTAAATCTTGATAACCATTGACTTGTAGAAAAGGATTGTAGCTTGGGTCACTTGATTTATCAGTGTAATCATAAAGCTTTGGACCGGTAATTAAACATAGAAGAAACAAAATATGAATCACTATTGAGAAAGCAAAAATATAATTTAATCTAATACTGAATTTATTTGAGAACTGTGATTTTTCTTCATCTATAAATGTCGTGATTAAAAGGCAAATACTTATGCTCGCAGGAGCAGCCCAATTTATTTCAGTTTCTCCAAAAAAACTTAAACATATAATAAAAAATAGGATTGTCCAACTAAATATTGAAAGCATTTTAATAATTGAACTTTTGGAACTGCAAGTTGAAACTTTTGTTTTCAAGTAGATTAGATTACGAAGACTAATAAATAAAAAAAATAAAAACATAAGTGGTCCAAAAACAATAAACTGACCTACAAAAAATTCTATAACCGGTTTTAAACTTAATAAGAGTTGATTGTCAATATTTGTCATTTCAGCATGGTGAATTACAGTAGGGAATTTCTGCTGAATGTTCCAGATAATATTTGGTGAAAAAATAAACATTGACACCAAAAAACTAATCCATGGCATTTTTGTAAAAAGTTTTTTTTGTGTTTGTAGATATATAAATGCAGAAAACAGAAAAAATACCATAGAGTATTTTGTAAGCAAACCAAAACCAACAGAAATCCCACAAAACAACCACCATTTTGGTGAGTTGGTCAAAACACCTTTAATAAAAAAAAAGAAAGAAATCGACCAAAAAAACAATAGCCATGCATCCGTAGTTGCGAATTGGCTATAAAAAGAACTGATAGGAAGAGTAAAGAAAAGAAATCCTGTCCAAATTGCTACTGATTTTTTCTGCGTGATTTCAAAACTAGACAAACAAATGAAAATAGCTGATGCACTAAATGCTAAAGGCTGTAGGTTACGTAGACTAGTGTTGGATATATCATCAACAAATACTGAGTTCAGTCCCAAGATCCAGGCAATGAAAGGAGGTTTAGAAAAATATCCAAAGCTTAGTTCTCTCGACCAAGCTAAATATTGAGCCTCATCAATAGATAATGGTAGTTTTCCTAAAAATAATGGATGATGCATCGCCAGGTATTTAATAATCAATATTAAAAAAAAGAGACAAAAAATCACAATTAAAAATTTTTTTTCGTTCTTTTTATCCAAAATTTTGTTTAAATAATTATTCATTAATTGATGATAAGTAAATTTTGAGCATGAATGAAGCTAGATTTGTACATTTAAGGCTACACTCTGAATATTCTATTTCTGATAGCATTGTTAGAATCCCTCTTGCCCTCGACAGGGCATTGTTAGACAACCAGGTTGCTCTTGGATTAACAGATCTCGGTAATACATTCGCGTTCCTTAAGTTTTACAGAGAAGCCAGAAAAAAAGGCATTAAACCTATACTTGGAATCGATATGTGGGTTAAGTGCGACGAGAACAATAATAATCCATCTAGAATATTACTGTTATGCAAAAGTGACAAAGGTTATAAGCGTTTATGCAGACTAATTTCAAAAGCTTGGCTCAATAATTCTTTAAAAAATAGAGCTGAGATAGAATTGAATTGGCTTAATGTAGATGATGATCTTCTGGGTGGAAAAATGTCTGACGATCTTATATGTTTGTCTGGCGGATTATTGGGAGAAATAGGACAAAAAATTATCAGAAATTCCAAAAAAACAGATGCTGAAGTTAAATCATTAATTTACAAATTTAAAGAGACATTTGATAGTGATTTTTATCTTGAGGTTCATCGCACTGGTTTTCCTGAGGAAGAACATTACATAGAGAGAGTTGTGTCTTTTACACACTCTTTACAAATACCTATAGTTGCTACTCACCCAATTCAATTTCTGGATGAACAAGATTATTCTGCTCATAACGCAAGAGTTTGCATTGCAGAGGGTGAAGTTTTAAGTAATCCAGGGTGCAAAGAAAAATTTAGTTCTCAACAGTATTTTTTAAGTCAAGATGAAATGATTGACAGGTTCTATGATCTTCCTGGCGCAATACAAAATACGTTGGAAATATCAAAAAAATGTAATTTAGAGTTGGAAATTGGAATATCAAAACTACCCAAGTTCTCTGTAGACAGCAAATTGTCATTGGAAAATTACTTTATCAAGTTAGCTAATGATGGATTAGATTCCAGATTGAAGAAATCTGCTCTTAATATAGAACAGAAAAATGTTGACAAAGAGGTTTATAAAAATCGTCTAGAACATGAGTGCAAAATAATTATCGACATGGGTTATGCAAGTTATTTTTTAATTGTTTCGGATTTTATAAACTGGGCAAAAGTCAATGACGTCCCTGTTGGTCCTGGTAGAGGATCTGGTGCGGGATCTTTAGTTGCTTATTGTCTTGGCATAACAGATTTAGATCCAATACCTTATACCCTTTTGTTTGAGCGATTTTTGAATCCTGAGAGAGTATCTATGCCAGATTTTGACATAGATTTTTGTCAGGATAAGAGACAATTGGTTATTGACTATGTCAGAGAAAAATATGGGCGAGAAGCAGTAAGTCAAATAGTGACATTTGGAACAATGGCTTCTAGGGCGGTAATACGTGATGTAGGTAGAGTTTTAGAAATGCCTTACTTTTTTTGTGACCAGTTATCCAAATTAATTCCGGTTGTACAGAATAAACCTTTATCTTTAAAAGAAGCCAGAAAAAAAGAACCTGAGTTGTTAAAACGCGAAACATCTGAGGAAGAAGTTAGAGAATTGCTTAAATTAGCTGAACCGCTTGAAGATTTGGTCAGAAATGTGGGTATGCATGCAGGAGGTGTTTTAATAGCACCCGAAAGACTTACTGATTTTTGTCCTCTTTATCAGGCCCCTGGAATTAGTGGGGACGAGGGAGTTATTTCAATGTTTGATAAAGATGACATTGAACTGAAAGGTCTTGTTAAATTTGATTTTCTAGGACTTAGGAATTTAACTTCACTAGCAATGGCTGTTGCCGAAGTTAACAAACTTTACCCTCAAAAAAAACTCTCTCTTGATGAATTAAATAGGTTTGACGATCCGACAACGTACACGCTACTTAAAAATGCTAACACAATCGCAATTTTCCAGCTTGAGTCCGTTGGAATGCGGAGATATTTACAGAAACTAAAACCTGACTGTTTTGAAGACATTATTGCAATGCTGGCCTTGTATCGACCTGGGCCATTAAACTCTGGGATGGTAGATGATTTTATTTTGAGAAAATTAGGGCAACAGAGGATAGAATATTTTCACCCAGATTTAAAAGACTGTTTAAGTCCAACTTATGGGGTAATTGTTTATCAAGAACAAGTTATGCAAATTGCTCAAATAATAGCTGGATACTCACTTGGTAGTGCAGATTTATTGCGAAGAGCAATGGGTAAGAAAAAATTAGATGAAATGGCAAAACAAAGGAAAGTTTTTGTCACTGGTGCAAAGAATAGAGGGTATACAAGCAGTTTGGCAAATAGATTATTTGATTTAATGGAAAAATTTGCTGAGTATGGATTTAACAAAAGTCATACTGCTGCTTATGCTGTAGTTACTTATCAAACCGCTTGGTTAAAATGCCATTACCCAGCACCTTTTTTAAGTGCTACTCTGACTTCTGAAATGGGTGATACAGATAGAGTTAGTTTGCTTATTACAGACTCGAGGGAAAATGGAATTGAAGTTTTGCCACCAAATATCAACATCTCTGGTATGGGTTTTATGCCAGTGAAGAGTAGCTTGAATGATATGAACAACACTAATGACATTACCCATGGTGCAACTGCAATTAGGTACGGACTTGGGGCTTTAAAAGGGGTTGGTGAGGCTGCTGTGAAAAATATTTTAAAAGTCAGAAAGGAAAAGCATTTCACTGATATTTTTGATTTTTGTTCAAGGGTGGACAGGAGAAGTGTAAACAAGAGAGCGTTTGAGTCCTTAATAAAATCTGGCGCTTTGGATGAATTACATCAAAATGGTCAAAATGGTAGAAGTGAACTTTTAAAATTACTACCTAAAGCTGTAGAAATTGCCGAACAAGTTGAGCAGAATGCTGCACAAAATTCTCTTTTTGAGGAGGACGTATCTCAAGAAGTAATGTTTGCTCACGGAGAAAATATTGATGTCTGGCAACCTCGTGAAAAATTACTTGCTGAAAAAGAATCACTCGGTTTCTTTTTATCTGGACACTTGTTCGATTTAGTTGATGAAGAAACAAAAAAAATATCAAATTTTTCACTAAAAAATTTAATACCCAAATCAGATCCTTATTGGATAAGAGGAATTATATCTTCAAAGAGAAAACAAATAACGCGAAGAGGTTCTGTAAATATAGTGGAGATTGATGATGGAAGAGCTAAAGTTGAAGTAAATGTATTTCATGAAACATTTGAAAAATTTGCTGATAAATTGAAGATCGATGAATTTATCTTAATTTATGCCAAAGTTGAAACCGACGATTACAGCGGAGGACAAAGAATAATTGCCGAAAAGATTCTGGATTTGGTAGATATGAGGACAAATTTTGCGAAGAACATTAAGATCGTGATCAAGCAAGAATTGCCGTCTGAGGAGCTAAGTAATAATCAGTTTAATGAATTAAAGGAGTTGTTTCATGCTTCAAAGACTAACAACCATGACGGGTTAAATGTATTATTAAAAATAGAAATAGGAAACATCAGTTTCAACTTAAAACTTCCAGATGAATGGAAATTGACTCCAACTAATCACAATATTGACAAAGTAAATCAGTCTCATAACTTTCACTCGATAGAGCTGATTTATTAATCAAATTATCCTTTTGATTGATTTTACATCTTTTCTTGCTCAAGATTTTTGAGCGATATTTTACTTATTTAAATTTTGTAATAATTCTGAGGTTTCAAACAAAGGTAAACCCATAACTCCCGAGTAGCTCCCATTAATTTTTTTTATTATTTCTTGGCCTTTTCCTTGGATACCATATCCACCTGATTTGTCCATGGGTTCACCACTTTCAATGTAATGATTTAACCAACTGTCTGAAAAATTACCGAACCATACAGAAGAACATTGAGTAATTTGATAAAAATCGAGGTTTTTATTAAGGGCATCATTCTCGAAATGACAAACAAGAACTACAGAAGTGAAAACTTTATGTGAATTATTAGAAAGCATTTTTAGCATTTTAGCGGCTTGAATTTTTGATTTTGGTTTGCCTAAAATTTTATCTTTGAATGATACAGTTGTATCTGCTGTTAATAAAGGAAGATATTTTCTCCTCCTTTCAATCATGTATTCAGTTGCAGCGATAGCTTTTTTTAATGCAATTCTTTGTACATATTTTCTTGGCATTTCCTGTCTAAGTGGAGTTTCAAGCTCTTCCATGTTAATTTTTGGATTGGGTTTAAGTACTTTTACATGTAAATTAAAATTACTAGCAATTTGACTTAACAACTTTTTTCTTCGTGGGCTTGATGAGGCCAAGAAAATTTTTCCGATCGTTTTCATAAATATGGTTTTAAATGGATTATGTTAAAACTTGATTGATTAATAAAAAAGAATTTAAAAATGGAAGTCGCAATTTTTTGTAAAGTAATTGATAATTTTGGTGATGCAGGTTTTTGTTTGAGATTAGCTAGAAGCTTGTCCAATAAAGTCGACACTGTTCGAATCTATTGCGATGATATGACTTTGATAAATAAATTGAATGTTTCCAGCAAACATTATGATTATAATATGCCAAAAAATTTAATTATGCTTAACTACTATCATGAATTTCAACCTGTGGAAATAATGTCATTAAATTTAGTTGTTGAGGCTTTTCAGGCTGAACCACCTATAGATTTTTTGAGAAAAATTGATGTTTTCGGAGTAGCAACTAGAGTGTTAATTGATCATTTGACCACAGAAAAGCGGATGGACTTTTTTCAAAACAAATATGCCCCAGACTATAAATTATTAAAATACGCAAATGGATCATGTTGGAAAAAGTCCCCATCCGCAAAAAGAAAATGGATGGCTCCAGGATTCTCTGGAATGAGTGCTGGTTTAATCACTAATGGATGGAAGAAAGTTGATTTATCTTTAAGATCCAAGTTTAGAAACCACATTTTGAATTCAAATGAAACAAAAATAAAGAGAAATAATGGTTCTGATTTGGGGTTGGTATTTATTGTTTGTGTATTTTTATATGAAACAAAAGACTTTTTTTTACAGTGCCCCATACCGGAGGGTTTTGACAGCTTGGCAATATGGGAACCAAAATCAATAGTTATGAATCAAGTAGACTTTGACTGTGCTTTGCAATCTTGTGATTTCAATTTTGTCAGAGGAGAAGACTCCTTTATTAGTGCTCATAATGCTGCTGCTAGTGATTGGAAAGTACCCTTTGTATGGCAACCTTACCTCGAAAAAAATGAAGGACACATTAAAAAATTCGAGGGTTGGAAAAAATTACTTCCAGATAACAAATTTCATTCATACTTGGAGTTTGCAATATTAGTTGCATCAAGAAAAAATTTAGATTTTGTCAATAAATGGAAAGTATTAACAAGCGACTGGAATTTATTTAAAATTAATTTTCATGTTTTTTGTTCCAAAATCTTAAAACAAAAATCATTAGAGCAATCATTGCTAAGTTGTGTTGAAGATAATTTATAATAAATTTTTGGAAAGATTTTATGAAAACTGCACAGGAATTGAGAGTTGGTAACGTTTTTATGGTTGGTTCTGACCCGATGGTTGTAATGAAAACTGAATATAATACATCTGGAAGAAATGCCGCTGTAGTAAAACTTAAATTGAAAAATTTGTTAACTTCAACAGCTACTGAAAACGTTTTTAAAGCGGATGAAAAATTTGAAACCTTGGTCCTTGAAAGAAAAGAGGTAACATATTCATATTATGCTGACCCACTCTATGTTTTTATGGATAAAGAATATAACCAAATAGATGTGGATAAAGAATCAATGGGTATAGCAATAAATTACCTAGAGGAAAATATGATTTGTGAATTGGTTTTTTATGACGAGAAACCTATTACTGTTGATTTGCCCTCAAGTGTCACTAGAGAAATTTTATACACTGAGCCAGCAGTCAAAGGAGATACATCTGGTAAAGTAATGAAAAATGCAAAAATTAAGCCTACTGGATTTGAAATTTCTGTTCCCGCTTTTGTGGAAATTGGCGATAAAATAGAAATAGACACAAGAACAGCAGAATACAAGAGTAGAGTTAAATAATTTTTTGAACACTGATTCCAATCACCTACAGCAATGTTTCCTAAAAAAGTGCCAGCTTGTGGTAGGAAGGAAGCATTTAAAAATTCTTGAAAAAGATGGTTGGGAATCTGTTGAGAAGTTTTCTGTTGATTGGAGAAAAATTTTTTTCGGAAAACCTTTAGCTGTATGTTTTCCTGGTTCTGTAAGCGAATTACAAAAGATAGTTGAACTTGCAGACGAAACAAATATAAAGCTTGTACCTCAAGGAGGTAACACCGGATTATCTGGAGGTGCGACGCCGGATGAAAGTATGGAACAAGTTGTAATTTGTTTAATTAGAATGAAAAAAATTCTAGCATCGGATTTTAAAAATAGAACAATTACATTGCAAGCAGGTTGCACTTTAAGAGAGCTGCAAATAGCAGCTGAGGATTTAGGTTTATTTTTTCCACTTGATTTCACTTCAAGAGAGAGTGCCACTGTAGGGGGGTTCCTAGCAACGAATGCTGGTGGGCTTTCGGTGCTTAAATATGGAAATGCAAGAGCAATGTGTTTAGGATTGGAGGTTGTTTTACCGAGTGGGGAGTTATGGACTGGATTAAGGGTTTTAAGAAAAGACAATTCTGGATATGATTTAAAGAATATTTTTATCGGAAGTGAAGGTACGCTGGGATTTATAACTGCAGCCACGATGTCGTTGGTTCAAAAACCAACAAACAAAATTACTGCGCTATTGGTCGCAAAAAGTCTTAATTCAACTTTGGATTTTTTTTGCGATTTACAAATTAAAAGCAATAATCAATTAAGCGCTTTCGAATTTATGACTGAGGAGTCCATAGTACTTTTAAAAAAATACTTTCCAAACACAATACCTTACAATTTGAACAAACATGAGAATTGTATTTTTATTCTTGTAGAAATTTCTGCTTTTTCAACAGGCAGTCAAGTTGAGGATTTTAATAACACTTTAAACTTTCATAATTATCTACAAGATTGTATCTCTAAAGAAATTTTAATCGATGGTGTTCAATCTGGCACTGAAAAACGTACCGAACAATTTTGGCTTATGCGAGAGTCAATAACCTACGCTTCAGCTAGAGATGGACCTCAAGTAAAACATGACATTTCAATTCCAATATCAAAAATACCTCAATTTGTAGATAAAGTTTCAAAAAAAATTAGTAATTTGTTTCCATATACAAGAATAATAAATTTTGGACATTTGGGTGATGGCAACTTGCATTTTAATGTTGCGCCTCCAGACTCACTTGGAAATGGACTTGATGAAGAGCATAGAAAAAAAGCATTTAAAAAATACATTTTAGAATATGAAGACAAAATAAGAAGATGTGTTCATGATGAGGTCATTCTGCATGAGGGTTCTATAAGTGCTGAGCACGGTCTAGGTCAGTTAAGAAAAAATGAAGCGGCAAGATTAAAGTCATCAGTTGAGTTAAAAATGATGAAAAAAATAAAGAAAATTTTTGACCCATCAAATATTATGAACCCAGGTAAAGTTTTGTAAATTTTACTCATTTTTTTTTGAAAAAATCAGATCAAGAACATCTTTGGTTTGTTGCTGCCATGAAGTTCTGGAAAAATTGAAATTTTCTTCTAAGGTTGAACAATCTAGACGAGAGTTTAGTGGCCGTTTAACTTTACTGGTGAAGCTCGAGCTTTTGACCGGTAATATTTTCTCCAATGCATTAGGGCTTATAATTCCTTTTTTTGAAGCTATACCAGCAATATACTTTGCAAAACTGAACCAACTTGTAACTCCCTTAGCGGTCAAATGATAAGTTCCTAATCTACCTTGTAAATGCTTATTTTCCATTGCATGAAAGCAAAATTGGGAAATAAATTCAGAAGATGTTGGGGAGCCAATTTGATCGTCAACTATTTTTAGTAACTCTTGATTTTTTATTTTTTTTACAATCTTTTTTAGAAAGTTATTTCCATTTTGCGAGAAAACCCAACTAGTTCTTAAAACCAATGCTGGTATTAAAGAGTCTCTAATAATTTCTTCGCCTCTAATTTTGCTTCTACCGTAAAAATTTAGCGGATTAGTCTCAGAATCTGGAAACCACGGTTTATTTCCATAACCATTAAAAACATAATCTGTTGAAAAGTGAATCAATACAGTATTATTTTTTCTTAAACTTTTCTTTATTTCTTTGGTTATTGTCAATAACGAATTCGCATTTACTTCATATGCCAATCTTTGATTATTTTCGGCTTCGTTTACATCAGTAAATGCTGCTGCATTAATTAAAAAATCGATTTTATGTTTAGCCAACACATTTGAAAGATTATTTGACAATTTCTTTTGATTATCAAGAGGCATTTCATTTCTATTAAATGAAAACACTTTATGTTTAGAATTATTTTTCAGTAATGATTGTCCTACTTGACCTGTCTTTCCTAATAATAAAATATTCATTTTTGCAATTTACAATTATAAAAATAGCAAATTTTTTTTTAGTAGTTGGTTCAGTGTCATGGCTGATTGGTCTTTATTGGAAATAATAGGATTTGATATTTTATAATTATTTAACTTCCAGTTAATGTTTATAAATGGGTCATTCCATAGTAGAGTGCCATCACTATCAGGTGCATAAAAATTATTTGTTTTATACATAACGTCAGTATTGTTTTCGATAGCTAAAAATCCGTGTGCAAATCCCTCTGGTACATATAACATCAGAGCATTAACTTCATTGATTTCTATGGATTCCCATTTTCCAAAATTTTTTGATTTCACTCTTATATCCACAACCACGTCTAAAATTGCACCTTTGGCAACCCTTAAAAGTTTTGCTTGAGCATTTGGACAACGTTGAAAATGCAAGCCTCTTAAAACCCCTTTCTTAGATCTTGAATGGTTGTCTTGTACAAAATTTAATTCCTGAGGAACAATATTATAAAATTTATTTTTATTGAAAGATTCTAGAAAAAAACCTCTTTCATCGGAGTGATAAGTGTTTTCGATTATTTTAACTTCAGGAAAAATACCTAAACTAGAGGACTTCATATTTATTTTTTTTTATTTAACAAATTAAGTAAATATTGACCATAACCACTTTTGTTAAGTGGTTGTGCCAGGTTTTCCAAATTCTCATCTGTTATCCATTTTTTTCTCCAGGCAATTTCTTCAGGACAAGAGATTTTAAGGCCTTGTCTTTTTTCAATAGTGCGAATGAATTGACTAGCCTCGAGTAATGAATCGTGTGTTCCTGTATCTAACCAAGCATACCCTCTTCCAAATTTATGTACTTTAAGTTTTTGATCATTAAGGTAACTAATATTTAAGTCTGTTATTTCAAGTTCTCCTCTTTTAGAGGGTTTGAGTGATCTAGACCTTTCGGATACATCTTCATCGTAAAAGTATAGACCCGTTATAACAAAATTTGATTTTGGTAAACTGGGTTTTTCTTCGATTGATTTTATGTTTTCTTGATCGTCAAATTCTACAACACCAAATGATTTTGGATCATCAACTTGGTATGCAAATACATAAGCGTTACTGTTATCTTTAGAAGTTGTTATGAGAG
>MDTC01026288.1_pt1 | contig 11911 bp, 8 predicted proteins | sample 811181 | NCBI WGS metagenome assembly MDTC01 (sample SAMN05326644, study PRJNA326480) | marine metagenome | isolation source: seawater | place: Pacific Ocean: North | collected 2011
CTACACGAATCAATTCTCCAAAAATAATATCACATGCGTCCTTGTGTTTAAGATCGCGAATCTTTTCATTCGTCTTTTTCTCATCTCCGCTATTTTTATCAAGCAAACTTTTATATTTTCTTTTATAAAAGTCCTTTGAATTTTTATAACCTTTCAAATCTTCAACAATCAGTGCAAAGATCTGTCCTACTGGCTTCATAATTTGATTTGTTAGATAGAATTTATAATCTGGTTTAATTGAATGCTCTCTAATATACGCCGGATGTTCAATCTTATCACCCTGAAGAATCTGTTCTCCACGCTTAACATCTTTTTCAATATAAGCATATGGAATACGGTCATTTGATTTAGGTTTGTTACCAGGATCACGTTCACCCATACGATCAGCCAATACCTTATGAGCAATCTGTAGAGGATTTTTATAATAACCTTTCAAACTCTTGGTAATTACTAACATATCCAGTGGAATTTTACCATCTAGAAGACGTTGGCATTCTTGTTTACAGAATTCAATAGCACGCGGAATATTGCGTTGATTCATAATAATATTGATAATACCACCATATACATGTTTTACAATATCTGCATTATCACGTCGTTTCAATACAATACCCATACTCTTTTGCTTATATGATTCAGGATCTTCTTCATAAAGATGTCCTACATATCGCTTCTTTGAGAACAAGATGAATGGCCAAAATGTCTTTTCATATTCCAGTTTATGAGGAGGTTTCAAAAAGTTCTGAATGTATTCTTCGGCTTCTTTACCGAGTTGAATACTCTTTACTAGTGCTTCTTTATTCTTTAGTAGATTACCATTTTCATCTTTAGGATTGAAATTAATAAAGATACTGTCTGTATCACCATATACAATCTTAGCACCATCAAATTGTTCTTCAACCTTTGTCTTTGCAAGATATAGTAGAGCACGACCCGTAGCTGTTGTACTTGCTGCAACATCAATATTACAAATAGGACTGGTTGGAGCACCCAATTGACCATAGAGAGAATTAGCAGTCATTTTATATGCCAACTGAAATCCATCTAGAACACTCTTTTTAAATGGATCTGGCTCAGTTTTAATCTTTTTACGTGTATCTTTACGTGCCTTCAATAGTTTTCTAAGAATACGTGGAATTACGTTCTTACTACCATCTAGCGGAGATACAAATCTACACGTTTTTTGTCCTACTTTCTTTTTACCTTTGCTTTTAATATTTGGATCAATCCATTCAAATACGTCATATGTAATATCGTTTACATCATAACCCATTTCATATAGTTTCGCCTTACCATCTTCACCTAAATACTGTGAATCAGTCACATAACTATCATGTGATAGATTTTCACTAATCATAGAACTAGGATAAAGAGACGAATAATCAAGAACAGTAACTGCTTCTTCCAGATAAATATTAGGATGAGGTTTCAATACAATTGCACCTTCATAACCACCATCATTATCAACTTGTTCCACTTCGGTTGGTGTAAATTTCAATTCACGTCCAGAGCCATCACCCATTTTACGAATATTTCTACGAATACTACGATTGGCTTCTTCTTTCTCAATCTTCAATACACGTAGTAGAAATCCTTCCTCTTTACATTGTTTTGATACCAATGAGAAGATTTTGATTCCTTGACCACGAAGAAAGATGAACGACAAAGGAACATAACAGACATTCGCCATACCAATATTATTTGTAATAATATCCAGCTTATTGATAATCGTAAGACATAAAGCACAATCTTGAACACAATATGTAGCAACAATACAACGCTTATCTGGACCTTGCTTTTGAAATTCAAAGATTTGTTTAGGACTTACATCGTCTTTTGCAAGTTGCCATTTCACCTTCTTTTTTCCTTCTTTAAACAATATATCTGGATTTAGTTTTTCTTCTAGCTCAATCCATCCACGATTATCAGTATGCTCTACACATACTTGTTTAATCTTTATTTTCTTTTCTAAATATTCCTTATCTTTATCAGAATTAGGATATTGAAGAGTAATATAGTTTCCTGGAATTAGAGTATTTGCACCTCTAATATACAATTTTTGTTGTTTTGTTTCTTTATCATATACGATATCTTCAACTTTATCATTGATAAAGGTTTCAGCAACGAAATCTAATTTATACGATACAAGATTATGGTCTCGTTGAATAACTTTCAATAAATCCATTTGAACACGACCGATTGTGGTGATATAATAGAGGAAGTTATCACCCAAAGCTGAAGAACTCAGTTTCTTTTCTTCAAGGAACGATTTTTTATGCTTCAAACGACCCATAGAAGTCAAGCACTTATGAATATTAAGTTCCTCTGCACGCTTTTGAATATACATAAAATCGAAGCCAAATATATTGTAACCAGTAATAACATCTGGATCCAATAGAGTCATAAATTCAGCCCATTTTTGAATTACTTCTTCTTCAGTTTTACATACTTCTACAACTGTGCCTGGAATAGGATCACATGTATTCAATGTAAGAATGTGCTTTAGAAATGGTTCTTTTTCACCATAACGTTGCACCACAGTTCCGATTTGAATAATTGGATCACCTTCAACAGGAGGAAATTGATGTTTAGGTTCATACTGATCCATAATATCACCTTCTTCTTCCGTTTCAGACTCATCCATATAGAACGGTTTTTTCTCTTTGGGAGGTTCAGTCAACATCGGGAATACGCGCACTAATTTACGAATGCGAGTATCGCGTGTAGTATCAATTTCAGGACAATATTTCTCTAGCACTCGCGCTATTTGTGATACAGACATATCAAAATAACTAAACACTCCTTCAATAAATTCATCACGTTCTTCTTGATTTTTTACATTCCTATGATGCATAGGTTCATATTCTTGGAAAAGTTCTCTAATATCATATTCATATTCACAATTATCAACCATATCACGAATATGTTGAATTACCTTTTTAATATGTGTCCGAATAATACTACCACAAGCTGTAAATGCTTTTTTACTTGGCTTGTAGTTTCCTCTAGTAAATACTGGACGAATATTATATTTTTTCTTAATTGTATCATCTTCAATAAAAGATTCTTCAATAATATCTTCAATCTGGCTTTTAATAAAGATATTACCGCTTGTACGAATAGTATCTTCATCAATTACATTTTTAATAATATCAATAGCAAGTAAGCTATAATTTTGTTGATTATTCATAAAATATACGGCATCTTTTGCAACTTTTTTAATTAAATTTTTATGAGGTTTCATTTCATCACGTGTAAATATTTTAGAAACATCTTGCAAATGAGTCTCTAAAGTATGACTTTTAACCTTTGTATCGTAATAAAATCCACGATAAAGCATCTGATATACAATCTTTATCTGTTCTTCACGAGACATCTTATTACATTTTAGTTTTTCATATACATCCATAATTTCAGAGGCTGTCTTTTTCATATCTTTACGCGCTAAGGGGAAATCACCATGATGGGAATCACATTCTATATCAAAGGACGCAATCAAGAATGGAGCTGCGTCACTACAGTCAATAGATTCAATATGTTTCCAATGAATCGTTGCATCTAATTGTGTTCGCGATGTTTTAGATACACCGAATGAGAATGTGTATTTTCCTTTCGGCAATTTAATCCACATAACAGGTTGAATATCTTTCTCGTGCATAAATCGGAGAAATGGTGGAATATTTGATTCGTAAATCTTATCAGTCCATATTTCCCCATGAAATCCATCATTTGCTTTAAACATATTTACTACTTTACTCATTGTTCGTTTGTTTGTAAATGTGAATTCAAGGAAAGGGAATAGCTTATTATCAGTAAAACCATAGAATTCTTTACGCTGTATTAGTCTACAATGAATGAAACTTGGATCACGTTCAGTGTTATACATTCTTTCACACAACGTTTCATGAATAACAGTTTCTAGATGACGACATTTCCCTTCAATCTGTTTACGTGATTCTCCCCATCGCTCTGGAACACGCACATAAAACTTCGGTTGAAATCCAGTTACGTGAACAGTTACTGATGTTCCTGTACGAGTAATACCAAACATGCGAATAACGTATTCATAAGTAATCTTCTTTTTTATTCGGCGTTCACCACCTTTAGTTTTATATTCAATTTCTTCTACTTCACGTTCATCACACTCGTGCCAGTCAATCAATCGAAGGCTAATAGTTGGGTTATTTTTAAACATTTTTTTTTGATTACCACGGAGTTGTTTCATCCATTCCATTTTTGTATGTATTAGTATTGATTTTAAATCTAGGGGCTAATTAGCTTTAAGCGATGGATGGAATTCTATTTTTTTTCAATTTTTTAACGGCTAATATAAAATCTGTAATTTATAATAATGAAAGACCTAACTGTATTCTTTCTTTTACTGGTTATACTAGCTGTATTTTATCTCTATTTAGAGCAAAAATCATTGCAAGTAATTTATATTGAAGCCTATAATGGAAAACGTTATCTTGTTCGCGATCAAAATGATAAAGAAGAAGCAGCTAAACTATTAGCTGATATTGCGTCAAATTGCCAAAAATTAGTTAATTACGTATATGAAAATAAAGAATCATTTTCGGATAAGAAACGTAAAACTGATATTGAACGTTTGTATAAAAACTTTAGAGCTGACGCCATTAGCGAAAGTTCACCAAATAATAATTACACTAGTTATTCTATTAATAAAGGTGAAAAGATTGTGTTTTGTTTAAGAAAAAAGAAAGGTAGTCATAAAAATGAATTAATGGATTTGAATACAATGATGTTTGTTGCTATTCATGAATTAGGACATCTTATGACTAAGTCAATCGGTCATACTCCTGAGTTTTGGGATAATATGAAATTTCTACTTGAACAAGGAATTAAAACAGAAGTGGATGTATATAAAAAACAAGATTTTGCAAATAATCCAGAAAAATATTGTGGAATGACTATAACAGATTCTCCTTTATATAACTAAAATTTTTATAATTCTAAAGAAGTCCTTATAGATATATTTCAATCATTTGTAAATCCATTTCATTTTTTTCATTTTATTTTTAATTTTTTCAATTCTTTTTTTTCGTTCCCCCCCCCTTTTTTTTTATACTTACTTCCTCCACCACCAAAATGATTACAAAATACTTACAAAAATACTTACAAAAATACTTACATTTTTCTAACTTAAATAAATTATACAACTATATATTATAACAATGGACGAACAAAAACGATATAAATGCAAGGATTGTGGAAAGGATTATAAACATCGTCAAAGTTTACGTAATCATATTAAATTAAAACATTCTTCAATTAAAAATACTACATTTCCACATTTTTCCACAATAAATCCACAAAACTCCACAAAAATACTTACATGTGAAAAATGCAATAAAACATTTTCAAGGATAGATAGCTTATTAAGGCATCAAAGGACTAATAAGAAATGCAGGGGAGAAAGCGAAAATCAAGGAATGATTACAAAAAAACAGCATTTAGAAGAGTTGAAACAACTAGAAAAGGATATAACTGCAAAAATAAAGGACGAACTTACTACACAATTCATGCAAATGATTCAAAAAGAATATCAACCAAAGACATTGAATATCGTTAATAATACGGGCATTGGAACACAAAATAACATTACTATCGTTCAACTAGGAAAAGAAGATGTTTTAGGAACATTAACACAAAAGGAAAAATTAAATATACTAAATGAAAGATATCAATCTGTTCTTGAATTAGTAAAATTAATGCATTGTAGCGGAAAGTATCCACAGTTTAATAATTCGATTATAAGTAATCTAAAATCAGAATTTGCTTTGACTTATGATGAAAATGATAAACAATTTATAACTAAAAAGAAAAATGAATTATTAGATGATATTGTTTCACACAGAACAGCTGATGTTGAAGAAATTTTAGAGGAGAATAAAGGCAAAGTTTCCAAGCAAACCAACAAGAAAGTCAAAGAATTAATTGAAATCCTAGATAAGGACGATATTACAGAGGAAGATACTGAATTTATTAAAAAGTATAATACAAAAATAATGACGACGATTTACGATAATCGTAAAGAGTTAAAAAAGAAAATAATGGACTTAAAAGTCTGATTTTTTTAATTTGAGGTTAATATGGATTCCTTTCTTTCACGGAAGATCAATTCCATAATAACACGATTTGATTTAGAGTTACTGTGAAATACAGGCATAGATGGAAGTGTATATAATGGTGTATTATCGACTAAATTGATTTCAATTCCTTCATCGAGTGTAATTGTATTTGCAGCAATCTCAGTAACTTCTCCTATAATAGAACCTTTAGGTGTATATAAAATAGTTCCACGTTTTACAATTTCACCACTAGAACTGTCTGTAATACGTTTTGTAATTCCTTCTGCTTGTATATCGTTTGCACTAGCAGCGCTTGAATTTTTATCAACAGTTAATGAAGTAACACCACTTAATTTAGCTCCATTTATTGAAATTTCGGTTCTTCCAGCTTTATAATATAATGGTTCATCAGCAACTAAAGTAACTGTAGGTGTTGCACTTAATACAATATCTGTTCCAGAAGTGCTACTAACTGTTCCAATTAAAGTTCCATCTCTGGTAAAAATTTGTTCATCGGCAAAAATAGCAACATTGTGTATAGTTTGATCGGTTGTAATTGTTGCTGATGAAATACTTTGAAACGTAACAGCTGTGCCATTCTCAATTTCTAGTTGTTTTAGGGAGCCTCTTGTAACTTCACCATCTTCATTCATAAATCTAGCAACAATATTACGAATAGAACCTTTTTCTGTTCCAGTTAGGCGACCAATGTAATTAGATTTTAAATGATATTTCATGATTTGGTTAGCACCGCTGCTACTTATATTTTCGTTAGGGATAACAAAACGATTACGGAAATTGCTGTTGTTAGATATACTTCTTTCATTCATAAAATCAAAATCAACAACAAGATACATATTTCCAGTTCCTGATAAAGCAGGATTATTAATAGTTAATGATTCAAGAAAGACATCAACATCTTTGGCGAAGTTTAATGTATCCTTTAAATCGTAAGTGACTGTATCCCAATAAACACCTGATGTAGTTCCTTTTACGAGAGGTGCGTGGCCAGTTCCTGTATCTAAAATTACTGTAAATACTTTTTCTTCTGATTCTGGAGCAATACGAACATTTTCACCAACAATCATTTGTTCTTCTGGTTCATCTTCAGTTAAAGCATCCTTTAATCCAGTAAGAGTTTCAATTAAATTTTGCATAACAGCATTGTTTTGAACGGCTAATACTTGTGGAGATTGTTCTACTTCTTCTATTACTTCTTCTTCCTCTTCTTCTTCTACTTCTTGATTGACTGGTGCTAATCCAATACGATTTGCTTGTGATGCATCTGGAATATCCATAATTACAGTTTCTATCTTATTTGCATTTGAGTTTGTTGCATCAACAGGTAATTGGTTAAATTTATTATCAAATGGTGTATTTTGATTAAATTCTCCATTATCAAGTGGAACGTTATCTCTAGAAATCACAGAAAGAATTTTATCTGCTTCTTTTACAATATGTCTTGATTTTGCCTCAGATTCAGCTTTATCATCGGCTTTACTTACGTTTTCTCTCCATTCACGTTGTTGTTCTTCAATAGTTTTTACTGAATCGGCTGAATTTGAATATCCTCTTGAATTTTCTAATTCTTGTAATCTTTCTTGGAAATCTTGAGGAGCATTATTACCGTTTTGTTTATTATTTGTTACAATTTGAGCTCTTTGTGGATCACTTTCTCTTTCATAGAGAGATTGTAATAATTCTTCATCATTTCCTGTAAATGCACTATCAAAAGCCATTCCTAGTGGATCTTCATTACCAACACTTAATGGTTCAATCTTAGTTGTTGTTACGTTTTGTTTTTGTGTTTTTTGTTTGGAATTACGAAGCATAGGTTGATCTTTTGAGATTAGATCTAATAAATATGGACCTGTTTTTGTGACGGTCAAAGCATTTAATTCACGAATAGTGCTTCCAGACATTCCATGATGTTTATAAACCATACCCATCATTTTTTTTAAAACTTTACGATATTTAGGGTCTTTATCTATATTTATTTGTTTTTTATTACTGATTACATTCTTTATGTAACCGTAAATTTCATCTACGTTCGAACGAGATAAATATTGCGATTGTTCCATATCTTTTCCTTATATTATACAACGCATACTTTTTTTTATAAGAAAAATCTTTAATTGAAAAAAATGAAATTATATTAATATTCTTTGTAATCAAATCATTCATATTCTTTGTAATCAAATCATTCATATTCTTTGTAATAAAAGACAGCCCGTAATTTCTCCATTTTATCATCTGGAATTAAATTATTCATAATAGAATATTTTTTACCTTCAGCCATACTCTTAAGAAAGTATATACAATACATACCACATTCGGAGTATTTATATTGATGACGTAATGTATTATAGTGAACCGTTGTTGGAACACCCCTCATTTCGTTTTGTTCTTTTAATCTATTAATCAATGTTTGAATTTCATTTACTGGTGTATATCCATATGAATCAAAATATACAATACAACCCTTTTTAAAGTCGGCATACATACAAACCCAGTGACTTCCATCTTTGTAGTGAGGATCTAAATTAAATACAATACCTAGTCTATGTTTTTTTGACTTAATAAAATTTTTAACATTAAATTTACATAATTCGTTTGTAACACATTTATTATTCTCTAATTTGGTATCAAAATCAATTGGAACAGCTCCTAAAAACATAAAATCATTATATTTATCTTCTAATTGATTGCATACATTTTCTATATTAGATGTAGACAACCATTCATTTTTATTTGAGTTCCATGAACTTGGATATACTGGCTTTAAATCATCATCTAATTCATTCATATTTTTAAAATAGGTATCTTTCCAACATCTTTCATCATTACAATTTTCTTTAAAAGCCTTATGTAATGCATTCCATAATTCACGTCTACTTTTCTTTTTTAATTCTCGTAAACTTACATTTCCTAGTATTTTATTACCCTTATTTATTTTGTTATGATTTTTGATCATATTGATTAATGTATCTTTATCAAAACAAGACACGGAATCATCTTCTTTATGTGGAGCACAAACCTTTTTCATCCTTTTTTTTGTCTTCTTAACGTCAATCCTAGAATTCATAATTATCTACTATATAAAGAGAAATTATAGAATAACAATTTATAGTTATAGTATGAATTATTTACATAAATCATACCGTACATTTAAAGGTAAACGCAAATATCCATGGTTATATCGCCGCGAAGATGTATTAGATGATACTATATCATTTAGTGAATTATTTGATAAAGAATTCGAAGAACAAGTTGAAACATTAATCGGCGAATGGATTAACGATGATTATTTTATTATATCTTTTCTAGGACGTGGGACGTTTTCTCTTGTTTATATGACTTACTCCATAACAAAAAAGGATTTTGTTGTATTAAAACTAATTTTACCATGCTATAATCAAGAAGGTAAATATGAAAGAGATATAATAGAAGAAATATTACAGCACAATAGCCAATTTCCATATCAAATATTTAAATGGAAAAAACATCCTAGAGTAATATTTATTGAACAACCGTGCTATGGTATTCCTATGGCGGATTTAGTTAAAAGAGAAGACTACCCAAGCTTACCAATAGACACAATTATTACATTCTTCTATCACTGTTTAACACAGATAGATAGTCTTCATGAGTCAAATATTATTCATACAGATATCAAATTAGACAATATATTAAGTTCGTATACTACTGATTATATAAAAGACATTCAAAATTGGTTTTTATCTAAGAAACCAATTAACTGGATTCACGGTCATGCTCAATTTAATAAATCTCAAAACAGTTTACGAAGAATAAATTGGTCCTGGGATAAATGTTTACGTGTAGCAAAAAAAGAGTTTAAAACATTTTTCTTACGAGAATATTCAATTTTTAAGAAAAAACGTAACGATAAAAAATTGGCTGAATTAGAGAACGTTAAAGAAGTAGAAGATTTTGATACCTATAAATCGGACTCTTTAGCAGAAGTAAATCACGATTTTATTATTGATATGACAGAAACACCACATGCAGCTATTATTGATTTTGGAAATTCTATTATAGACGATGAAATTGAACCAGACGATATATGTTATGAAAATTATAGACCTCCGGAAAATATGATTCGCCTAGAAATAACAAAAAAATCCGATATATGGTGCATGGGTTGTATATTCTATGAAATGTTAACTGGTAAATTCTTATTTGATTTTGAAACAGAAACGAATAGTAATACTGTTAATATTATTACTTTACAAGAACATACTGAAGAAACAGATTATGAAGATCGTAAAGATAGTAAAGATAGTCTATATAGTATAGATAGTATTAATAGTTCCGAAAGTACAGATGGTCAACGTCAAAATCTTGTAGAAATTTACAACGTATGTTCTTCAGAAGAAGAAGAACGCATAGATAATATTAAAAATTTACTACAGCAACATTCCATATTTAAAATAGATGAAAGTATTCTACAATTGATTAGTGAAATGTTAGCGTCTATGTTAGATTGTGTTCCAAATACAAGAAAACACGCATGCGAAATTTTAAAAATGAATTTATTTAAACCTTTTGTTTACGATAATCTGCAATCTATAGATATAGAAGTATAAATTAACACAAAAAATATACATAATTTAGTGTGTTTAAATTTCATAAAAAAAAAACTTGAAAAAGATATAAAAGAAATGTCTGTTGCTCAAGCTCAAAATACTGTTGTACTTCCTAGTGAAAAAACTTTAAGTCAAGCGTTTAAACTTGCCTTAAAAATCGGTAAGCAAATTGATTGCTACTTCTACTTAGATTCCTGTGCCGGAAATGTTAAAATTGTAACATATGAAGGCGACAAGATCCTTTACAAAAATAATGAAGAACATACTTCACCCATCAAAAATACATACAAAGTTGAAAACGAATATTTAGTTGTTACTGAAAACACAATCTATATTCTTTCAACAAATACTCCTATTGTAAAAAGCTAACTTTAGCAAGTAATTTTAATTTTTTACTATTTAACAATTGTTATATACAATATAACAGACTATTACACATTTAGACGTAGACTATAGAAAATGTCTACTATAATCATAACATTTTTACAACATTTTACGAACTATATTTTTGTAAAAATACTAAGTTTTATAGTAATGACGACTATTTTGATTACATTTGTTCTACTTTTATATCTATTATTGGTGTATTGTGTACTTATTAAAATAAAGTTTTTTAGAGAACTACTAAAAGAGTTTGGACTACCTATACCTATAGAATATCGTGAACTCGATAAAGATAAATAATGTTAGAGGGTTTACGAGGAAGTTCAGTATTATATTCACAAAATTTTGATAAAGAAGAATTTTTCTATTTAAAAAGTGATTTTATTAATCATCTTTATCATTATCATAAAAATGGAGGATTTATATCTATTATTGTAAAATACTTATCTGAAATATTCTTTTCGGTTTCTAGCTTTATTAGTATTACCTTTCTCTGTTTTTTTGTAAATTATGATATTTTACTAGGATTAAGCAAAACCGATGATCCTATTACTATGGATGAAATTGTTGATATTCCTAGTATTTATGATATACCTATTATTTATCTTATATTTTCAATCATATATGGCGCGTATTTGTTTATTAAATTAATTAAAGCATTTGATATTTTTGTATTGAATTATAAGATTAAGGGATTTTTAACAGAAAAATTAAATGAAAACGAAACCGAGATTTGTTCGCTTTCATGGAAAGAATTGCTGGTTAGATTACAGCAAATATATAAAACGAAAAATATTAATCCATATACAATTGCATCTCGGATACAAA
>MDTC01073976.1_pt1 | contig 11910 bp, 7 predicted proteins | sample 811181 | NCBI WGS metagenome assembly MDTC01 (sample SAMN05326644, study PRJNA326480) | marine metagenome | isolation source: seawater | place: Pacific Ocean: North | collected 2011
ACCGCCAGCGTGCGCCCGTCGCGATCCTCGAGGGTGCCCGTGAGCCAGTGCGCCTCCCGCCCGGCCCGGAGCACGTCCACCCGGACCCGCATCGGCACCAGCGGGATCGGCCGGAGCAGGTCCACGGTCAGCCGGAGCAGGTCGAAGGCATCCGCGTCCTCGCCGTGGGTCGCCAGCGCCCGCGCGAGCAGGCCCGAGGGCGGCCCGCCGTGCTGCAGCTGGGCGCTCCACGGCCCGATGGTCAGCGCCGTGGGCACGAAGAGGGCGCCGTCGGGCAGGTAGAGGGCGTCGGGGAGGGTCATGGGGGCTCCGGCTCCCGCTGTAGCCGCTCGTCGCCGACCCGCCTCACCCCAGCGCGCCGATCCCCCGGCCCTGCAGCACGGCCTTGATCTCGTCGAGGATCGCAGGATCGTCGATGGTCGCGGGCACCTTGGCCTTGCCGGTGTCGACCTGCTCGCGGAGCGTGCGGCGCAGGATCTTGCCGGAGCGGGTCTTGGGCAGGCGCTGGACCACGACCGCCTGGCGGAAGCAGGCGATGGGGCCGATCTGGGCGCGCACCGCCTGGACCAGCTCCTGCTCGAGCGCCTCGGCGCTGATGTCCGCGCCGTCCTTGAGCACGACGAGACCGAAGGGGATCTGACCCTTGAGGTCGTCGTGGATACCGATGACCGCGCACTCGGCGACCGCCGCGTTGGCCGCGACGACCTCCTCCATCTCGCCGGTGGACAGGCGGTGGCCCGCGACGTTGATGACATCGTCGGTGCGGCCGAGGATGTGCACGTAGCCGTCCTCGTCGAGGTAGCCGCCGTCGGACGTGTGGTAGAAGCCCGGCCAGGGATCGAGGTAGGACGCCCGGAATCGAGACTCGTCCTCCCAAAGGGTCTGCAGCATGCCCGGGGGCAGCGGGCGCTTGATGACGACGGCTCCCTGCTCGCCGGGGTCGGCTTCGCTGGCGTCGGGGCGCAGCACGCGCACGTCCCACCCGGGGATGGGCACCCCCGCCGAGCCCGCCTTGCCGGGCAGGTCGTCGAGGCCGAGGGGGCGTCCGACGATGGGCCAGCCGGTCTCGGTCTGCCACCAGTGGTCGACCACGGGCACGTCGACCAGGCCCTCCAGCCACTCGAGGGTGGAGGGGTCGAGGCGCTCGCCCGCAAGGAAGAGGGCGCGCAGGCTGGACTGGTCGTAGCGGCGCATCAGCGCGGCGTCCGGGTCCTCCTTGCGCACCGCGCGGAACGCCGTGGGGGCGGTGAAGAACACGTTGACCTGGTACTGGTCGATGACCCGCCACAACGCGCCGGCGTCCGGCGTCCGCACGGGCTTGCCCTCGTACATGATGGTCGTACAGCCGTACATGAGCGGGCCGTAGACGATGTAGCTGTGGCCCACGACCCAGCCGACGTCGCTGCCGGCCCAGTAGACGTCGCCGGGCTGCACGCCGTAGACCTGCTCGAGCGAGGTCATCAGCGCGACCGCGTGGCCGCCGTGGTCGCGCACGACCCCCTTGGGACGGCCGGTCGTGCCCGAGGTGTAGAGCACGTAGAGCGGGTGGGTGGCGGGCACGGGGACCGGATCGACCGGGTCGGCATCGGCGAAGGCCTGGGCCCAGGTCAGGACCTCCATCGAGGTCTGCAGCGGCGCCTGCTCCCGGGGGAGCACGACGGTGTGCACCGGGGGATGATCGGACTGGGCGATCGCGGCCTCGACCAGCGGCAGGTACGGGATCACCCGCTGGATCTCGATGCCACAGGTGGCGGTCAGCAACACCTTGGGGCGGGCATCGTCGATGCGCACGGCGAGCTCGTTGGGCGCGAAGCCACCGAAGACGACGCTGTGCACGGCGCCGATGCGGGCGCAGGCGAGCATGGCGATGGCCGCCTCGGGCACCATCGGCATGTAGATGATGACCCGGTCGCCTTGCTCGACGCCCAGCGCGCGCAGGCCGCCCGCCACCCGGGCGACCTCGTCGCGGAGCTCGCGGTAGGTGTAGCGGCGGGACTGACCGCTGACCGGGCTGTCCCAGATGAGCGCGTCCTGGTCGCCGCGACCGTGGTCGACGTGGTGGTCGAGGCAGGCCTCGGCGGTGTTGAGGTGCCCGTCGGCGAACCAGCGCTCGACGCCGTCGACGTGGGTGAGCGCCTTGCTGGGCGCCCGGGTCCACGGCACGCGCTTCGCCTGCTCGAGCCAGTAGCCTTCGGGGTCCTCGCTGGCTCGGGTCCAGGTCTGTCGCCAGGACATGTCTCCCTCCTACAGGAACATCGCGAACTGGGTGATGAACTCGTTGGCCCGGCTCTCGACGGTCGGGTCGGCCCCAGCAGCGTAGACCGGGCGGTTGCGCCAGTGGGTCGTGATCTTGACGTGGTGGCCCTCGATGAACCAGTTCACCCCCGCTTCTGGCGCGACCATCGGAGAGCCCAGCGCCTCCATGATCGAGAACTGGGTGGTCGCATAGGGCTGGATCTGGATGCCGCCGGGGCGCCCGGGAAGCAGGAAGCCCGCCTGGGCGTAGACGTGGTGGCCCGTGCCGAGGATCGGGTAGGCATTGCCCGCTCCGTTGAAGCTCGACCCGCCGGCGCCGATGTTCATGATGCCGACGTTGCGGACATTGTCGGGCCCGAAGTCGTGGTACCAGTAGCCGACGTACGCGGTGAACGCCGCGCCGTCCTCACCCACCGGCTGATCGGCGAAGACGTCGATTCCAAGCGCCACCTGGTCGATCGGCGTGAGCTCGCCGGCGCTGTCCGCGGTGGCGCTGCCCTTCGGGTGGTAGTGCCAGCCCAGCCCGATGTTGAACACCGACTTCTTGCCCAGGTAGGTGCCGACCTTGTACGGCAGGAGGTCCGACTCCTTCTCGTCGAGGTGCAGCTCGACGTAGCCGGCGGTCGCCAGGGTGTCGGCCTGGGGGTTGTACTCGCCGGGCCCGTCCGGCGCCGGGGTGGTGCTGGGGGTGAACGGCTTGTTCAGCGCCACGCGGTACTGGAAGCGGCCCTTGTGCCCCTTGGCGAACAGTCCCATCATCCGCGCGAACTGATCCGTGCGCTCGATGGTGGTCCAGTTGGAGATCGGCGCGTCGAGGGCGAGGAAGTTGAGCGTGCTCGCATTCGCCAGGCGGCTCACGCCGTTGAAGTAGTGCAGGCCTGCGCCCAGGGTGATGACGCCTTCCTTGTCCAGGGTGTAGCTGGCCCACAGATCGTGGATGTAGAGCTGGGGCTTGCGCGCATTGTTGAACGTCTGGTTGTTGATGCCGAAGTGGAACAGGAACTGGGTCTTCGGGAACGGCTGGGCGACGACCAGTCCGCGCGCCCGGCGAATGCCGATGTCCACGGCCAGATCACGGTCATTGCCGTTCACCTGGGTGTCGGGATTCATCTCCATCGCCCGGACCCACAGCTGTTGCCAGGCGATGAACCGCACCCACTGCTCGCCGTCCGCGTCGAAGTCGTGCTTCATGGGCTTGTAGCTCTTGCGCTCCGCCGGTCCGGGCCAGCCGGGGGACGGCAGGCCGCCCTTCGCATCGTCGGTGGCGGACTCGGCCTCCGCGGGCGGGTCTGCGGCGAGGGCCGGGCCGGCAGCGAGGGAGAGGCTCGTGGCGAGGAAGAGCGCGGACACAGGGCGGATCTCGAGCATGGCGACCTCCGGGGACGCGTGGGGCGGTCAGTGGGAATCAGGACGAGGGATCAGTGGTCAGAGGCCTCACCGGCACCGGTCGGCAGGCGGATGGACTCGACCATCTCCTGGACGGACTCGGGGGGCCGAGGGGTGGCCAGGGACACGCCGATGGTGACGACGAAGTTGACCAGCATGCCGACGGTGCCGATGCCCTCGGGGCTGATGCCGAGCAGCTGATAGTCGGCGGGGATCCCACCGAACTTGAAGAGCACGATGTAGATGGTCGTAAACGTCAGGCCGGTCAGCATGCCGGCGATGACACCCTCGCGGTTGGCCCACTTGGTGAAGATGCCGAGCACGATCGCGGGGAAGAAGCTGGACGCGGCCAGGCCGAAGGCGAACGCGACCACCTGGGCGACGAAGCCGGGCGGGTAGATGCCGAAGTAGCCGGCGATGAGCACCGCGACGGCAGCGGAGAACCGGGCCGCCATGAGCTCGCCCTTCTCGGAGATGGTCGGCCAGAAGGTGCGCTTGAGCAGGTCGTGGCTGATGGAGGTGGACACGACCAGCAGCAGACCGGCGGCGGTGGACAGGGCCGCAGCCAGGGCGCCCGCGGCGACCAGCGCGATGACCCAGGCGGGGAGCTGGGCGATCTCGGGGTTGGCGAGCACCATGATGTCGCGGTCGATGTACAGCTCGTTCGTGCCGTCGGACAGGGCGTTGGCGACGAGGCGCTCGCCGCTCGCGCCACGGGCGACGCCCTCCATCTCGGCGAGGAACTGGGGCTTGCCCTCGAAGGCGTTGCCGGCGGTGTACTGCACCTTGCCGTCGCCGTTCTTGTCGACCCAGGCCAGCAGCCCCGTCTCCTCCCAGCGGCGGAACCACTCGGGCAGCACCTTGGCCTGCTCTTCCCCAGCATCGACCGTCTCTTCGGTGTAGTGGGCGTCGCTCACGGTGGCGATGAGGTTGGTGCGGGCGAAGGCGCCGACCGCGGGGGCGGAGGTGTAGAGGATGGCGATGAAGAGCAGCGCCCAGCCGGCGGAGATCCGCGCGTCCTTGACCCTGGGCACCGTGTAGAAGCGCACGATGACGTGGGGCAGGCCCGCGGTGCCGACCATGAGTGCCGCGGTGATGGCGACCATGTCGATGGTGCCCTTCTTGCCCTCGGTGTAGGGCGCGAACCCGAGCTCGGCGTGCAGGCCGTTGAGCTTCTCGAGCAGGCTCACGCTGTCGCCACCCGCGATCACCGAGCCCACGTCGCCGGCGAGCAGACCGCCGAAGCCGAGCTGGGGGATGGGGTTGGCGGTCAGCAGGATGCTGATGAAGATCGCCGGGAGCATGAACGCGAAGATGAGGATGCAGTACTGGGCGACCTGGGTGTACGTGATGCCCTTCATGCCGCCGAGGACGGCGTAGAAGAACACCAGGCACATGCCGATCACGACGCCGGTGGTGATGTCGACCTCGAGGAAGCGCGAGAACACGACGCCGACCCCGCGCATCTGACCCGCCACGTAGGTGAACGAGACGAAGATGGCGGCGACGACAGCGACGACGCGCGCGACGCTCGAGTAGTAGCGATCACCCACGAAGTCGGGGACCGTGAACTTGCCGAACTTGCGCAGATACGGCGCGATCAACAGGGCGAGGAGCACGTAGCCGCCGGTCCAGCCGAGCAGATAGACGCTGCCGTCGTAGCCGGCGAAGCTGATGATCCCGGCCATGGAGATGAACGACGCGGCGCTCATCCAGTCCGCGGCGGTGGCCATGCCGTTGGCAACGGGATGAACGCCGCCACCGGCGACGTAGAACTCCTTGGTGGAGCCCGCGCGGGACCACACGGCAATGGCGATGTAGAGCAGGAAGCTCGCTCCGACGATGAGGAAGGTCCACATCTGCACGCTCATGGCGCACCTCTCCTGTCGCGGCCGGGGCTGCCGCGGGATTCAGCTGGGTGGAAGGCCCGGGCGACCGAGCCGAATGGGCTCGTTCAGTCGGAGAGACCCGACGACTTCTCGATGCGGTTCATGATGATGACGTAGGCGAAGATCAGCACGACAAAGGTGTAGATGGCGCCTTGCTGGGCAAACCAGAATCCGAGCGGGAAGTGGGTCCCCGGCAGGTTCATCTGATCGAGGAACGGCGCGAACACAATGCCCGCGCCGTAGGAGACCAGTGCCCAGATGACCAGCAAGATGCCGACCACGGTCAGGTTGGTCCGCCAGTAGGCATGGTGCTTCTGCTCGTCGCGCATGTGGTCCGCGCGGGCGGCCTCAGCCTGATCGTGGGCAGCCTTGGCCGCCGGGTCCAGCGCGTCGTCGGGATCGGGGGTGGACACGGGGCCTCCTTGCTCAGTCTGCGCGTTGGCGCAGGCGATCGGGTTGAATCACTTCGAGGATCTCGTCCACGACAGACGGATCGGCGATGTCAGCGAGGTCGTCGTCGCTCGGGCGGGTCCCGCCGTCGCAGAGGTGGCGCAGGACCCGGCGCAGCAGCTTGCCGGTGCGGGTGCGCGGCAGGCCCGACACGAACCACACCCGGCCGGGGGTGGCGATGGGGCCGATGGCCAGGCGGAGCTGCTCGACGAGGGCGGCGCGCAGGTCGTCCGCGGGGGTCGTGGCCCAGGGGGCGGGCACGATGAAGACCGTGATCTGCTCGCCACCGTCGGGCAGCGCGGTCGCGACCACCGCCGCCTCGAGCACGGCGTCGTGGGCGCACAGGGTGTCCTCGAGCTCGGCGGGGCCGAGGCGGTGGCCCCCCACGGTGAGCACGTCGTCGACGCGTCCGGTGATGGCGAAGTAGCCCTCGGCGTCGCGGTGGGCGCCGTCGCCGGTGACGAAGAGGCCCGGGTGCGGGTGGTAGGTCGCGAGGTAGGCCGCGTGGTCGCCGTACAGGGTGCGCGCCTGGCCCGGCCAGGTCCCCGCGATGGCGAGCACGCCGCTCCCCTCCCCTTCGATCCGGCGGCCATCGCGGTCGAGGAGCACAGGTCTGACGCCGAACATCGGCCGACCGACGTAGCCGGGACGGGCCGGGAGCGCCCCGGGCAGGTTGGCGAGCATGGCCCCGCCGGTCTCGGTCTGCCACCAGGTGTCGACGATGGGGCAGCGGCCGCCGCCGACCTCCTGGTGCAGCCACTGCCACAGGTCCGGCTCGAGCCGCTCGCCGACCGAGCCGAGCACCCGCAGGGAGGTGCGCAGGGATCGGGCGAGGACCGCGTCGCCGGCGGCGCGCATGCAGCGAAGGACCGCGGGGGCGGTGTAGAGCGTGGTGGCCTGGACCGCGTCGATGAGGGCGCCGAGCCGGCCGCGATCGGGGCGTCCGGGGTGGCCCTCCACCAGCACGGTCGTGATGCCGGCGGTGAGCGGGCCGTAGAGCGCGTAGGTGTGGCCGGTGATCCAGCCGAGGTCGGCGGTGCAGAGGTGCACGTCGCCGGGGCGCAGGTCGAAGAGGTAGCGGAAGGTCGTGCAGGCCCAGACCAGGTAGCCCGCGGTCGTGTGCACCATGCCCCGCGCAGCACCGGTCGAGCCGCTGGTGTGCATGATGAAGAGCGGGGCCTCGGCGGGCTGCCACACGGCCGGGCAGGCGACCCGGTGGCGCTGCAGCTCGGTCTGCAGCCAGTGATCGCGGCCGGCGGTCATGGAGACGGGCACGGCCTGATGGCGATCGACCAGCACGCAGCGCACCTGGGAGAGCCCGGCGACCGCCTGGTCGACCCGGCGCTTGAGCGGCAGCACCTGGCGATCCCAGGGAGCGGCGTCGGCGGTGACGATGAGCTCGGCGCCGACGTCCTCGATGCGCTCGCGCAGGGTCTCGGCGGAGTAGGCCGGGTTGACCACCACGTGCACGGCGCCGATCCGGGAGCAGGCGAGCATCACCGCGGCGGCCTGGGGGGTGGTGGGCATGTAGACGACCACGCGATCGCCGCGGCGCACCCCCCGGTGGACCAGCGCGTTCGCGATGCGACCGACCCGGGCCTTGAGTTCGGCGAAGGTCCAGGTGGTCAGCGTGCCGTCGGGAGCGGCGCCGATGATGGCGGCGCGGTCGGGGTGGGTGCGGGCGTGGCGATCGACCGCGTTCACCGACGCGTTGAGGCGCCCGCCGGAGAACCAGGTGACCTCGCCGTGGCCGTCGTCCTCGACGATGTTGGCCGGCGCGTGGAACCAGGTGAGCGCGCTGGCCTGGTCGCGCCAGAAGCCGTCGGGATCGTCCAGGCTGCGGGCGAGCAGCGTCTCGTACTCCTGCGGACTCTGGACGCGGGAGCGAGCACGCGCAGCAGCGCTGGGGGGGACGAGCGACATCGGGCCTCGGGGTTGCGGTGGAGGAAAGCAACCGCCGTGCCAGGGTCTCGACACCGTGCCAAACGGCATCGTCACCGTACGAAACACGACCGGTGGGTAGGAGCGTGACAGGTGGGTGTTACGGAACGGAACACCCACACCCGATCAGCGCTTGCGGGGGATCCCGAGCCGGCTGCGGCGTTCCCACAGGGTCTTGCGGCTGATCCCCAGGCGCTTGGCGATCTCGGTCTCCGACAGCTCGCCCTCGTGGGCCTGCACGAAGCGCACGAAGTAGTCGTCCAGGCTGCCCTCCGGCTCCGGCAGGGAGGTGTCGGCCTCGGTCGCCCTCGGAGCCGCCAGACCGAGCTCGTCCGCGGTGATGGGACCCTCCCCATCATGAAGGATCACCGCCCGCTCCAGCGCGTTCGCCAGCTCCCGCACGTTCCCCGGCCAGTCGTACGCCCGCATGGCCGGCAGCACGTCCGGGGCGAGGGTGAGCCCGGTGCGTCCCATCGCCTCCGCCGAGCGCGCGAGCAGGGCGTCGGCCAGGGGCACCAGGTCGACGTCGCGATCCCGGAGCGGCGGCAGGCGGATCTCGACGACCCGCAGGCGGAAGTAAAGGTCCTGCCGGAAGGATCCCTCGGCGCACATGGCCTGCAGATCCCGGTGGGTCGCGGCCAGCAGGCGCACGTCCACCTTGCGGGTGCGGCTGCTGCCCACCGGTCGCAGCTCGCCCTCCTGGAGCACCCGGAGCAGGCGCGCCTGGGCAGCCAGGGGCAGCTCGCCGATCTCGTCGAGGAAGAGCGTGCCCTGGTGCGCCGCCTCGAACAGCCCGCGTCGGGCCTGGGCAGCGCCGGTGAACGCCCCCTTCTCGTGACCGAACAGCTCGCTCTCGACCAGGTTCTCGGGGATGGAGGCGCAGTTGACCGCGACGAAGGGCGCCTGGGCCCGGCGGCTGCGGGCGTGCATGGCGCGTGCGACCAGCTCCTTGCCGGTGCCCGACTCCCCCAGGATCAGCACCGTCGCCGGGGTGGGCGCGGTCTTGTCGATCCGCGAGAAGACCGCCTTCATCCCTTCACACTCGCCGATCATGCCGTCGACGGCGAAGGCCTTGCGCACGTCGGACTCCAGCGCCCTCGCCGTGCGCCCCAGCCGCGCCTCGCGCAGGACGCGCTCCACGCACAGGGCGAGCTCGTCCGGATCGAAGGGCTTCGACAGGTAGTCGACCGCACCCCGCTTCATCGCCTCGACCGCGCTCGAGATGGAGCCGTAGGCGGTCATCACCACGACCGGCACCGGAGCGGCGCGCTCGATGAGCACGTCGCCGGGCTCGCCGGGCAGGCGCAGGTCCGTGAGCACGAGATCGACGTCGGCGAGCCCGGCCTCCATGGCCTCCGCCACATCGCCGGCCAGGGTGACCTCGTGCCCATGCCGGCGGAGCACGCGGCGAAGCTCCATGCGAATGGTCGGTTCATCCTCGACGATCAGGACGTGACTCATCGGATGGGCTCCTCGGGCGGCCCGGGAGCGGGTCCGCCGACGCCGCGAGCATAGTGCAGGCTCGCGGCGCCAACCCACGATGGTGGGGTTGCGGTGGCACGGGATCCGGCGGACTCTGCCCGCGGAGGACTGCATGATCGCGCTGCTTGCGACCCTCGCTGCGCTCGCTGCACAGCCCGGCCCATTCGAGGCGTCCCTCGACCCAGGCCGCCTCGCCGAGCTCCAGCAGGAGATCTGCGACGTCGCCGAGCGCTGCCGAGGCCAGTGGCCCGTCCCCGAGGTGATGTCGCTGCAGGACGCGCGCGCGGTCGGTCGCGAAGAGCCGGCCATCGCCGTCCGACGCTACCAGGGCCGCGAGCTCACCGCCGAAGAGGAGGCGTGGACCCGAGAGGTCATGGACCAGCGGCTGCACGGCGGTGTGTTGGGGAACTACTTCCGCCAGTCCGACCGGATCGCGCTGATCGCCGATGCCACGCAGCAGCTCGCCGAGGCCAGGCTGCTCGACGCCAGCTCCACCCGTGCGCTCCACGAGTGTGTCGTCATCCACGAGCTCGCCCACGCGCTGCAGGGACCCCACGTCGAGCTGTCGCGCACGCGGAGCCGCATGACGACGCAGCTGATCCTGCTCGAGGCCCACGCCACCCTCGTGACCCGGGAGGTGTGTGGCCGACACCACCCCGGCGTCGACGTCCACGCGCTCATGGACGTGATCACGGACACCGAGCTGGCCGGATCAGGCGGCGCCGCCGCGGGGATGCGGGCCCACTTCGGCTACGGCCCCGGCGCCCGCTGGCTCTCCGATCAGCTCGACGTCCACGGCGAAGCCTACGCGTGGACGCTCCTGAACGACCCGCCCCTCACGACGCTGGAGCTGGAGGCCTACGCCCGCGAGCAGCTCCCCGCCGCGTGGCGCGCTCCCGGCCTCGCGGCGTTCGTTCACGACGAGGTGGACCGACGCCAGCCCGACCCGCTGTGGCAGCGTCGTTCCGGGGTGACGACCCTGTCTGACGCGCTCTGGGCGGTCGAGGCGCCTCCCGGCCTCGACCGCTCGGCGTGGGCGGAGGCGCTGGGCCCCAGGCACCCGACGGTGCTCCCGATCCCCGTCGCCGGGTTCGCCGAGGTGGGCGTCATTCCCGAGCAGCGGCTGTACACCGCCGCTACGTACTGGTTCGAGGACCCGGAGCATGCCCGGGCCGCCATGGCCGCTCGCCGGCGCCGTGTCGACGAGCAGCGCGGGGAAGCCGCAGCGGCGGGCGTGCCCTTCACCGTCGAGCGACCCCGCCGCTCGCTCCGCCGCGCGTCGGACGAGGTGATCGCACTGACCTACGGCAGGGACGGCACGTTCGTCGAGGTGTGGGCGCGCCGGGACCGCGCGCTCGTCGCGTTCTTCCTCATCGACGTGTGGGCGCCGAATCGGGACGTGCAGGCCTGGGCCGCGCGCGTCCTCGACCGGGGCGCCTCAGCCGGCGACCGGTAGCCGTACCCGGAACCGGGTGAGGCCGTCGATCCGAGCGTACTGCAGGCTGCCGCCGTGATCGCCGACGACCCGGTGGGCGATCGCCAGGCCGAGGCCGGTCCCCTCTCCCGGGTCCTTGGTGGTGAAGAAGGGCTCGAACACCCGGTCGGCGAGGTCCTCCGGCACGCCCGGCCCGTCGTCGAGCACGTCCAGCACCACGTCGCCGTCGTCCCGCACCCCGCGCACCGTCACCGTGCCGCCATCGGCGACCGCGTCCCGGGCGTTGGCCAGCAGGTTGACCAGCACCTGGGTCAGCGCCCCCTCCTGACCGACGACGATCAGCTCCGGGTCGAGCTCGAGCAGGATGCGCCGCCCCCTCGCCCGGCCGCCGAGGCGGATGAGGGTGGCGGCCTGCTCGACCAGCGGGCCGACGTCCACCGGGTGAGGCTCGCTCCCCTCGCCCTTGCGGGTGTAGGTCAGCAGCGCGCCCACGATGGTGTCGATGCGCTGGCCCTCGGAGACGATGAGGTCCAGACGCTCGGCGGCGTCCTCGGCCTCGGGCTCGCGGCGCAGGTTGTGGGCGACCATCAGCACGCCGGTGAGCGGGTTGCGGATCTCGTGGGCGATCCCCGCCGCCAGCCGCCCGATGCTGGCCAGGCGATCCTGGTGCTCCGCCTCGCGCCGCAGCTGCCGCCGCTCGGTCAACTCCTCCACGACCAGCGCGACGCTCGCCTCGGGACCCTCGCCCAGGGGCGCCCGGGTGATCCGCACCACCCGCTGCCGACCCCGCGCCGAGAAGTGGACCTCGCGCTCCAGATCCTCGGCCTCGATCGCCGCTTGCAGCCAGCTCCCCCATGGCTCTGGCACCGCCTGCACGGTCGCCGCGAGGGCGCGCTGGGCCGGGATGTCGGTGATGCCCTCGAGAGCGGTGTTCCAGACCGTCAGCACCCCGGTCGGACCCGCCGCGCACACACCGACCGGCAGCTCCTCGACCACCCGCACCAGGTTGCGCCGCACCGCCTCCAGCACCGCCCCGTCGTCGCCTGGCTGGATGGTCTCGAGCCCCCGGTC